>OBEQ010024872.1_pt1 | contig 29901 bp, 31 predicted proteins | sample 1670901 | NCBI WGS metagenome assembly OBEQ01 (sample SAMEA104232315, study PRJEB22302) | groundwater metagenome | biome: forest; feature: aquifer; material: groundwater | place: USA | collected 2011-08-07 | depth 5.4 m
CCAATATTAGCATTTTTATCTGTTTGAATTTGGTGCAAAATACCAGTAACTTCAACCCCGCTATTAGCAGCAATTTGCCGGAGCGGCGCTTCAATTGCAAAACGGACTGCGCGAATTCCAGCTCGTTCTGCATCGTTTAAATCTGTACCAAAAGCGTCAAGCATTGGAGCAATGCGGGCGAGTGCTGCACCGCCGCCCGGAATAATTCCTTCTTCACTCGCAGCACGAGTAGCATTAAGCGCGTCTTCTATTTTAAACTTCTTTGCCTTCATTTCTGTTTCAGTAAACGCACCTACCTTTATTACTCCTACACCACCAGCCAAACGCGCCATACGTTCTTGCAATTTTTCTTTATCAAAATCACTGGTAGACTCTTTGTGCTCATTCTTTATGTGCTGCACCCGAGCTTCAATTGCAGCCTTTTCGCCTTGGCCATCAATAATAGTGGTGTGTTCTTTGGTTGCAATTACTTTACGAGCACGTCCAAGCTGACTCAGCTCTGTTTTATCAAGCTTAAAACCTAAATCTTCTGTAATGACTTGACCACCAGTTAAGACTGCGATATCCAGTAACATTTCTTTACGGCGATCACCAAACCCAGGTGCTTTAACTGCAAGCACATTAAAAGTGCCTCGCAATTTATTTAAAATAAAGGTGGTGAGCGCTTCACCTTCTACATCTTCGGCAATAATCACTAAGTCTTTTTTTCCACTCTGAGCAACTTTTTCGAGTAGTGGCAAAATATCTTGAACTGAAGAAACTTTTTTATCAGTAATTAAAATGTATGGATCTTCCCAGACAGCTTCCATGCGTTCTGTGTTTGACATCATATACGGGCTGACAAAGCCTTTATCAAAGCGCATGCCCTTTACTACTTCTTTTTCAAGACCAATGGTTTGGCCTTCTTCTACAGTAATAACACCGTCTTTACCTACCTCTTCCATTGCCTCAGCAATCAACTTTCCTACCTCTGTATCAAGGGAAGCAATAGTTGCTACTTGCTGCACTTCTTCTTTTGTGGTGACGTCTTTTTTAATTTTTCGCAACTCCTCTACCACAAAGACCACTGCTTTATCCATACCTTTTTTAATGTCGTTAGCCCGAGCAGAGTTAATAGAAACTGCTTCCAGGCCTTGTTCAATCATTTTCTGCGCAAGCACAGTAGCTGTAGTAGTACCATCGCCAGCAGCTTCGTTAGTTTTATTCGCTACTTCTTGAATTAAAGAAGCGCCAATATTTTGAAACTTGTCTTCTAGCTCTATCTCTTTTGCTACAGTTACTCCATCGTCAGTCACTATAGGGCTGCCAAAACCTTTATCCAAGACCACTGCTTTACCGGTAGGCCCGAGAGTAACCTTAACCACGTTTGCGGTAATATCCACGCCTTCTTTGATCGCCTGTTTTGCGGGGAATCCAGATTTTATTATTTTTGCCATAACAATATAAATTAAAATTAAAAAATTAAAACTAAAACTTGAAGTCAAAAATTGCCATTTTTAACTTTTCATTTTTAATCTTTACCTATTCAATGACTGCGAGTACGTCTGACTCGTCTTTTTCCCTGCCTACATACAAAACTTTATATTCAACTTTAGATCCATCTTCATCCATTTCTACTTCATCACCACTATATTTACCAAACACCACGGTGTCGCCTACTTTAAGACCTAATTGAGAAATTTCAGCACCATTACCTAAGGCAACAATTTTGCCTTGAGCTTTTTTTTCTTTATCGGTAGTTGCTGGCAAAACAATTCCACTCTTTGTAACTTCTTCAGTACTGAGTTGTTTTACCAAAATCCGATTACCTAAGGGTTTTACTTGCATACGTCTCCTTGTGGGGTTAATACGAATATTAATTATATAGATTGTAAGGCCTCTTGAAAAGAGTGGATTGTCAAAAAACTATCACTCTAAGGCAGAGACTGCTAATAGGATTTTAGCAAAATAAACGCAGCTGTCAAGGCATGAGCGTCCCTTAAGCAAAGGATTTTTTGTTATACTAGTTTTATGAATAGCTATGATAGCCCAACTGGCACGCAAAAGTATCTTGCCTACCTGAGCTCTCCTGAAGGTGAGATACAAAAAAATATTTTACAGCAGGCAATTATGAGTCACATCACTCCTGGGACCCGCCATATTCTTGACGTGGGTTGCGCTACTGGCTGGCTGGCTCATGTTTTACAAAAGAAACAGTATGAGGTTACAGCTATTGACAGTTCTCCTGAACTACTAAAAGTTGGGCAAAGTCAGTATCCAGATCTGACACTGCTTTTGGCTAATGTCGAGGCGCCTCTGCCCTTTCCACCCCAAGGTTTTGAACTTGTGATTTTGAATATGGTGCTTATGGACTTACAAAATATGACACGTGCTTTTCAAAATATCAGTCAAGTACTTAGTCCACTTGGTAGCATCCTCTGCACTATACCTAACCCCTATTACGCCTACCCAGTTGGGGTGTGGAAACGTGGTATAAAAAAGCTTCTGCCAAGAAGCTTGCCTCGGTTAAAACTTATACCAAAAACTTACAATCAGAAAAAAAATACCAGCCACTCCTGGCGAAATGGCTTGACCAGTACTTTTTACACCTTACCAGAGTACATTGAATCAGCAAAAAAATCCGGACTATACCTTGCCGGACTGTGGGACATTAGCTCTGAAAAAAAGAGTTTAAAATTTAACCTGCACTATCAACTCGAGTCTTTCCCCATTTTGTTGTTGGTAGAATTCAAAAAATTGCCGCAGTAAATTCTCCTGTTTGCTCTGTGGATGAAAAGACAACTCATCGTCTGCCACCACAATATATCGTTCCTGGCGGATCCGCGGCAAGAGCATTCGCTTACCAAGATCTTCAAATTTTCTTCCAAAACTCCCTAGTAGATAGCTTTCAAAAATACCAACCCCAGTGGCCCTACTCGCTCGTGGTTTAATCCACTCTCGCTGGAAAGCATTGGGAAAAAACATTTTTAACCACTCTGCATTAGCCTGCTGAAACGCACGCACGCAAGATGCGCCCATGAAAGGACGCAATTTTACATATTCAGCAGCTGTATAAAAATTACGGTGTTCAGTTACTTTTTTTGGCCCACTCACATAATGATTAAGGCAAAAACGATTAGCAACTCGCACTCCATGACGACGAAGCCCGAGTAACTGCAAAAGCAGTGTCACACACATACGTGGAATCCACAAGTATGGCGCACGAGTGATAATTAATAAATCAATATCACTGCCTCTTTTAGGCAACCCCAAAGCTTGACTTCCCGCTAAAGCCACTCCCCGTACAAACGGCATCCATTTCCAGACCCATGCTACTCTTGTAATTCGTTGCTCCCGGGGAATACTATATACATAGTTACGAATTCTCGCATGAACATAGTGTTTCTTTCCAGGGAGATAGTAGAAACCGTCACTCACACCTACTAAACAACGTCTAACCAAAAATTCAAGTGTCTGTGCAACCTGATCAAGTGTACTCACAGCAGGAAGCAATGGGTCAGTTTGTTTTTTTTGTAATTCATAATTTTCATCTAACATACCTGCTAATAAAGAAACACTGGGGACCAAGTACCGGTATACCTCAAAAAGCGTTAGTGGTAACTGCTGAAAATCAAAAAACTTAAGTGTTGCAAGGATTCTTTTTTCTAGCATAGTCAGCGTGGAAAATTAGTCAAGATATCATTTATACCCGCAGAGCCAGTAAGCGTATTGAGAATAAACGGAAACAAAAAAGATACTGCAAGAAGTGGTAACACAACCAGCGCTATGGTTATATATATCTGCCAACGTAAGTAGCGCTGTACAGATTTAGTAGTTTTTAGCAGTTCGTCAATTTTCTGCTCTAGTGTTGCGGGCGGGTTTGGAGTTTCCATAAAGCCTTAGTTAGTTACTTTCCTTTAGTATACCAAAAGCTGCCGGATTGTTTGGCAAGGTCTACTTTTGGCACTGGGGACAAAAACTACTTGTTCTGCCACCAAGCTTAGTGCTTTGAATAGGAGTTCGACAAACCTTACAGGGCTGTTTCCTTCTGCCATACACAAAGTGGTACTTACCCATAGTGCCCCAGGTGCCATCGGTGCGCACAAAATCTCCCACGCTCGAACCCTTGGCTGCAATACCCCGCCGAAGCACGAGCCGAATTTGATTATAAATCGCCCGGAGCTCTTTTTCTTGCAATCTTCCAACTTTCCGGGTTGGTCTGACTTTTGCATGAAATAGAATTTCGTCACTATAGATATTACCAATACCCACTACCACTTTGTTATCCATTAAAACTTGCTTAACTGTACTTTTGTTTCTTTTTTTTACAGCTGCACGAAATGTGTGATAAGAAAAATCACGAGATAAGGGCTCTGGACCAAAGGCAGCAAGTTCTTTTACCTGGTTTACTTCGGTATCTTTAATTAACTTAAGATACCCAAATTTACGCATGTCATTAAAGTAGAGCTTGCTCGTATCTTTAAAAGAAATAATTACATGAGTGTGTTTGCCTGGAAGCGACAAAAGGGGTGCATTAAGCCTGTTGAGTAGTCGATACGTACCTCCGGTTTTTTTACGCAACGCTATATCTTCAAAAATAAACTGCCCTGTCATTTTTAAATGTACAAGTATAGTATATGGTCCAGACAAATTAAAAAATAAGATCTTAGCTCTTCTGTGTACGCTCAAAATTTTATGACCGATAAGCTTGCTTTTAAAAGTCGCAACTACACGCTGTGAAGTTGTTCGGATAGGAGACAATGTAGCAGGACCAACAGAAACCAGCTTCGCTGCACGCACCTCAACTGAGACAATAACCCTGCCTCTCAGTTTCTTATTCAATTCTCTCACTACGGTTTCTACTTCTGGTAATTCTGGCATGAGTGTTTTGGAAATAAAGCCCTCTCATAAAAGATACCGCCCACAACCACAAAGGTAAAGTGGCTTAGGCGGTAGCGTAAAAACTACGCACTCTTTTCTGAGTCTATTTCTTTTAAGTCTTGCTCTGACTCTCTTTGAGCTAGAACTTGTTCAATGTACGTACGGCGCTGACCAGGTTGCCTCACTGGCCTATACGCATACTCACAACACGGTGGATCGCACCGTGATGGTCCGGTATGACACTCGCAGCCACAGCGGCCTCCTGCACAACCTCCATCTCCAGGTAACATATTTCTCTCCTTTTGATATATGTCAGAAAAGATCTAGTCCAGAAGCCGCTCTTGTGCTGCTTTAGGAGGACTTTCTGACTCACGAAAAATTAAATGGTGACGCAGTGGCTTAACACTCGGAATATGCATACAAAAACTTGCATCCTGAACCACCTTGACGCCTAGTTCGTTTGCAATTCCCATAAGCATTTTAACCACTTGAGTTGAAATCTCAGTATGCCCGAGCAAATGTTTCCAAACCCAGTCACTCCCGTGCCTGCCAAAATGCAAAAGCACTGACTCTGTAAGAACACCTGGACCAGGTTTATAAAATATATACAAAAAACATTGAGATTTTTGTATAACGCACCGAAGCAAGATGTCTGATCCATTCACACCTTTGGTTTCTAAAATTAGCTCGGCCTGAGTACGGACATGCCGATGTATTGGCTCGTACAACAACTGGTATATTGGTTCACACAACTCTCCAATTTCTTCTGTAGTCGTATCCTCTTCTAGCAACTGACAGAGCTCAAAAAACGTACAGCGTTCTTCTTGTGGCATAGGTTCCTCCGTATTGGTGGGTTTAAAAAATGTACTGGCTTTACCGTACCACGGTATCACGAGGAAAAAACTCGGTCAAAGCAGAATGCTATACTATAGTATATGGACTCTGAGCAACTTTTTAAATCAATTCCGCATAATTTTAAGGAAAAAGAAAAAGCGCAGCTTAATAAAGCGCTTGTTTTTGCGACGCGAGCACACCACGGACAAGCTCGTAAAAGCGGAGAAACATATATAGACCACCCCATTGCTGCGGCAGTGATTTTGGGTAAAATTTTTCCTGATATTCCCACGCTCATTGCAACCCTGCTGCACGATGTACCCGAAAACACCACAGTCACACTAGACACAATTGCCAAAACGTTTGGCAAGGAAATCGCTGAGTTGGTAGATGGAGTTACTAAACTGGGAAGTGTAAGGCTTCGTAATAGCAAAGACTCTCAATACGTAGAAACACTCCGCAAAATGTTTATTGCGACAAGCAAAGATATTAGAGTAATGCTTGTAAAATTATCTGACCGAATCCATAACATGCGTACCTTAGAATTTTTGCCTAAAAATAAGCAAGAAAAAATAGCAACAGAAACATTAGAAATGTACGCGCCTATTGCAGGGAGACTTGGTATTGGTACTTGGAAAGATGAACTAGAAGACCTTGCATTTCAAGTGGTGCACCCCAAAGATTACCAAAACACACAAGACCTTCTGAAAGAAGAACTAGCACAGCGTCAAGAAACCCTGAAAGAAATGGAAAAAAAGGTTGCATCTGTACTTCGCATTGAAGGAATTAAGTTCCAAGAAGTTACTGGACGAGTAAAACGAGTATATAGTTTGTTTAATAAGTTGAAAAAATACCAAGGTGATATTTCTAAAGTCTATGACATTATTGCCTTTCGGATTATTACCAAGTCAACTGCTGAATGCTATGTAGTACTGGGTATAATTCATAAACATTTTCAACCTATTCCAGGTCGGGTAAAAGATTTTATTGCCATCCCCAAACCCAATGGCTACCAAAGTATCCATACTACTGTATTTGACCACGCAGGTACTGCGTTTGAGATTCAAATTAGAACAGATTTAATGCACGAGGAAGCAGAGCGCGGTATTGCAGCCCACTGGTTTTATTCAGAAACAGGCAAACGAGACGATGCTACCAGCCTAGAAGCACCGTGGTTACAAGAATTACACGCATGGCAAGAAGAAGTCACGAATGCCGACGAATATATTGAAAGCTTGAAAATAGATTTTTTTCAAGACCGTATTTTTGTATTAACTCCAAAAGGTGATGTAAAAGATTTACCAATAGGCGCAACAGTTATAGACTTTGCTTTTTCAGTCCACTCAGACTTAGGCTATTATATGATGGGGGCAAAAATTAACGGTAAAATGGCCAGTATCTACGACGAGCTAAAACAAGGAAATATAGTTGAAATTATAAAGAGTAAGAAGCCGGTGAGTATTTCTAGAGATTGGCTTGTTTCAGCTAAAACCAGCCACGCGCGAAACAAAATTCGACACTACCTTAATGAGCATGATAAGTCTATTATCCAAAGAGTAAGAGAGCTTAAATTGCAGGACTTCAGCCTGCCTCGTTTTTTTCGCAAAAAATAGCACACAAGCAAAAATTGACTGAAAGAGAAGTCTATACTATAATTTTTTTACTATATTAGAAAGGGGGAGAAATTATGACGACGGCCTTGTTTGACCTTTTCATTATGCCGGGTAGTACAGGCCTTGGATACCTCATGGCCTTAAGCTCCCCGTCTCCACAAAATCCCGACACTGTATGGGAATTCCACAGCTTAGGGGAAGGTTTGTGGCTCATTCATAATCTCCAGAATAATCACCCGCAGTATTGGCTGGAGCTCGAAAAAATAAGTGGGAAAATTCTTATGTCAGAATTGCCAGATGAGTGCCCTCGGCCTCACTCCCACTCAAATGCAGCAGTGCTACTTGATCAGTTTCAACAGACCACAACGTGGCATTAAACAAAAAGTGTGATTGTAGAACATCTACAATCACACTTTTTCATTTTTCTTCGTTTAGTTGCCTTTCCGTTTTGTTGTGAGGCCACGCACAATAGGTCTAATAGAGTCCAGTGCTACTTTTAGCGAACCAGCTCCCTGAGCACGCACATACGTCTGGTACGCTAACTTTGTGATCATTGCCTTAGGTTCGTTGCCCATTGTTCCGTATTCTGCTATAAGTGCATCCACTTCTCCCGTAAAATCTTTTGGGATATCGTTATACCCTATGTCCAAAGCTTTCTTAATTGTTTCAGCACCTCTGCGACCTGCTTCTCTCTGCTGCTTCCACTCCACAGTGCTGGCTTTTAACTTTGCTCCTAGCGATCTTTCGTTTACTGTTTCATCCTTTTTTTGAGGCATAGACCCAGGTGAGGTCTCTGAACCTCTTTTTACCAAACGAGCTTTTTCCATATTGTTTTTATTAAATGTAACAAATTTAATATAGTTTTTTAAGAACCTGGCTCAAAAGCGATGACCTGATATTCTCAAGACAAGTTCGTTCTGCTAGTTCCTGAAAATCTACTAAAACATTATATCTTCTTCCGCGCGTTTATACGAATGAATTTCTTCTGGCTTAAACCACAGTCCAATTTCATTACTGGCTTCTTCTACATTTTCTGACGCATGCATAATATTATGAATCGCCCGATTTTCTATATTAGCCACTGCAGGACTATCTACACTATAGTCTCCCCGAATAGTGCCCATTTCTGCAAAAACTGGTAACGTATGGCCCGCTAACTTCCTTACCATATCAATAGCGTGTATCCCCTGCACTACTAACGCTACCACAGGCCCAGATTGCATATAAGCAAAAAGGCTTTCTTTTACCATTTTACCTAACTCTTTTGGGTCACCTGTGCCTTGTGCGCTTACTGGGTCTATGCCGTATTCGGTAAAAGTCTTTAAGGTCTTCTGCCCTAAACGTTCTACCCATTCGTCTGTTTTTGGAAAGTGATTTTCTAAATGTTCACGGCCAACCTGAAGCATTTTTAATGCAATAACTTTTAGTCCCCTGCGTTCTATGCGCTTTATTACTTCTCCGATAAGGCCTCGCTTAACTCCATCTGGTTTTACTAATACTAAGGTTTTCTCTTCTTTAATATGATCCATAGCTATGCGTCTCTGACGAGCAATTATTTAATAATTAATTTTTCAATCATAACAGGCTGTTTTGGTTTTCCGTCTGTTGGACCAAAGGGACCTGGGTCAATGGGCACTTGCCCAATTTTATCCACGACATCAAGGCCTGCAGTTACTTTACCAAAAATTGTGTAGTTTGCTGGCAAAGGTGTATCTGCCAGCATAATAAAAAACTGGCTGGTGTTAGTATTTGGACCCCGATTTGCCATTGCAAGAACACCTTTTTTATACCCAGTTTTGTAGGTATCTGAGTTTGCATTGATTTCATCTGCAAATTCGCTACCAAAAACACTTTCACCGCCCGCACCAGTACCAGTTGGGTCTCCAGATTGAATAACAAATCCTTTTGCTACTCTATGAAACGTAATGCAATTATAGTATCCACCTTGGGTAAGACGCAGAAAGTTTTCAACTGTTTTAGGAGCCTCGCGGTCATACAATACAGCAGTAATAGTACCAAAATCTTTTACGGTAATAGTGACTGAGCGATTCTTGATATCAAGTAATCCTGCTTTTGCTTTTTGTTGGTCATAATTTCTCACACAAGCTGTTTTAGAAGCAGAGGTTTCTGGAGTTGGGGCTACCTGTCCAGTTGGTGTGGGATCAGTGGTACTCGCAGAAGCCACTTCACCTGGTTGTGGCTCACTACTTGTATCTGGAGTAACGGCTGGAGTAGTATTTTCAGAAACCTGAGGCGCTTCTTGAACTGTTGGATTTGCAGTATGCGATTTAACAGTAAGCCTCCATACTACTGCACCCCCTGCGACAAGAACTAAAAGAGCAAAAAAAATAAACACTGGATTTTTATTTGTCATGATATCTCCTAGTATGCATATACCAAAACATTGTGGCATAGGCACAAAATCTAAAATCCACATGCATGCAAACTGCATGTACTATGCGGGATTAATTACTCTGCTATTTTAGCAGACGTGGATTCTGCCAGCAAGAATTTTTCTGCCTCAAGCCTTGAATAAGCTAATAACCTAAGCAGAAAAAAACTTACAAGTACAGCTAAACCCAATAAAAAGCTTTCCGGTAAGCTCATTTCTATATGCACTTGCGAAAATGAAATACCCGAAACTCGACTCACGAACCAAACCAACATATCGACTAAACCAGATGCAAGCCACCCAAACCCAAAACCCACTCCGGGTATTACTGCACAGGCACCAAGTAACATAAGCAGTGGCACAAAAGGTAAGACTATAATGTTTGTTATAGGTGCAATAATACTCGCGCCGCCAAAATGAAAAAGTACGATTGGCAAGACAGAGAAGTTAGCAAGACAAGTTATCAAAAAAATAGATTTAATTGAAAAAGGATTTGGTAACTTCTCAGTGAGATGTTCTAACAGAGGCGCACCATACAAAATCCCAGCAGTAGCGGCAAATGACAGCTGGAAACTTGCATCATATGCCAACACGAGTGGGTTCGCATAGACCATGCATGCGGCTACGGTCAGTAAGGCTGGTAGTGCAGTATACAGCCTACCAACTTGAAGCGTTATAAGTAATAACAGCCCCATCCAAACAGCACGCATAATAGAAGCACCACCTCCAGTAAGAAAGTAAAAGAAAATTAACAGGATAACACCTAAGACAAACGCTGCTTTCTTTCCTATGTAAAAACTTGCAGCTATTACTAAACCAACAAGTAAGCTTATGTTAAAGCCTGATACTACTAGAATATGGCTCAAACCAGCAGCAGCGAACTGATCTTGCAGTTCTTGAGAAAGCCCTGCTTTACCACCAATAAGCATAGCAATCACCACTCCAGATTGTTTGTTTCCTACTCGCGCACGTATTTGATTCTGGGCGTATTCTTTTACTTTTAATATCCAAGTAATTGGGTGCCAAGCACTCGCCTGTGCAAGGACCACTAACCGAGGGCGAAACGAAACAGCAGTAACACCTTGCGCAGCTAAATAAGCTTTGTAATTAAAAGTCTCGAACACAGCAGGTGCTTGCAAACGGCCAACGAACCAGACTCGATCACCATATGTATATTCGTCTGTAGGGGCTAACCACGCAACAATTTTTTGCCTATGTCCATCTGGCAAAATAGTTAATACTATTTTATCAGCGCGAACATCGGGTGCTTCTACTACTCTTCCTTCAAATTCTGTTGGCTTACTCAACACTCCAGCATATTCATTTACAGAAGTTTGCGCTTCCCCATGGAGCCACCCAAAACACATGGCAGAAATAACTAATATAAAAGGCAACACTACCCACTTACGAAACCATATACAACCAAAAAGTACTACAATACCGAGACACAGTAATACTATCAGTAGTGAAGCAGGTACCGTAAAAATAAACGCCACAGCTGAGCCAATTAAAAAAGCCGCCGCAGTATACATCCACAGTCGGCTTATATGCATAGTTAATTTTTTAAAAAATGTACTAAGCTGGTTCGTGGAATCTGGGTCTCAATGCGAGTAGTCAACTCTTTTACGGTAACTATGTCTGCTGCTTTTTCTTTTTCTCCTAAAAGCACTACGAAATGTGCCCCTTTACGCTCTGCGAACTTAAACTGTTTTTCTAGTTTTGCAGGCTCATAATACAGCTCTGAAGAAATACCATTGCTTCGCAATTCAGTAACAATCTCAATATAGTCTTTAAGTAATGATGCTTCCATATTCAGTAACACACAGGTAATAGCAGGGCTAGAGTCAAGCAGGCCAAGCGTAGTCAGTGCTTCAAAGATACGATCAATGCCTAAGCTTCCACCAACTGCAGGCAAAGGACTTTTAGAAAATTGGTCTACAAGACTATTATACCGTCCACCACCGCCAATACTCCCAAATTCAGGATGATCAACTAAGTTTAACTCAAACACCATACCAGTGTAATAATCCAGCCCTCGAGCAATTAACGGATCAAAGATAACTTTTTCTGCTGGTACTCCTTGCAAGTTTAGTAACTTGAGTAGGTTTTCTATTGGCTCAGCTACGGTAAGGTTTTCTGGAAACAACGTGCGTATCCCTTGAAGAGCGTTTTGATTAATACCCAACTCCACTATTTGCTCAACCCGAGCAAGTGCAGAAGAGTTAAAGCCCTTTTCTGAAAGTATATCTAATACTCCTTGCGTACCTATTTTATAAAACTTATCAATAGCTCTAATTAGCTCTACCCCTTGCTCCATAGATCCGTTAAAACTACTCGCAAATAAGTTAAAAATGCCTCGATCATTAACTTTTACAGAATAGTTACTGATACCTAACTCTTCTAATGTCTGACAAAGGCAGGCAATAATTTCAGTGTCAGATAACTCTGACTCTGTTCCAACCACATCGATATCACATTGATAAAACTCTCGAAGCCTACCTTTTTGAGTATTCTCAGCACGCCACACAGGTCCAATTTGGTAGCGCTTAAAAGGAAAGGTGAGTTCATGTTCATGCATTGCCACAAAGCGGGCAAGTGGTACGGTAAGGTCGTAACGCAGAGCTACCCCACGTCCACCATGGTCTTCAAAACTATATACTAATTTTTCGTCATCTCCGTACTTATTCAGTAACAACTCTTTGTATTCAAGCGCTGGGGTAGACATAGGTAAAAAGCCAAAACGCTCAAATACACTCTGTATAGTAGAAAACATACGCTGCCGACGAAGCTGCTCCCCAGGTAAAAAATCGGGAAAACCTTTCAACACCCTTGGTTCAATATATTTCATAAAAACATGGTAGCATATTGCGTACTCTGGGGAAAACCTATATAAGAAAGTGCACAAAAAAAGAAGGTTGTAAGTACCTTCTGAAGGAATCAGTCATTTTTAGGTGTAAGTTCAAAAACTTTATTGCGATGTTTTGCACCACTTAGTAAGTGTATAGTACTTGGAGCCCTGTCAAAAAACTTAGCTAAAAGTTTAATACAAGCTTGATTAGCCCTCCCTTCCACAGGCGCTGCATGCACATACACGTGCCAGACACCTTCTGACTCTAGAACTTTTTCTTGAGAACTGCTTGTATGTATTCGTACAGTAATACGCATTAAAAATCTATACCTTTTTGCGCGAGTACTCCTTGATAGTATGCGTGTTTGAGCATCTTCATTTCAGTTACGGTATCGCATACATCGCTAATTTTTTTATAGGCTTTATGGCCAGTAATTACCACATGTACATGTTCTGGTTTTTGCTGTATTAAACTTATAACATCTTGTATTTCTATAAGCTTTAAATCCAAGGCAGACATAAGCTCGTCTAAAATAACTAATTCGTATTTACCACTGTGTAGTATACTGCGAGCTAATCCCAGTCCCTGGAGCGCTGCTTTAATGTGCACACTGCGGTCTTTTTGATCTCCTAAAATCCCCACAAAACCCGCGCCTAATTGCTCGGTATCAATACGGCCCAGAGTTTTAGGAATAGTAATGGATTCAAAAAAAGTAATTTCTGAAGATACGGGCCACTCACCCGGTTCTCGCTTTTCACCCTGGGGGCGCTTTTTTGCTTTTACAAATTGCAAAATAGCAACGTTCAAGCCCGCACCCGAAGCACGTATAGCAATACCTATAGCTGCAGTAGTTTTACCTTTACCTCTACCAATATGACAAATAACTAAACCTTTTTTGGCTATAGGTTCTTTTTTATTTTTTTGCTTAGGCATACTAGCTTTTTACAGTTCTTGCAGCTTCTGGAATAGTTTCGCCGGCTTCTTTTTTTACTTCTACTTGCGCGTGCTGCATCATTTGTTCAGCTTTAAATCTTCCTTCTGCTACAGTGCGATCTGCTTCTACCTTTGCAGTGTCTAAGATTTTTTGTAATTCAAACTCATGCTTCTGGCGTTTTTCATCAAACTCTTTTTGTTCCTTTGCAATAGCTTCTTCTAAATGTTTACGCGCTTCAGTAAGCCGTGCAATGTCCGCTGCTAGCCCTGCACGTTGTTGTTGCAACTGCGCAACCTGTTCTGGCGCCATACCAAATAAACGCAAGAATACCCCCGCAAAACCAGAGCTCTGAGGAGGGATTTGGTTAGTTGGTTGCATGTTTGTTTCTGTCATAAAAATTGAGTGACTTATGTACTTCTATTTTACCAGTAAACGCTTAAATTATAAAAACAAAGCCATATATAAGTAGCGAAAAAATATGCCTTAAATAAGGCATATTTATGTCATATACTTGACTTTTTATATATTTTATGATATATTTACTTTTAACACAATTCTAAAACTTCAACTCAAAACAACACGAGGAGGAATAACTATGATCACTATCATGGCTGAACGTTTCAACGGGGAAAGATTTATTGATGACCCCCGACAGGTCAGCGTTAGCCGGGCCTTAACCAGACTCGTGAAATACGAGTTGGGTTTTGGCGGCAAAGTCACAAGTATAAGCAAAAACCAGATCACTGTGGAAACACAGGTTCTCAATTGCCACGACACTACAACGTTTGCCGGGAGCGAGGAAGAAATGAAGCCTCTCTACGAGGCTGCCACATTCTTCATGGTTGCCAGTGACCGATTTCATGCGAGCAGCATTGAAGCGGTATTCAATCGCTTGCAGGAAGTGGGCTTAACTTCAGCCTTTGCCCTGACTGCGATTGGTCCCATTCTGGTCGGACAGACCATGGTGAAAACTGCCATGGTTCTGGCATGCGGTATCCAGGACGAAACTGAAGTCCGCCAAGCAGTTGCCCTGGAAACGGATGACTTTTATTCTGTCCTGGAACTGGCTCTGGAAACTGGGAAATCAGTTTCCAGCCTTCGGCAACAGCTCGGAGTATAGTTCTCGCCATGCGGTCACCATACTCTACGAAGCACACGCTCAAAAAGCCTGTGCTTCTTTTTTTATTTCTCCCCTTCCAAAACTTAAATTTAGCGTTCTACTGGATCTGGCTTTGCCAGGCCAGTAGAAAACATTAGGAAAGGAAGAGTAATGAGAAGGAGACTTCTTGGGTTTTCCTTCTCATAGCCACTAGCCACATTTACTATACCCACACGACTCACACTTCATGCAGCCTTCGGCAAAAATCATCATATTGGTGCAGGTGGGGCACACAGGAGCAGAACCGAGATTTGCAATAGAAATTTTTTCAGTTTTTTTATAGGTTAAATGCCCATTAGTTTTAATTTTTTCTTCGCTTATTGTTTCCATTACCTTTTCCGAAACTACCATGTGTGGGAGTGCTTCTGCTGGCTGAAAAGACGAAGCTGTTGTTGGGAACACTAACTCTTGTTGAGCTTTTTTTACATGTTTTTCTAAAATTTTACCCAGAGCATCTGGCAGTGAATAAATCATTTCGCCATCTGCAAAAGCTACATCTGGACCGCGAATACCTTTAAGTTGAGAAATTACTTCTCCCACTGCTACATTCGACCGGAGCGCTAAGCTAATCATACGAGTAATAGCTTCGGTCTGCGCACCAAAGAAGCCACCATGTTTACCGAGTGACGCAAATACTTCAAAAGGTCCGGTTTCATCTTCATTTACGGTTACGTATAAATTGCCATACGCAGTTTTCATTTGATAGGTTACACCACGCATAACTGAAGGGCGTTCGCGAGCAATAATCTTAAACTGTACATTATCCCCGCTTATAGCCAGTACTTCTGGGGCCTTGGCAGTTACTTGTGCTTCTTTTGCTTCAAGTTGCTCTTGTATGTCTTTACCTAATTTTTTAGCATCAGTAGCCAAAATTTGTTCGTCTCTGCTGCCATCGCGGTAAATAGTACCTCCTTTGCAGCCCAAATCGTACATGAGTTCGTAGAGTTGCTTAGTTTGTTCAACAGTGTAATTTTCTGGCGCATTTACGGTTTTTGAAATCGCCGAATCTGTCCAGGCTTGTACTGCTGCTTGTACCCGAACATGTTCTTCTGGTGCTAACTCCATTGCAGTTACAAATTCTTTGGGAAGTTCCTGGCCAGGATGAGCGTCTAGCCAATCTTTTGCAATCTGGATATGCTCTTGATGCACACCCAAGCGAGATTTACGGAAATATACCCAAGAGAAAAATGGTTCAATCCCGGTAGAGGTTCCCACCATAGTACCAATCGTACCAGTAGGTGCTTGGGTAAGAATCGTAACGTTTCTCACGCCGTACTTTTTAACTAAATCTCTAATATATGCTGGCATATGCTGCATATAGCCACTTTGTAAATACTTATCTACATCCAGCTCCGAAAACGCACCTTTTTCGCGAGCCAATTCTACTGATGTCTCATAGGCTGTTACTGCAATAAATTGATAGAGCTTTTCTATAAATGCAATAGACTCTGGGCTGCCGTATCGTAGCTCCAACTTAATAAGCAACTCGGCTAAACCAATAGTACCCATACCTACTCTGCGTTCGCCTAATTGCTGCTTTTTGTTTTCATCAAAAAAGTAAGGAGTTGCATCAATTACATTATCTTGAAAACGCACTGCATACTGGACCGTAGTTTTAAGCCGATTCCAATCTACATCAGTAACATCTGCAGCAAAGTGTTTGGCTAAATTAACATGGCCTAAATTACACACCCCCCACGCAGGTAGTGGTTGTTCACCACAGGGATTAGTAGAAGGAAGCTGTGCGTAATACCAAGAATTAGAAAAATGATTTGCGCGATCAATAAAATACATACCTGGCTCAGCACTTGACCAGGCGGACTCGATAATATTATCCCAAATATCTCGAGCCCGTACAGTTTTATGTTTAACTACAGCGCCACCTACATTTCGCCACTTGGCTAAATCACCATTCCAGTGCTCAGCATAGAGCGGGTCGCTTGAGTCAGGGAAAACTAAATCCCATTCAGTATCTGCTTTTACTGCTTGCATAAAATCATCAGTAATCCCTACTGAAATATTTGCATTGGTAATTTTTCCAGCTTCGCGTTTGGAATTTATAAAATCCAACACATCAGGATGCCAAACATTAAGTATCAACATCAAAGCTCCGCGCCTAGAATTCGAAGTATATATTCCATTACCTGAAAGCAAGTGCACATCTTCAACTTCAAAATCTAAAACTTCTGAGGTACCTATAGGCGCGATAGACACAATTGGATCGGGTAATGTTTTAGTTAACTCATTCACTCTTTCAGCTAAAACAGTTTGCCCATCCGTAGCCAAACGTGTTCCAATTGCTGTCATCTGGCCAATAGAAATCCGCCCAGATACGCCATCATAAATGCGTTGACGATATTTTGACCGGGCTCCTAGATTCGTCCAAACTTCTGACGGATATGTTTGGTAGATATCACGTTTTCCATTATCATTTGTTTGTTTTGCAGTAGTCACAAAATCAGCAAATTTTTGTTTAAACGTTGCGCCAGTAATAATTAAACGGTGTATAGTTTTCCACCCCTGTTCTGAACGGTCGGTTGTAGAAATACTTGAGACAATACCATTAATAGATAATAGTTGTTGAACGTCTTGAAGCATCTGCTTACTAATACTATCAAAGCCGTACCCACCTTTGCGGCCGCGATTACAGCCATCTGCATCAAAATAGCCAGCAATAAATGCGCCCATGACACTAGAAGAAGAACGAAACACAAACTCTGGCACACGAATTTTATCTGCGTGAGCTTTCAGTAACCCGTTTGTATTCAAAAATTCCACAACTAAACGAGAATAAATTGTTACATTTTTGCAAGCACCATCACCATCTTCAATGTTTGGTGTTAATCCAAAAATACGCTCAGTAGTTTTAACTAACCGCTCGCGAATACTGGGATGAGAGTCCGCTGTTGCCATTTTAATTGCTTTGGGTGCAGACCAATTGACTTTCTTACCCATGCACACATACCCATCTCCGTGCATGTATCCAACTAGGTATGCCAGGTCTTCGTTAAAAACACTTGGTAACGTTAGGTTCTCATTCAAAGTTGTACTCATTACCGAACGCTCATAATGTAAAGGTTTAAGCGGTTCATAGTTTTTATGAACTCCATCGCCCATAAGTAAAAGTACTTCGTCGCCTTCTGTTAAATCAGCCAAAGGAAGAGTGGTAATTTGTCCGTTGCGGAGAACGGCCATTTTATGTTGAGCAGTTACTCGTACGCTCAAACCACGCTGCGTTGTAACTTCGTACAAAGGTTTAATACCGTTTCTAAAACGTGCAGTGATTTTACGCAAACCTTTATGCGTATGTGCGTGAAAAACTTCACCCTGCTCAATGCGGTTTGCTAACTCTTGCGCCGGGATTAAACCGGCGTCAGTTAATATACGTTCATCCGGTCCAAAACAACCACCCTGCTCAATAAGGCCAGTTACAAAGCTATACAAGGACGCCCATGATACAGATCCACTACTTCTCCCGTTTACTCCTTTTACGTAAGCATAGCGGGGACGCAGGGAAGAAAAGTTAAAACCTACCCCACCACCTCTGGACATAATTTCTGCCATTTGAGAAAGGGTACGAAAAATGCCATGCCTGCTGTCTTCGGGAGAAGGAATTACATAACAGTTATAGTAGGTAAGATTTTGCTTCGTGCCTGCGCCAGTAAAAATCCTTCCGGCCGGCACATACTTCCAATCATCCATTAAGTCTAAAAATCGCTCTTCCCATACTTTTTGCAACTCTTGAGTAGGCTCTACACTCGCAATATGTTTAGCAATCCGTTCAAACATTTGCTCTGGATAAGTCTCCAACGGTTTATCAATATGATCAATAGAGCGCACTTCTAAAGAACCATCCCGCAGCCGTACCTGCACTTCCCGCTTTTCGTCGTCAATATGTTCTAAGGTACCAATTTCTCGTTGTCCGGTTTTTAAATTAACGCAGACCACCACCGGATCACCAACCTTTAGGGTAAGTTTTTGAGCATCTTTAATTGCATAACGGTCTAAAAAAATTTTTTCGCCTAGTTCAGACAAGGCATTTTTTGTGCGGGTTTGCAGATTTTCCATACAATTCCTTTTTGTTTCAGCGCAGCTTGTGCGCTATCTAATAACGTTAAAATATTGAATTAGATTAGAGCCGTTGTAGCTCTTGTTTAAAAATTTCTACATCTTCAAATTGGCGGTAGACACAGGCAAAACGAATATACGCAACTTTGTCCACTCGCTTTATCTGCTTCATTACAAACTCTCCTATTTCCTGGCTGCTAATTTCTCCATCTTTTGCTTTTTTCTGAATATCTTGTTCTACTGCGGAAACAATCTTTTTCAGAGCTACTTGGGGAAACTGTCGTTTCTCAAAAGCTCGTCTAATACCCCGTTCTAGTTTATCCCGCGTATATAACTGCCTGGTACCATCTCGTTTTACTACGGTAAGGTCTAAAATTTCTATTTCCTCGTACGTACTAAAACGAAACTCGCATTTTTCGCACACTCTTCGCCGCCTAATTGCATTACCTTCTTCTGCTGGCCTGGAGTCTAGTACCTTGGTTTCGTTATGTTCACACCTGGGACAACGCATAATTTGTCAATTAAAATAATCTATGGTCAAATAACTACATATTGTAGGTCCTTTAGTATTATGCTACTAGATATAGATAAAAACAAAAACAAAAAAATGGCTCGCCCTGGCCACTTTTTATTTTGCTCTGGGCTTTATCCACAAAAACATACTCTGAAAAATCCAGATTGTTAAAAACCAAAGCCTTGACATATTGAGCTACAGAGATTAGTATTGTTAGTCGCCGAAATACAAAGCAATTAATTTCAAAGCCGCACACAACAAAGGAGGAAACAAAGCATGCCTTATAAGATTTTTTCAAAAGTTATTGAAACTGTGGGTAATAAAACCAAACAAGATATTTTCAGCGAGCTCGAGGAAGAAATTAACGCCTGGAAAAGGGAAAATGACCCAAAGATAGTGAGGGAGCATGTGACGAGTAGTTCTATAAAGTCCGGAAGCAGCCACTCTATAAATTCACTATTTACGATAACGATTTACTATTTATTAGGCTAAACTGAGCATATTAAAAAAGCACCAACAAGGGTGCTTTTTCTTTATTTCATTTTCTTTCTAATAAAAGCTGGGATATCTAACTCGTTTTCATCATCGCTATCTGGTTCTGGCTCTATTTTTGGGACCACATCAATTGGCCGTGGGCTAAACAAAGGTTTTCTCACTTCCATTTTAAGTGGAGGGGTTTCTGTGGGTTGCTGATTAAAAATACCAACTTTTTTTGGAGCATCTTCTACTGAAGGGAGTACTACCGGAGCAGGCCTTCTTATGGTTTCATCAAAGCCAGTAGCAATAACGGTAATTCTAATCTCGTCACCCAATTCTTCGTCAATTACCGCACCAAACTTAACCTTAGCTTCTGGATCAATATTTTTGGTTATAGTCCGCGCCGCCATGTCAATTTCAAACATACCCAAGTCTCCACCACCTGTAATATTAAATAACACGCCTTTGGCGCCATCAATGGCCAATTCTAGCAGTGGTGAATTAATAGCTGCCTTTGCTGCATCTTCTGCGCGATTTTCTCCACTCGCTTTGCCAATGCCCATAAGCGCAGTACCTGCGTCCTGCATAATACTCTTTACGTCAGCAAAGTCGGCATTAACAATACCATGAGTGGTAATAAGATCAGAAATACCCGAGATACCCTGTCTCAATACTTCATCAACTGTTTTAAAAGCATCTACCAGTGAGGTTTTCTTATCAATAATTTGCAAGATTCGGTCATTATGTATGGAAATAATGGCATCAACCTTATCCTTTAAATTTTCATAGCCAATTTCTGCAATTTCTTTACGTTTGCTACCTTCAAAGGTAAACGGTTTAGTTACCACAGCAACAGTTAAAATACCGCGGTTTTTAGCAAGCTCTGCCACTACTGGTGCTGCTCCTGTACCTGTGCCACCGCCAAGGCCACAGGTAATAAAAATCATATCTGCATTGGCTATCACCTCTTCTACTTCTTCCTGTGACTCTTCTGCAGCTTGGCGCCCAAGTTCTGGGTTCATTCCGCTGCCTAATCCTTTAGTAATATTTTTGCCGATATGAACTTTTTTATCCGCATTATTATTATGCAGAGCCTGGGCATCAGTATTTACCGCAATAAACTCCACCCCTCGAATACCTAACTCTGTCATTCTGTTTACAGCACTTGTGCCGCTGCCACCTACACCTAAGACTTTAATACGGGCAAAGGTTTCAATTTTTGGCTTAACTTCCATGTTCTTTCGCATAAATTAACACTGCCTAATGATCACCAAAACCATCCAAAACAGCTTACTTAACAAAACATACCATATCCACCCAAATAGCTCAATCTGGGAACTATCATGGTAAGAAAGATTTAAAAGTCTTTTTTATCTTAGTAATGAATTCGCTCTGGGTAATCTTTTTCATAGACCCTCCAAAGGAAGAATCAGAAAAAGGTGTCGTATACCTGCTTCCCCAGAGCACCAGACCGCAAGCAGTAGAGAAACTTGGGTCCTCTACCCGATCAATGATAGTTTCTATATTTTGAGTCTGACCCATTTGAGCTGGCAAACGAAGCGTATGCTTAGCAAACTCCAGTACCCCACCAAGCTTGCTTCCCCCACCCGTAAGCACGCACCCAGCAGGCAGTTTCCCATCACGGCCAATTTTTTTAAGCTCTTTATTCACATAGTCAAAAATTTCCTCAAGCCGAGCTTCAATAATCTGAACCACTTCGTGCCTACTTGCCCGTTCTTGCTCTTCTGGGTCAATCTGCGACAAATCTATTTCTTCGTGTCTATCTACACTTTTTGGGTCTGCATGCCCAAACATCATTTTCACTTTTTCTGCAGTTTCTATACTACAGCGCAAGCCAATAGCAATATCATTTGTAATGTGCATTGAACCTACGGGAACAATTGCGGCATGAATCACATTTCCTTCTTCATACACCGAAACACTGGTAGTACCAGCACCCAGATCAACCAGCACTACTCCTAAGTCTTTTTGACGCTTATTTAGTACAGCTAGAGAACACGCCAAAGGAGCAAGCACTTGTGCATCTATTTCCAAGCCTGCCTGCAAGATTGCCTTGGTGAGATTCTTCATGAAAGGCAAGCCCCCATGAATGATAATTGTTTCTACCTCAAGGCGTATACCTGTCATGCCAAGTGGATCTTTAATCCCAGTTTGGCCATCAAGTGTAAAAGTTTTTGGAATAACGTGAATAACTTCACGATTAGCAGGAATAGAAATTGCCTGGGAAGCGTCAATAACTCTAATAATATCATTCTCAGTAATTTCCCCGTCGGCCCGAGACACTGCAATAACACCCCGAGAATCAATACATTGGATATGGTTACCTCCGACAGAGACACTTGCGCGAGTAACGGGGATACCAGTCATACGCTCTACTCGTTCCAGAGCTGTAGAAATACTCGAAACTGCTTCTTCGATATCTACAATTACTCCTTTACGAATACCACCTGCGGGTACCAGACTTGCACCAATAATGCTTGTACTTGGTGCGTTTGGATCAACCTTAGCTTGCACGACACGAATATTTTGCGTACCAATATCCAAACCAACTATGTATTGTTCTTTAGCCATTTTTTTAAACCTATAAGGTAATACGAAAGGTGGGAAAAATGTTTCGTACCGGAATGTAAGTCTTACCAAAAATTACACACCTGTATGTATTAACCTTAGTTTTCTAATTTTTCTTTTATAAGTGTGGCGAGTTTTTGACCATCTGTGTGTGGGAAATGCTGCTTTGCCTGCTTCATTGCAAGACCAAAATCTTTAGCTGTAAAGCCATGTTCTGCAATAATTTTGGTAACTGATACACGCAGCTCTTCTTCTGTTGGGCCGTCTGGGAGATAGGCTTCTAATACTGCTAACTCTGCGAGCTCTTTGTCTGCAAGTTCTGCTCTACCAGCAGCAGTAAAACCATCTGCTGCTTCCTTGCGCCGCTTTATTTCGGAACGAACAAGAGAAAACAAATCGGCTTCCTCCAAGGCTCGCATTTTGGAAATATGTTCGTTTTGAATACGTGTCTTTAGTCCCCGGAGTGTATCTACTACTATGCTATTACGGGCTTTTAAAGCGCTTGTTAAATCTGCTTCAACTTGGGCTAAACTAAACATATAAACAACTATTAGTGGCTCTTAACGTTTACCAAATCTTGTAGGACGCTTTACCGGTTTACCCAAACGCTTAAGCTCTTCACGTTCTACTCGCAGCTGGGAACGGCGTCTGGCTGCTTCTCGTTGTAAATTTCGACTTTTCGTGGGTTCAAAAAAACGGGTTTTTCGAGCACGAACTAAAACGCCGCTTTGTTGAATTTTGCGGTTAAAACGACGCAATAAACTTTCAAATGACTCGTTGTCTTTTTTCTTTACTTCTACCAATATTCTCACCTCTTTCTTGAGGATATATAAGGATTGCTTGGTGCATTGTGCCAATCATCAACCTTACAAAACCAAACTTCGTGACTAATAAACTAAACCAAAACACACTTGGAAAAGTCTGATTTCTTGATTAACTATACTAAAATCAACCTTCCTGGTCAAACCCATCAACTATTCTTCCAATTGCTTACCTCCAAGAAGATGAATATGGAGGTGCGGTATAACTTGCCCACCTTCCCTCCCAACATTTATAACAAGTTTATAACCTTTTTGTGCAATCCCTTGCTCAGCTGCAACTTTTTTTGATGCAAAAAAAAGACTGCTTATGAGATCACGATGGTCGTCAGAAAGGTCATTTACTGAAACTATATGTTGCTTAGGAATTACCAACAAATGCACAGGAGCTTTTGGCATGATATCCCTAATTACATACAACTCCTCTGTTTCAAGAAGCATCTCTGACTTTTGCCTATGTTGACCAATATTACAAAAAATGCAATCTTCCATGCGAGTAATAATATCTGGGTAGAGATACCACAAAGGCATCTCAAAATAACTTCATAAACAAACAAGCGTATAATCTACTTACCTAAACGCTTTTTTACTTCTTCTACAATCTTATCATAGCTAAACATCTCTTGCATACCACTTTTTACATCACGGAGGATAACCATTTCATCGACTGCTTCCTTTTGGCCCATGATGAGCGCGATAGGAGACTTGTAGGTTTCTGCAAGCTTCAGCTGATTCTTCACTCCTGCATTGCCAAAATGATCATGTACAACCACCTTGGCTGCGACCAGATCATGAAAGAGTCGCAGACTTTTTTTTGCCGCGAGCTCCCCCAAAGGAACTAAAAACACTTCGCTAAAATTTTCTTTAGTAATATCTATAGCTTCTGCCTGGACTACATCATGCAGCACAGTTAAGCTTGCCTTAAAGCCAAACGCAGGAATTTGTTTGCCCGTAAGTTGCAAAGCTAAGTCAGAATGGCAACCAGCTTCGCCAATAATAATCGTTCGTTCGTCTCCAATTTTTACTCGCAGAGCTGCCACAGTAAGGCTTGTGCCTACTGGTCCCACCAACAAAGGATTAAGTTGATACGGAATCTGAAGTTCATCAAGCGCTTCTAAGATGCTTGTAAAACGTTTATGCGACACTTCATCTAAATAATCTAAGCTTGTTGGAGCTTCAGCCAAAATAGTCTGGCAATCTAAATTGGTACAACGAAGCACATCAAGCACTCGGCCGAGTGCTGCTTCATTACATGCATCACACAGTTCATATTTTTTTTGTTTTACAAAATCTAATAAATTCTCCGCATACGTTACTTGCGCTTCTGCGGTGCCCATAGAATTAATTTCAAGCGTTATTTGTGTAAAGCCTAAGGCTTGTAACATATGCCAGACTGAAGCGAGTACCTGTGCTTCAGTAAGATGACTAAAGCCACCTAACACTTCGAAGCCGAATTCGTAGTCGGAGATAACCTGCTTAATCGTTTGGCGGATAATATTACCACAGTACCACCACTTACTAAGCCCTTGAGTTTCTGCAACTCTTTGCGTGCTATATGCACGAAGCACGCCTGGTAGTAAACTAGGTCGCACTGCATATTGTTTACCCGATACTTCAGTAACACAAAGCTCTGCTACTTTTGACGGATCATGGGCATAATAATGTTTATAGAGCTGAATATCCTCTATTATTGGCGGTTCTACCCTCACAAAACCATAGGTCCGAGCAGTAGTCTGTAATCGCTGAATTACAATATGCCACATGTCTGCGGGTGAACTTACAATATCTGCCTGCCCTGATAGAGCAGTATATTTTCGCGGTCCACTCAGCTGCGCTGTTGCGCTACTTTTTTTAGGTCTTCCCATAATGGACTTTTTTGTAAAAATACTAAGAATCTATACAAAATACATCTGCTAAATACTATATTTTACAATAGCTGCTCGTAAAAAACTGAGCTGGCACAAGTTGGTCTAATGTCTGGGTGCTAAATAGTGTAAAACGATTGACTGGAAGTACTCGCAGGACTACACGGCCTACAATATCATGTTTTGGCAATACACCCCATACCCGAGAATCAGAACTTGCTGTACGGTTATCGCCCAGTACAAAATATTCGTCGCTTCCAAGCGTAAGGGGTTCAGTACGTCCAAACGTCTGAGTTTGGTTGGGCAAGTAGTTTTCTTTTAAACGGACCCCGTTCGGGGACTCTTGGCTACTGACCACAACTCCACCCTGTTCAATATTCACCGTCTCACCCGGCAAGCCAATAATACGTTTGATAAAATACTGCTGCTCGTCTTTGGGATATTTAAATACAATTACTTCGCCTCTTTGAGGTGTCCTTTGGTGGTAGCTTATTTTATCAACAATTAAATACTCTTTGTTGTTAAAAGTAGGAAACATGGAACAACCCGACACAATAAACGGTTCTGCAATAAATAAACGAAGCGGAACAATAATAACAAGTGCAACAAGCAAAAAACGTCCCAATTCGGCCAGATATGCTCCAAAGCTATAAGTGGTTACTTCTGATGGATCAGAATTTTTTAATTTTGTTTCATCCATGTGGAAAATCTGTAAACAATTGGAAATTAAAGTAAAAAGTTTCAAGGGATACTCGTGGTCTACAGGAGCTTGTAATAGCACCTTTCACACAGCAGTCTGACAGTTACCAGGCGACGTAGTCACAGAAAAGAAAGCCTAAACCGGTTATTTCACAATACTGAAGTGTGGACTGGTAGCCACTACTGGGTTCGAACCAGTGACCTCTGCAATGTGAATGCAGCGCTCTAACCAACTGAGCTAAGTGGCCACGACGAGCAGATAACCAGCTAATAGCTGTCCCAGCACTCCACCACGCAAGAACAGTTTGTGAAAAATACATATTCCTTGCCAAAAATTTTCATAAACAACTTTCATCTCGAGCAAAAAAATACTGACAGATGGAAATAAATAACATTTGAACTATACCACCGCCACCTAGAGGCTGCAAGTAGTACAGGGTTCCCGAAACCCTCTATTTTCGCTATACTATCAAAGCTATTTGAATCAAATTTTCAAAAGTCATGCCACATAACACTGAACCTCCACGAGTTAAAATTACTACTACAACACTTGGTGGGTTTACTCCTGGTGTAGACACCCGGCAACCAGAGATCCGCCCCCAACCGCTACATCGGAAACCCAAGCGAGGTTTTCGCATCTTCTTTATAATCTTGACGAGTGTACTTCTTATTGGGATAGGTTTACTTACAGGGCGCTTCTTGCAACTTTCTACTAAAATATTTGTTGGACAAAAAAATAGCTTTACGAGTCGAATTAAAAGTATTTTTCAAGGCAGTACGGGTCAGCTACAGTTAGAAGGCGAAGACCTGGGTCAGATTAATATTTTATTACTCGGGATTGGCGGCGAAGGACATGACGGACCGTATCTTACCGACACCCTCATTCTTGCTCAAATCAGACCTGATCTTAATGCAATTAGCTTTATTTCGATACCCAGAGATTATCTTATTGATACCCCAGGTCTGCAGGGCAGAAAAATTAATGCTGCGTTTGCAGAAGGTATGGCGCGAAGCAATAAAGATTGGGCTACTGGCGGAGAGTGGGCACGGGAAGCAGTGGAAAGCATATCAGGTTTAAAAATTCCTTATTTTGCCGTTGTGGATTTTAGAGGCTTTGAAAAAGCAGTAGACGAAGTAGGGGGTTTAGATATAACCATAGAACGAACCTTTACTGATTATTCTTTCCCCAATGACGCTACAAATGGCTATCTTCCACCCGTTACTTTTACGCAAGGATTTGAACACATGAATGGTAAGCGTGCACTCATTTTTGCTCGGTCTAGACACGCAGCCGGCTTAGAAGGTAGTGACTTTGCCAGGAGTACTCGGCAACAAAAAATCATTCATGCCTTTAAAGACAAAGTGGTTAATTTAAATCTGATTACAGATGCTAACACAATCAATAAACTTCTCGGAGTTGTTGCCGACCATTTCCATACCAACTTACAACCCGAAGAATTATTCCACCTGTATAGTCTTGTAAAGAATTATCAAAAAAACCAACTATTATTTTTAAACCTTGACCCGATAACTAACTTAATTTGCCCCCAAATATTAGAAGAGAACAGTGCGTACGTATTAGTTCCATGCCCCGGTAAAAACGAACTAGATATTGAGCAGTTTTTTAAAAACAGCTTTACGATTGGCAAACTTGCGAACGAAAAAAGCACGGTCTGGATTGCAGACGCGAGTAAAAATACTAAAAACTTTCAGTATGCAGAAAAAACTCTAACCGATGCAGGTATAACTGTGTACCAAACTGGGTTTAGTGCCACAACCACTACAGCAACAACATTCTTCCAAGTTAATCCAAAACCAGCAACTGCAGATTTTTTAAAAAATTCACTCGGCGCAACAGAACTTAGTAGCCCACCCGCTGACTTTAAAATTAATAAAGATAAAGTAGATATTATTTTAGTCTTAGGTACTGCCTTTAAAATACCAATTGGTAATAGTCAAAGACAAAATAGCCGATACGATAAATATAAATTCCGTACAGGGACTTCTTCGCCTGAAGAAAATTTCAATACCGCAACTACAACACCAGATAATGCCCTGCCTCGGGCGAGTAGTACACAAATAACTACCAAAAAGGCTACTACTTCACCAGATACTGCTCGGTCGAGCACTCCTACATCTACTGACCCGTTTGGAATTGACCCTAAACAACTACGACCAAAGTAATCCACATGCCAAGAACACTCCCCATTGTTGCAGTAGTAGGACTACCAAATGCAGGTAAATCTACACTACTAAATAAAATAGTTGGTAACCACCAAGCAGTGACCTCACCAGTACCTGGCACTACTCGCGATCGCCAGTATGTTGATACGGTTTGGAATGGTATACCTTTTACTTTGCTTGATACTGCAGGGCTGGTTTGGGATACACGCGAAGAATTAGAAAAAAATATTGCTCAACAACTAGAAATTGCCATGATGCAAGCAGATGCAATTATTTGGGTAATTGATGGCAAAACCCCTCGCGGAGGTCTTGACCAACGTACACTAAAAAAATTTAGGTCTCTGAGAACCACCCTTTTTGTTGCAGTTAATAAATTAGATTCTGCAAAAAAAGCAGAAACTACTTTGCTTCAGTTTCAGCATATTGGAATAAAACCTCTTTTCGACATATCTGCACTTACTGGCAGAGGTATTGGAGATCTGCTAGATGCAGTTGTGACCAAACTAAAAAGCACCACTAACCACCAAGAAACACTCTCAGACATCGCTGTGAGCATTGTGGGAAAACCAAATGTAGGCAAAAGTAGTATTTTCAATGCCATCCTCCAAGAAGATCGAGTAGTAGTATCAAGCATACCTGGCACCACCCGCACTTCTATAGATGAAACTCTCACTTACAACGGCACACAATACACCTTTATTGACACTGCCGGACTAAAGAAAAAAATCTACCGTCAAGATCTACCCGATATCTATGGTGGTTTTCAAACCTTTAAAGCAATACGGAGAAGCGATGTCTGTTTGTTTATTATTGATGCAAGCGTAGAACTAACCAAACAAGATCAGCATATTGCACAAGAGATTTTTACTTTAGAAAAAGGCGTAGTCATTGTTGCAAATAAGTACGACCTCTACGAAGGTGAAGAGAAAGCATTACGCGATTACATAAGTGATCACTTTCCTTTTTTGTGGATGTCGCCACTCTTTTTTGTATCAGCAAAAACAGGACAGGGACTACCACAAGTACTGGACGCTATCAAACCTATTATAGAAGCTCGCAAGAAACTTGTAGACCAAACAGACCTGGACACACTACTAAAAAAACGTTTGAAAATTAATCCTCCTAAACTGCTCCGAGATCAAAAAAATCCAAAAGTATTTGGGCTAAAACAAATTAATACTAACCCACCAGTCTTTGAATTATTTGTTAACCACCCGGCTGCAATTTCTCAGCAATTTCGCAAATCTGTACACAACGCCATTATTAAGGAACTCGGTTTTTGGGGCACCCCTATTAGACTGACTCTACACGGCAAAGATCGCAAATAAAAGAAAGGTAAACCATATGGTTTACCTTTTTGATACATTACCAGACCTTGATAATCCGATGATAAGCAGATTGGAATGCGAGATCTGCATCATATGAGTTGACCTCAGGATGACTCTGTACCTGCCAATTTCCGGGAATAAAACCCAACTCCAAAACCTTATCGCTCTTTACAACTTGCACTCTGAGCACATTCTTATCCTGCTCTCTAAATGTTTGTGGCACAGCACGAGCCCCAAGCTTAACAAGCGGATCTAAATAATGCACTAACTTCAAAGGGTTTTTTAGCAAAAAAGGCACTGGCCCACTGCGAGCGAGTAAATACCCATGAGGTTCATTCTGGAGTTTTGGATCCAATACCGCAACCAGCTTTTGTTCACATGTAAGAACTCTTTCCAGCTTAAAAAGTCTGAGAAATGTATCAGGCTCTTGCCATTTTAGATTAAGCTTTAGAAAATCAACTTTTACTACCAAAGTGTAGTGCTCTAATAGCATTCGTTCGTTTAGAACACGAGACTTAGTCATACGCAAACTAAAAGCCCGATCGTATAAACAGTCAGTTTGTATTGCCAATTTTCCAGCTTCCGTAAAGTTACTAAAGTCAAGAGCAAGCTCAATGCCGAGTTGTTCTTTAACTAACGAAATGGCTTCACCACTTGGGTCTATACGAATATAGGAAAAACCAGCAGCTTGAAATTTTCTTTTCAACCAATCCTCTTC
>OBEQ011539087.1_pt1 | contig 29896 bp, 29 predicted proteins | sample 1670901 | NCBI WGS metagenome assembly OBEQ01 (sample SAMEA104232315, study PRJEB22302) | groundwater metagenome | biome: forest; feature: aquifer; material: groundwater | place: USA | collected 2011-08-07 | depth 5.4 m
AGGCATACTACTATGGTCAAGCATACTATTACGGCCAGGGATACTACTATGGTCAAGCATACTATTACGCACAGGCGTACTACTATGCACAAGCCTACTATTACGCACAGGCGTACTACTATGCACAAGCCTACTATTACGCACAAGGGGGATATATTCCGCCGCCAGACATTACCGTTGATTCAATAACGAGGGCTGGAACGAATGTGAAAGGATTTACACAAACTTTTGGCGCGCAAGTGCGTAATTGTTGCGGATTGCCCACTCCTGCATCCACTGCTCGTCTTTGTATCGACAACCCAAGTTGCTATACAACAGCTGTGGGGGAGATTGGCGCACCGGCAGTAGGTGCAATAAATGCAGGGCTCTCCCGATCTGTACTCGCTACATGGGTAGCTGTTGTTGGTGTACACACACTGACGATTTGTGGTGATGTATTTAACACTGTTGCTGAATCTAATGAAGCAAACAACTGTGCCCAGTTGATATTCACCGTACCCCCGGAGTGTTCTGACCTTTTCGACAACGACGGCGATACACGTGTAGACTTTGGCGGTGCAAACCCGGATTTCGGCTGTATAAGTTTTCTCGATGATGATGAATTAAATCCCCCACCAGATCTTACGGTATCCGCGGTTTCCCGAAGCCCCGTAACGGTTATTAAAGGGCGAACGATTGATTTTAGCGGAACTGTGTTAAATACAGGAGTTGAACCGGTTGGTATAACGCAGATGCGTTTCTGTATGGACAACGTAAGTTGTCTGACGACCGCTGCAGGCCAGATTGGAAGTCTATTGACCGTGCCGGCACTTGGTCCGAACGTATCAAATACGCAAACCTCTTTCGACCAATGGTTTGCTCCTGGACCGGCGACCTACAATTTCACAGCATGTGCGGATGTTACCAATGTGGTTCCAGAATTGGATGAAACAAACAACTGCACCTCAATGGCATTTATCGTGAATCCGGAGTGTTCTGACGGTGTTGATAACGATGGCGACTTCATTATAGATTTCCCTCTTGATCTCGGCTGTTCAAGTGCGCTTGACGATGACGAACGAAATTCAAACTTGCAAGTTACTGCTTTCTCGGTACCAGACGGTGCTCCGCTTGCTACCGTCATTGCACAAGTGACCATTCAAAACGTCGGTTTTGCTCCTACTAATGGAGGGAATTTCGAGATTGCGATAAATAGAAATATTGGTTCGATGACGTGTTCGACAGCTGAACATGCGACCGCTATCGAGTCCACGATGCTTCCGGGAGAGGTACGGATACTCTCTATTTCTCTGACCTTGCCAGCGACCGCTGGAACATACACAGCGACCGCAATGGCTGACTCGGACTGCTCTGTCGTAGAAACAAATGAAATAGACAATACGCTGACGAGTGTGTATACAGTCCTAGCGGTAGTGCCAATGCCAAACTTAGTTATTACCTCGTTCATTGTTCCAAACGGAGCTCCGGGATCGACAGTAACCGCGAGCGTAGCTGTGCGTAATAACGGAACAGTAGCCACGGCGGGAAATTTCGAGGTGGCGATTAACAACAATGCTGCATCTATGACGTGTGTATCTGCTGAAAGCGCAACGGCCTTAACAGCGGCTCTTCCTGCAGGAGCATCGCGACAGGTCAATATCTCTCTTGTTCTTCCAGTAACGCCCGGTATCTACACTGCAACAGCTATGGCAGATTCAGATTGTGTGATTACGGAATCTGATGAAGCTGACAATACGAGAATAGCTACGTATGAAGTTCCTGCAGCTGCAGCGCCAGTTCCGCCGCCGAAACCGAATCTCATCATTACCGCCTTTACGGTACCAAGCGGCGCCCCAAGTGCGACGGTCTCAGCGACGGTGACGATCCAGAACAGCGGCAATGCCCCGACTCCTGCTTGGTTTGAAGTCGCTCTCAATAGAGACAGCTTAACGATGATTTGTACGACTGCGGAGAGTGGTTTCCGCTTTGTTCCGCCGCTTGCCGCCGGCGCCTCTCGTACAGAAACTATTACAGTAACACTTCCGGCAGTGAATGGTTCATACACTGCGACAGCAATGGTTGACTCCGATTGTGCTATCGTTGAAACAGATGAAAATGATAATACGCTATCAAGTATCTATACTGTTTCAACTCCGCAGCCGAATCTTATTATTACATCGTTTGCAGTGCCAAATGGAGCTCCAGGTACATCGGTGAATGCAACAGTAACCATTAAAAACAATGGTCCTGTTGCGACAGCAGGTGCCTTTGAGGTTGCGATTAATAACGACAGTACTTCTATGGGCTGTTTGACCGCGGAGACTTCGTTTGCTGCATCTGCCGCGCTTCCTGCGGGAGCATCACGATCGCACATTATCCCGCTTCTCTTGCCCGCAACAGCCGGGCCGTATACTGCAACAGCAATGGTTGATTCTGATTGTGCTATTGCCGAAAGTAACGAGGCTGACAATACGCGGAGTACCAATTACACTGCGATATCCGGTTCCATTGCCGCTTCAAGTTTGCTTGGTACGCCGACGACAGTACTCAAAGGAAAAACTGCCGGTTTGATCGTCGATGCAACGAATGTGAGCACCTGTACGCTTTCAGGCAGCAACAATGATACCTGGACTATTCTGCCGGATGGAGCAGGAAACATTACTGGTGTGACAAGAACAACATCACCCCTCACTGCAGTGACACAGTATTTTCTTGAATGTTCTGATACGAGTGGAAATGCATTGCCGATGCAGACCGTGACGATTAAAATTGTCCCGTCGTTTAAGGAGTTTTAGGAAAAATGATACACGAACAACAAAACCTCGCTGAAATCGAGGTTTTGTTGTTCGTGGAGTAATGGGGGATTGTTTTGATGGTAGGTACTAGGTACTATGAGAGGATATGAAAAAGAGAAAATTGGCGATGGCGCTTGTTGTCGGTGGTTTATGCGGGCTTGCAGCAGTATTGGCAATCAAAATTTATCAGGGGCATTCTCTCTCTAAACAACCGGATTCTGCTTCTACTCAAACACATGTACAAGAGAGAATATATCCCCGTGAGCTCACTCCTGCTGAACAAGAGGTACTAAAGACTCCACAGCGAAATGCAACTGAAGCCGAAAGGAAAGCACATTTTGAAAAAGTTATTCCTCTTGCCAAAGAGGCAGAATTTCTTGATATTTCCACGTGTCTCGGAGATCCGGTCGTAATGCGTATAAAGCAGGGGGGGAAATTTACTGTGCGCAATAATGATACGCGAGAGCACATCATTCAGATGAATGAAAAATTACAGTTTGCGGTGCCCGCAGAAGGTTCAAAGGAAATTACTGCCGACTTCGGTTTCGGTCCGGGGACGTATGGTTATGGTTGTGATAATTCTGCGGGAGCAGCCGGTATTTTCTTTGTGAATTGACCCCCTAAATTGTTCAATAATTTCTGTGTTGCAAAAAAAGTTTTTTTTGGTCGTAGGAGTTCTTGTGTTGCTGAACACCATACTTGCAAGCTTTCTGTTGTGGGGAAAGAAAGAGCATGTGGCTGTAGAGAAAAAAGTTGTGATGATAGAAATCGCGGAGCTGCGAGGGAATAAGATGTCTTTTAAGGAGCTCTCGAACTATTTTTCAACTCTAGCGGAGAATAAAGGCGGTGTATATGCGTTTAGTGTGCTCAAGGCGGCGGATATACCAACAGGAACTGATCTGCACCTGCTTGCGCACGTTGTGGGCGATGTTTTATATCGACAGCAGGGGACGTCTGGCATGCGTTATTGTACTGATGACTTTCGAAATGCCTGCTCGCACTCGATTGTTGTAGGAACGCTTCTTGAAAAGGGGACGTCTGCGCTGCCGGATATTGCACGTGCATGCAAGGATGCTCCGGGAGGGAAAGGCGCATACACCATGTGTTTCCATGGATTAGGGCATGGCGTGCTTGCGTATACGAATTACAATATGGAAACTGCTACGGAGCTTTGCAGGATGCTTGGAACGGAAGAGTATCATGGACGGGAGTTTATTGAATGTGTTGGCGGAATGACCATGGAAATGTTGGCTGGCGTGAATAATCCAGAACAATGGGCGCGTGAAAAGGAGAAATATTTTAAAAAAGATGACCCGCTCTATCCGTGTACTGCTCCATTTATTCCAGCAAAGGCAAAGGTGATGTGTTATGTGTATATCACACCGCATCTTTTTGAAGCTGCCGGTGGATCTCTCGGGAACCCTCTTCCTGAAGATTTCAAAAAGGCTTTTATTTATTGCGGAAAGATTGTAAGTACGTCGGATAGGAGGACATGCTATGGAGGCTTTGGCAAGGAATTTGTGGTACTTGCACAAGGGAGAGATATTCGCAATATCGAAAGTTTAACGAGCGAGCAGCTTTCGACGGTATATACCTGGTGCATGCTTGCTGATACCACAGAGGGTCGCAGAGCGTGTATTGATACCACAGTAGCATCTCTCTATTGGGGAGGAGAAAATGAACCGGATGTTGCCTTGCGTTTTTGTAGTGTGCAAAAAACGGAAGACCATATGTTTCAATGTTACAAATCTCTCTATGGGAATGTACAGTCATATGTACAAGATAGCGTATACAGAATGCGTCTTTGTGAAGCAGTTCCTGAAAGATTTCGCAATGAGTGTACACAAGAGCTTTTGAAGCAGTAGAAAACATGCAAAAATATTTTCATTCGAAATTGTATGTCGTCTTTACCCTCGTAATTTTAGTGTCTTTTGCATACGGAATTTTTGCTTCTGGTTACTATGGAGTAGCTTTGAAAAAAAACGCACCTGAAAAAAGTGCCATTCTTGGTGATGTACCAAGCGAGACTCTGCGTTGGAATGCGCGAATGGATGAGGTGGGTGCGCGTGAAGCATACAAAGAATTCAAGAGTGCGTATGCATCAGAGCCTTTTGACTCACAGCACGCAGTAGCGCATGTCATCGGTGACCTATTGTATGAGCACGAAGGCTTACAGGGCATTGGGATTTGTGACGAAGCATTCGCTTTTGGCTGTTACCACAGTTTTTTTGCAAAAGTGTTCGCTGATTTTGGGGAAGAGATGATCGACGATCTTGATGCGGAATGTATCAAGATGTTCGGAAAGGACAATATGACCGGGTGCGAACATGGGATCGGTCACGGTATTTTAGAATACATGGGGCATGCGAATTTGACACGTACTCTCGAAGCATGTACACGCACAGCACAGCCGAGTCCATTTTTCGGCTGCACATCGGGTGTTTTTATGGAGTTTAATAACCCAACAATTTGGGACGGAGGTAGGGTATATACAGAAACGAGAAAACTCGACAAGATGAAACCATATGAACCGTGTGAAAGCATCCCTGATAACTTCAGAGAGTCATGCTATTTCGAGATCAGTTTATGGTGGAAAGAGGTATTTAAGGGTGATTTTGATAAGATCGGGGAATTGTGCGGTGCGATCAAAGCAGAACAAGGGCGCACCGCTTGCTTTAGCGGCACAGGGAGCGTTGTTGCAGCAACAGCAGAATACGATGCACTTAAGACTGTAGAGCTCTGTAAAAAAATGAGGAGCGGTTCGGACCTTTGCCGAATTAATGCACTGTGGCGATTTACAGGTTTCGGCGTTAAAGATAAAAAAACGGTAGATATATTGTGTGCGGGCGTTACGCCACACGAACACTTTCGTTGTGCCCTATAACATATGAATAAACAGAATATAACACTAGGAGTTTGTATGGCAACATTGGTCTTGTTCAGTGGAGGCTATATGTTGGGGATTTTTGATGCCAATACGTCAGATGTTCCAGAACGTGTAGAAATGCAGAAAATAGTTGTAAGAGAGCCACTGTCGGTTATTAAAGAGAAAAAAATATGGTCGGAGCGGATAGAGAGTGTTGGAGCAGAGCGTGCATATGCCGAGTATAAGGAGACATTTGCAACAGCACCATTTAGCGCGCAACATCTTCTTGCACATATGATGGGAGAACTTCTCTATGAAAAAGAGGGGATTGATGGGTTGAAAATATGCGACGCCACATTTGCTTTTGGCTGTTACCATAGTTTTTTCGGCAGAGCATTGAGCGAAAAAGGCACCGATGTTATTACACTTCTTGATGCGTCATGCGTTCGTGCATATGGACCGCTTGGAACTGGATGCCAACACGGCATTGGACATGGAATCGTTGAATATATGGGGGGGAAAGATATTGCAAAGGCGCTTGACCTTTGTTCCAAAACAACGCAGCTTAAAGCACTTTTCGGCTGCACCTCTGGGGTTTTTATGGAATACAATACCCCGACAATAACAAGCGGGGTTGATGCAGAGAGTCAAACTCGTCTGTTTGATATAAGAAAACCATATGATCCTTGCGATGGCGCAGTGGCAGAGCGATATCGAGAGTCATGTTATTATGAGATTGTGGCATGGTGGCAGCGTTCTCTTTCGGCCGATTATACGAAAATGGGAGCGCTTTGTCTGGGGATCAAAAAAGCGACTGAACGCGATGCATGTTTGCTTGGCGTTGGAAATACAGTAGCACCGAGCACATTGTATGATGTAGCAAAGACAATTGATATGTGTACAAAGATGCCCAACCGGATTTCTGAAATTCTATGTCGAGCGGGGGCGTCTTGGAGTTTCTTTGCTGAACCGCGCGTGCGTATGCACGCCAATGAAGTATGCGAAATGGGAAACCAAAAAGAAAAAGACACATGTATGAAGCGGTCTAACCTGATTGGCAATGAAGAAAGATTCAACAAGCTCTAGATGATATGAAAAATAAAAATTTAGCCAGAATAGTCTTTTTTTCATTTTGCGCTGTTATTTTTTTTGTCTTTTTGTTTCGATTCCCACATAGTAAGGATAAAAATACTGCTGATGGATCACATACAACAGTATCGGTGGTAATGACAAAAGAAGGATTCACTCCAAGCGAAATAACGATTCGGGTTGGCGACAGCATTTCTTTTTCAAGTGACGCGGGAAAGAATTTTTGGCCTGCAAGCGACCCGCATCCCACGCACGACTATGTTTCCGGCTTTGATCCCGGTAAAGAATTATTGCCATCTGATACATGGAAATTTACATTTACGACTCCCGGAACATGGCGATATCACGACCACATAGATCTTACGCATCGCGGCAAGGTAAATGTTCTTGGAGGGGATGGGCAAGCTGTTGCTCTCGCACGTAACGCCGACGGTTACTGTGACGGCAAGTGTTTTGATGAAGTCATTAGGAAAACAGTTGCTCATGACGGCATTGATGCAGCGTACAAACTTTTCAGTAAATCATTCGAGGAAGGAAAACTGCCAAGAAGCTGTCACTGGACTGCACACCAGATCGGAGAAGCTGCATACGAGCTTTTTAGAGAGGGGACGGAGTTTCCTATATCTCGAGCGACAGCCTATTGCGGGTATGGTTTTTATCATGGATTCCTCGAAGGACTTCTTCGGGAAAATCCTGATATCGATCATGTTCTTGCATTTTGCTATCGCGTGAAAGAAGAACTCGGAAATCTTGGATTATGGAATTGTTACCATGGAATTGGTCATGGTTTTACTGAAGATCCGCCTGATCCGAAGACATGGGGAAATTTTCAAGCGATGCTCGATCCAGGTATCAAAACCTGCGAGTTTATTTTTGGCAAGAACTTTACAAATTTGAACCTGTGCTTGACGGGAGTATTCACGGTACCTGCCGGCTTTGCTGAACATGGAGAGTATGGTCTCTCGTTTGATCCGAAAGATCCTTGGGCATATTGCAAGGATCAGCCATATCGCTACCATAAGGCGTGCTATGGCGAATTCACACCAAAACTTGCAAGTGATCCGAATTTCACACTTGACGATCTGGTGCCGCTGCTTGCAAAGATTTCTGATCCTAAAACACGACGTCTGATTGTATGGGTAACTCCGTCAGTCTTGCTTGCAAAAGATATATTGGCGGAAGATTTTTCCTCCTATATTCTCGGTTGTCGGAATTTTAGTGGCAAACTGCGCGATATTTGCTATGGCGGGGTGATTCAAGGTTTCTATTCTCACGGACAACCGGATAAACAGTATCTTGCAGCATACAAGTATTGCGAATCAGTTGTTTTTACCGAGGAGGAGAGAAATTTCTGCTACGCGGAGACACTTCGCCAGGCGCAGGCGCAATACGATCAAAAGCTAGCCCTTGAGGTGTGTGCGAGTGTAGATAAAAAATACCAAAAATATTGTGTGCCTGGAAGCCATGAATCACCCTATGATGACCCGTCGTTTGTCGACCGTGATGACTCCGATTATTCTCTCAATGTTCAATAGCAGCATGTCGTACACAGTTTTTAAAAGAACAATACTCCTATTTCTCTTGATTTATGCTATTGTCGGCGTTGGCGTTGAGATTTCATATGGAGGAGGAAAAAAGATATACCCGTTCTTTTCATGGTTTCTCTTTTCTCATACCCCTGCACGGATCGAGACCGGTTTTGATGCCGTGATTATTCGCGCAGGGGAGGTTGTGTATGATCCGCCCATTCTATTTGCGCAAGCGAAAGACGTGTATGACCTCTCGTACAATTCAATGCCGTATTATAATGATATTATTCGTCAGCTTGCAGTCGTTTCGCGCGGGAATAATACACTAGAGGTTTTGCGTCTGCGTCAGGAGCTCGAAGCAAATTTTTTAGTTTCGCCGGTTGTATATGAAATGGTGGAAATAACCTTTGAGCCGCAAAAAAGATGGCAGAGCGGAGAGGTCCTTACATCGAAACCAATTCAAAGATTTGAGTTTACAGATCATGAAAAAATATATCCATAATTTTCGCAAAAGATTTGATGATATGCTCGATGTGAAGGAGCAAGGTTTTAACAAAGCACGCATGATCGTGCCATTTTTCTACTACATACTGCTTTTCTTCTCGTTTCAGCAACTCGAAGGCCTCAAGTTTCAAGTAACACATCCACGGCCTCTTTCACAGATGCCGTGGCCTCTTTTTTGGGCAAAAAACCTAGACTTTTCTGTACTCATAACAATCGTGATGCTTGTTTTTCTTCTCACATCAGTTATTGGAGCTTTCTTCTTTTTTAATCGGATAGCACGAGTAGCAGCATTTGTTGGCATGCTTTTGTTTCATGCATATATGAATGCATCCGGACCAAACCATCAGTTTGATGTATGGCTTTGGACTTCTTTTTTATTGATACTATTGCCAGGAGGCTGGAGTCTTGGGCGGCATGTGTACGACGAGTTGTTTCGCAAGAAATTTCTCATGGTGTTCTGGGGCGTTCAGGCATATATTTTGCTCATATATACATTGTCGGGAATTGGTAAATTGATAGGTTCTATTGAGCAGTGGAAGGCTGGAGGTTCAACGCTCTTTTCTCCTGACTCGGCAGTGCTTACGGTTGCATCGCAACTTCTACAGATGCAACAAAATAGCGTCTTGGGAACATTTATTATGGCACACTCTTTTCTCTCCTGGCTTGGTTTTCTCAGTATTTTTTACATACAAATTGTTGCATTGTGTATCGCGTTTCGTCCTGTTCTCCACAGGGCGTGGGCTCTTTTTCTTATACTCTTTCATCTTGCAACGTATCTTGCCATGAACGCTATTTTTGTTGCACCGATCCCTCTTCTTGCTCTATTTTTCTTCGATTCTCCATTTGCAAAAAACAATGAATCTTTGCGAATGAAACTGAAGTTCGTACCGATTTTCGGGAATGCTATTTTATATGCACAAAATAGTGTCAAAAAATAAAATTCATTACAATACTAGGAAGTATGCCATCATTACTATTTTTATGGCCGGTATTGCAGAACTTTCTTTTTTTATTGTATGTGGGGGTAGTTTATGCCGTTACGACAGAGAGGCTAAAGTAAAACTTATAGGAGATATTCAGTTCTACGTTAGGGCTGAAGTATTACCAAGTGAATTGCCATCACGGCAGTGGATGGCTTATGGAATGCGTATCGCGAAAGAGGAAAGAGTTGCGTCGCCTACCGCTGCGCGTTTTTATGCGTACGTCGCTTCGATTTATTCTGATACCTTAGAAGAAACAAACGAGGTTATGCAAGCAAGCCTTGCTACTGCCCGCTTGATTAATTCTTTCTATTCCTCTCGCCAACAAGAAACAGAAGGACTTCTTACTGCTATTTATGCATCCCAATCTAAAATTAAAGAAAAAGATACTGCCTTTGGCGATGCTTCCTCGTTGAAACTTTCACCTTCTGCAGAGCGTATTCTTATAGCATATCTTGAGCGATCCAATGAAGACGGTTATCAGGCAGAGAAAGAGCAGGTTATTCCAGAAAGCTATACCCTTAGGTATAACAAGATCAAACAACTTGATAGTGCTACAGGAGCACATGTATGGAAGACATGGGTTATTGATGTTGATAATTTGACAATTTCAGCTTCTCCAAAACAAGGAAGTCTTGCCGACCAGATAACACTCGAAGAAACCAGGGAAGTTGTTGCAAAACGAACATTTGATGACGAGGAGATACTTTTTTTCTGGGAGGGAATCGACAATTTTCTTTCGACTAATCCTGAAAGCATAACAGTAGCTGGGATATGGCAGAATATTTTCTTTGTTGAGGCGGAGAAGTTCTTAACTGACGCGGCATATGCGAAAAATCAAAAAATTCTTGCGCAAGGCGTTGCTGATGCGCTGATTTCATCTTGGAAAAATAAATATATGTACTTGACCCCAAGTCCCTCGATGCGCCTGCCCAATTTAGATATTTTACTTGGAGACTCCCTGGTCTCCAGTTATCCGTCAGAACATGCAGTGGTTTCGTTTGCAGCTGCCACAATATTAAACGAGTTGGTTCCACAAAAAAAAGAGTTGTGGGAATTACATGCAAATAATGCTGCCAATTCTCGCCTCCTTGCTGGTGTTAGTTTTAGTACAGACATTGAAGCGGGGGAATTGTTAGGGGAACAAGTGGGGGCAGAGGTGTTGAAAGAATATTTTCCAAAAATAAGCCAAGGTGTTGGTCGTAATTTTAAGTCGCGATTATTGTGCGATCAGCTGTTTTGCCAGATAAAATTATTTTTGTCGTCCATGTTTGGGAAGTACAGTGGCTTTTTCGAAGAACTCTCCCGTTTATTGACAGAAAAAACACCGCAAAAAATTCACGGATTTAAAGAAGTAGCAGAAGAGGCCAATGTTGCAGACGGGTTCACTTCCTCCCACCTGTTCACGGGAACATCGTGGGTTGATTATGATGGAGATGGTAATCTTGATTTGTTGATTGATAAACAACTCTACCACAATACAGGCCGTGGGGAATTTGTACCCACCAGGACGTTTCCAGGTTGGGGAGTATTTGGTGACTATAATAATGATGGTTGCCCCGATGTCTATATCGTGAGAAGAGATGATGACCCTCATCATTCGAGTTCGGAGCAAGTCGATTTATTATATAAAAATAATTGTGACAGTACTTTTACTGATGTATCTCGCAGCGCGCAGATTTATGATATATTTCACGGAAATAGCGTAGCATGGGCAGATTATAATAACGATGGTTACCTTGATATATATGTGACCAACTGGGGGGTTGGCAGACAAGAGCGGTACTATGGGTTAAAAATTCCTTCTGACACCACCTATGTCTATGAACCAAATATCTTATACCGAAATAACGGAAATGGGACATTTACTGATGTTACGATGAGTGCCGGTGTTGATGGCAGGCTTCAATGTAGCGATGAGCAAAAACGGTTAGTACTAAAGAGGGTAAAAAATCTTAAACCGTCATTTCAACCAGCGTGGTTTGACTATAACAACGATGGCTTTGTGGATCTCATGGTTGTTATGGATGCGCTCATCAGCCCATTCTATAGAAATAATGGAGATGGAACGTTTACTCAGATAACCGAACAAGCGGGTCTGTGTTTGCCGGGCAGTTGGAATAATATGGGTGCAGCAATAGGAGATTACGATGGCGACGGCATGCTCGATATCTATGTTACGAATGGCGGACCCAACTTTTTATGGCACAATAATGGTGACGGAACATTTAAAGAAGTAGCAAGTTTTGTTGGAGCCCAAGATTATGGCTATGGTTGGGGAACGGAGGCGCTTGATTATAACAACGATGGGGCGCTTGATATTCTTGCAGTAAACGGACACAGTCGTCTTCGATCACCCATGTATGCCATAGGGGAACAGAAGCATAATGATTCTGATGAGCTTTTTCAGAATAAGGGTAATGGAACGTTTCGTGCTGTAGGAAAAGAGGAGGGGTTTAGTATCAGTAACGAAATAAAATATTCGGTTGCTGTTGCTGACTACAACAACGATGGTGCTGTTGATATATTTGTTCCTACGTACCAATGGCGGCACAGTACATCACACCCATTACTTTTTAAAAATGTAGGCAATGAAAATAATTGGGTCACTGTTCAATTGATCGGAACCAAAAGCAATCGCGATGGAGTTGGCGCTCGCATCGAGGTAACTATTGACGGCAGGCATCAAATGAGAGAAGTTCAAGCCGGGTCCTCATACAGGTCGCAGTCCTCTCCTTGGCCGACTTTTGGTTTAGGTAAAAATACCGATATTAATGAACTGCATATTCGGTGGCCAAGCGGTACTGTCCAGTCATTGAGCAACGTACCCATTAATCAAAAAATAGTCATCAAAGAAGGCGATAGTCGGATTTATAATAGCTTGAAGGAAATTGTATTTTAGTTAGGACGTACGTTTCTTATCATTATTGTCACAAAAAAACGCTGGCTCAAGCCAGCGTTTTTTTGTGATTACTTGAATTCTCCGATCTGAATCATTCCGGCAGCATGGTCTTCTGGATTCCCAGAGGCGTCGCACATATATGCACCGAGCCCTTCTCCATGCCCGAAATCCTTCTCTTTCACGGTCATTGCTCCATTTGCTGGAATAGTGATTTCGGCAGTGTAGAACTTGAGTTTATGCGGAACGCTATCACTATTACTGATTGTTATGGTTTTGTTCGAATCCACTTGGATAATAAAAGGCATACCCTCGCAACTCGGTCCTATCTGTATTTTATCTGTTTTTACAACGAGGCGAAGAAGGAGCTCGTGATATGCTGCTTGTTCTTCGTTTGTTGCTTTGTCTCCTTTGAAACCAAGGAGTGTCGCCTTATCTTCTGCGTTGATGCCGCCAGGGAGTCCGTTTGTGGCCAATGGGGGTGGTGTGGGTTGTGAAAGAGGTTCTGCTGGTGGCGGAGTATTTGTCACGGTTGTTTTGTCTGGTATGTTGGTTGTATTCGTAGGCGGCATATTATCCCTCTTAGAAAAGCCGAGGACAATGAAAATGATGAGGATAAGTCCAACTATTCCTACAACTGAAACTACTTTTTGGTTCATATGCAAATTTGAGAGGCTATGTTTCTAATGTACATAAAGTGTAGCAATAGCGAACAATAGAGACAATAGCTATATCCACACTGAAAGCTTGTTGAATATTGCTCTGCCAGCTGGCGGGCCTAGTCGCCTCGTATATTATCAATATTTAGCAAGCTACACTAGGTTTTTTGACCACACTGTTTGTAGGTCTCCTAGGTCACTGGTATATTTTAGTATATGAAAATCTCTCGACGGGTCCTGTATGCTCTCGCACTGGTTGCGGTTGTGGGATGTGTTTTTGTATATAGTAATGCACCGCGTATTTTTCGGGGGGCGCATGGAGAACATATTATTGAAATTCGTAACGACGGATTTTATCCATCGACGCTCATAATTGATCAGGGGGAAAAAGTAACCTTTATTACGAAGAGAAAGCTGCCTTTTTGGCCAGCGTCGAATGTGCATCCGACACATACGGTATATCCTGAATTTGATGCGAAACGGCCAGTTCTTCCGGCAGAGTCATGGGAATTTCAGTTTGATCGTGCAGGAACATGGAATTTTCATGACCATCTTGCCGCTGCATTTATTGGTTCGATTACTGTAAGGGCAAAAGGGGAAAATACAGTGGCTGCTTCAATATGCAGCGATGAACATTCGACAGAGTGCTGGGAAAGTCGGCTCTTAAACGAGCTGAATAGCAGAGGTCTTGACGCGGCATTTGACCTTGTTTCAGAATTCTATGCAACAGAACCCGGTTTTCCAGTTTTCTGCCACGGGCTTGCACATAATATTGGGCTAGCGTCATATAGGCTCTATGTTAAAGATCCCGCTTCTGTTCTCTCACCTAAGACATCCTATTGTGCAATGGGCTTTTACCATGGATTTATGGAAGGATTGCTTTCTGTAACGAGGGATATACATGAAGCGAAGGATTTTTGTACTTATGTAGGAAAGGAGCTTGGCACAGAATCTCCCGACGCAGAGTTGCAATGTTATCACGGTATAGGACACGGAGCGATGGATATGACGGTGAGCGGAGGAAATATATCAAAGGCGAGTGATCTTCTTTCGCCGGCACTTCGTTTTTGTGAAGAGGCGTCAGATACTGACCTCCAGCTCTATCGATGTGCATCAGGTGCATTTAACGGCATAGCAAACTTTTACACTTCTCACGAATATGGACTTTCTGTGGACGAAAAAGACCCTTTGGCGCTTTGCCATACGCAAGCTGATGTATATAAAGATAGCTGCTATGGCAACATGAACACTGTTTTGACGTGGCTTGCGCAAAAGCAGGGGGACTTTGTTGGTGCGGGCAAATTTATTGAGAAAATACCGGACAAAAAGTATGCAGCATCAACCATGCGTTACTACTCGAATTTGAGCAACCTGCACATTTTCAAGTATGCAGGAGAGCAGGGATTGAATGCTTGCCGCCAATTCTCACAAGAACTGGTATACCCCTGTATCGAGGGCTTGGTTACTGGCCATCTTGAACATGGTACGCCAGGGGAAGAGTATCGCGGGGCTGTTGCGTTTTGCCGGTTGGGAACTATGGAGAAAGGGGAAAGAGAGGCATGTCTCAAATATGCACTCGGTAATCTCGATGGATTTTATTCATCGGAGAAGGCAAAAGAGATTTGCAGCACACTCCCTTCTGACGAAAAGATTTTTTGCCCTAAGAGCCTATCCACTATCTAATGCGGTTAGATCGTGGATAAGCTCTTAGGAATGATGGGAGACTGGATTTCTGCACTACCTTCGGTAATGATTACCATTTGATCGATAGGTATATTGTTATCGAATGTTTGAGTTTCTCCGCTTGGCCAGTGTATGGTGAGCGTATCGATCTGTGTCGATTTTCCCAAACCGAATGTTTGCCACGGCGATGATTGGCCGATGTATGATGATCCGTTCATTACTTCGTGTGTCTGTGTTCCAGAATCGTTTTTAAGTTGTATGCGTGCGCCGAAACCATCCTTGTTGCTCTTTGTACCGATGAGCTTGATTGTTATCCAATGGTTGTCATTTCCTTTATTCCGATAGAGTATTGATGTTGCTGACGTATTTCGGTCTCCATGAATGGGAATGAAAATGTCGAAAAATCCGTTATTGTCATAGTCTGCTACAGAACTTGTGAACTTGATTTCACTACTGAAGATGGCCTCTTTTTCTCCCATAGGCGTAAAAGTACTATCCCCATTGTTTTTGAAAAGTTCATCAAGATCGTTTCTTTTTTTGAAACTCTTTACTTTAATATATTCAGCGCGCAGCCGATTATTGCCATTTGTAACAAGAATGTCGTCATTACCATCGTTGTCGTAATCAAAGAAAACAGTGCCCCAACCGTACCCTTGATCGTTGGCTGCTGCTACATTTGCAACATCAGAGAATGTTCCATTGCCGTTATTTTTCCATAAGAAATTGTCTCCAGCGTTGGTAACATAAATATCCAGATACCCGTCATGGTTATAGTCGGCGACACTTGCCCCCATGTTTGATGCGTGTTCGTGTTTGCAGAGGCCAGCTTCTTTTGTTACTTGCGTAAATGTTCCATCCTGATTATTGCGGTAGAGCGGGCTTGCAAAGGTATCGGAAACAAGGAACAGGTCGACATAGGAATCGTTATTGTAGTCAAACCAGAGAGGCTGAAAAGGAACCTTCATCTTTTTTTTAAACCCATTGGCATCTTTCATGTACTCGCTACACGCAAGAATGCCGTCGGCACCTGCTTTGTTCGTGACATTTGTAAAAGTTCCATTGCCGTTATTGTGGTACAGAATATTAGGCTCAAATTTGTAGGGCACGCTCGGGTCGTCAAGAAGATCGCTCAGAAGAACTCCTCGGTTGAGAACATATATATCGAGGTACCCGTCATTGTCATAATCCGCCCACGACGCGCTTACCCCATGGAATACATCGTTTATATGGGCGCTTAAAGTAACATCGGTGAATGTGCCATCACAGTTGTTTTTATAGAGCACATCAGGAGTTCCCGGAGTATCAAGCGATGTTGCGTGGCCGGATATAACGACGTAGACATCGACACAACCGTCGTTATTGAAATCGCCCCAAAATGCAGGTGCTTTTAGTTTGTTTGATTTTTGAGCAACGTGTTCAAATGTTCCATCACCTATGTTTTTATATAAGCCAGTGCTGACAAGCAAGTCGAGATCAAGATCGTTATCAAAATCACTCCAAGCAGCTCCAACATCGAGAGGGAGGTCAAGACCGGCTGTTTCAGAGACATTTTCAAACAAGGCACCTTTGTCCGAAAGCTTTTTTAGATACAGCGGACGGAGAACATTGCGAATTTGCCGTATGCCGTTCATCTCTGAAACAGCGAACAAAAAATTTTGAACGAAACCTGATGACGTATAGTCTCCAAGTAATTTTTCTGAAACCGTCGTACTGTAGAATGTTTGGGCGACGATATTGCCGACCGCACTACCGGCTGCTGCTCCGGCCTTGCTATCGGCATCATCATTTACTCCGCCGAGAATTCGAGAGTTGATTGCATTTCGTGCATGTTCGTTCCACTGGTCGATTTTATCAGGAATTGCGGCAGAGAGGATCGTATGTGCCGCTCCGGCAGCAGCTGCATATTCTGAAATGTATCCAGAATCTTCGGGATTCGTAAGAAGTAAGTTTATGTTTGGTATGCGTGTGGCAGGCCGTCCTCTTTGGTACTGTACTTTTGCTTTTTCTGCGAGCGTGAATGCATCAGCTATTCCTTGCGCAAGAGCTTTTTGGTGAAGTGCATACGGTGCATCATTAAGTGTGTTTCTGGTTTCAACAAAGAGGATATTTTGCCAAACGCCTGCCACAGTGATGGTCGGCCTCTTGCGTTCATAGAAGCTGTCGATTCCGTCCCAGAAGAAAATGATCTCTTCATGGTCAGGAATTCTACGGTTAACCATGTTGACGAACTTTGCTACCTCAAAACGCTCTTTCCATGTTTGAGGACCGGGCGGCGGAGGGATTGATATAGCATTAGCATCTGAATACCAAAAAGGGAAGGAGGAGTCTTCTGTGCTTGTAGCGCGAAGTTTGGTATAGGTATCCAGAATTTCTTGTGCTGTGGGTGAGAGAACTGCCCCCCCAACATTTTGTCGGAAGAGGGTTCCCGCTATTTCTTCTCGGTGTTTTGGAAACAGGCCTTCAAGGAGTCTGGCAGTAGCGATACTTCCTTCTTGTGAGCTACCCGTTGCTGCAAGAACATCGTTGTATGTCGATGCAGCATATGCGAAATACTGTGATGCTTGATATGCCGATATGTTTTCCTCTCGCACCAGTTCAATGGTTTGATCCATCCATTTTCGAGAAGGAAGAGATGTTTGATGTTTTTCTGCGAGGACATAGGGCAGAATGTCTCCCTCAAGTGTTGTCTCCTTGCGGAAAAATGTGTACAGAACAGCAAAATCAAGCATGCCGATGAGAAAAAGGATAAAAGCAGAGACAAGTAACGCCCAAAACAAAACACTTACTCCATAACGCACTTTTTTGCTCATACTACGGTGTTTTACTAGCCAACAACTTCAAAACCGTCAGAAATTTGTGGAAGCAATTTTTCAACAATGTCATTGGTCAAATTCAATTCTTTGTAGAATTTCTTTACGCGCGTTCCAAAAAGTCCTTTGTAGCAATTGAGTTTTTGTTCTTCTATGCTCGCTTCGCAAAGATCGATGTGCTTCATGACATTTTCCCGTACACGCTCTATGTTTTCAGGTGTAACCGTCAAGTTTGAAAATTCTGATTCTAGAAACAATCCAATACCCCCGCCGATTCCTTTATAGCAATGTTGTTTTACATCGCTTCGCGTACTCCCGACAACGACATCTTCACAGACTTTGCGCCCAGCATCAAAATCTCCCGAAAGAAACTTAACAGCAGCGTCGTTGATGCCGACTCGAAAGACGAGAAAATCCAAGCAACTATTTTTATTCTCAACATCTTGCAGCCGATTGCATTCGTCAAACGAAGATTGATAGCCCTTGTCGTTAAATTCGGAGAACAGGAACATATTGTGTCCGATGCCCGTATAACAATATGCGAGCTCTTCCTCGGGGACAATTTTTTTGCAGTCCTCAAAGGGGGTGTCTAAATCTGCACGTTCGAATGTGGTGTATTTGTAGTCTTTTGCCAGGGCGAGGGCATACTCACGAGCACTTAATTCATCGATGGGTTTAAGTACAGAGTATGTGTACTTGTCGTGGAGAACGTGGCCGATCTCGTGCGTACATTGATGCTTGGCATCCTTAGGGCAAACATCCCAAAAATGTTTGAGGAGTTCTGTGGAATAGCTGTTATCAAGAGCGGTGCGTTTGTAGAGTCCCATGACGCACCCTCCAGTGCAAGAAAGTGAACAGTCTTTGAGAAGTGCCCCAACATCTTGCCCAGCTCCCTTTGTTGCAATAAAATCTCCGAGTGCATGGTAAAAGGTGTGGCAATTTGTGCCAAAGATCGCATAGGAAGAGTCTGCCGAGGTGAAAGATACACCCTTGTTGTCATGGATCGCTTGTGCAAGCGTGGTGATATCATGTGAACCGTAGTGTTTCTCTAAAGCACTTCGGAAACACGAAAAGCGGTAATTTGCGGGCGATGTATTACAGATATCAATAGCCTGTGCAAATGCGATGTTAATGTCGATTGGTTTTTTATTAACGAGTTTAAGGGTGCCAAAAGCGATAAGGGCGAGAAAGCACAAAATGAGGACCGTTTGGAACGGTGGCCGAGATTTAGGTACCGGTGAGGTGTGTTCTGTAGGAGGCATTGTCTTTCTGCTTTAGCTGATATTTGTAGATTATACAGTACCTTGTGGGTACTGTACTGTTGAAAACCTGACGGTAGTAACCATGGAAAGAAAAAAGGTATACTGTAGCGTATGAAAGTCTCTCTGCTGCTCGGCATTTTCTTTTTTATATTTGTTGGCGTTGCTGTTTCATATGCGCACGGTATCGGGCTGACTATCGAAGGAAGCACGCTTGAAGGGTACAAAACCTACCTCGACGCAAATACGATCATTCCGTATCAAAATGAACCAACACGGCTTGATTTTGAAATATGGACTTCTGAAGGTAAGCCGATGGATTTTACAGATATGTGGGTACGAATAGAGAAAGAACGAAGTATGATATTTGCTGGTCCGATTATGCGAGCACGGTTTGGCATGACGGGGTTTACAACCGTTTTTCCATTTGAGGGTTCGTATGACATTCTTGTCCGTTTTCAAAATGGGGAAACGGTACTCGGTGAAACAAGCTTCAAGCTTCCTGTAGCCGGCGAAGAAGCAGGAGTTCGAAAACCGATCTTCTCGCTCCTGGTTTCTGGCAGCCTCGGGGTGTTTGTTGGTCTGCTCGCGATGTATTTTTTAAAAAAAAGAAAAACCTAAGACTTCCTTTTCTATGAATAAAAAAACAGTTCTTGCATTTTTGGTTACTGCGCTAGCAATGTATTTTAGTATCTCGTATATATCGAGGATGCGTGGAAATACAGAGGCAAATGTTGTCGTTGAAAAGCAAGAGGTGAAACCTGTTGGCACGCTGCACAAAGTTGTCCTTACTGCCGATGGATTTCAGCCGGAAGAGGTTACTATTGTTGCGGGAGAGACTGTGGAGTGGAGTACGACGCGCAATGAATTTTTCTGGCCGGCATCGAATTTGCACCCCACGCACTTGCTCTATCCTGCTTTTGATCCGCAACAACCGCTTGGCAAAGAGGAAACCTGGAGCTTTCGTTTCGACAAAGAAGGAGATTGGAAATACCATGACCACCTAGCGCCGTATTTTACGGGAATAGTGCATGTAGGAGCAGTGCGCTAAATGGTGCTGATATATGAGAGGATTTTTCAAGAGAATATTTCAGATCGTGCCGAAAAGTTTTTTGGGTTGCATGGTTTTTTGCCTGCTATTTGTTGTTATATTTGAGCTCGGTGTTTTATTTCTTCCGTCTGTAAATTCTTTTGTATCGAATATTTCGAGCGATACAGGAAATCTTGCGAGTCTTGCGGAAAAAGCAATCGATGCTTGCAAAGGCAGCGCTTATCGCCCGTCTTGTTACGATAAACAGATTCCAAAACTTACAGAAAAGATATCAATGGAACAAGCGTTCGCGGTTACGAGACTTGTCCAGGAACAGGATAGGGAATATTGGTACTGCCATGTGCTTGGCCATGAACTTTCGTCGCGCGAGACCGCAAAGGATCCTGGTGTATGGAAAACAGTGGTTGCACGCTGCCCTTCAGGAATGTGCTCGAATGGCTGTTTGCACGGGGCATTCCAGGAGCGTTTTCGCACGGACGGGCTGCCGAACGCGAGTGCGGCTGAATTGAAACCAGAGCTTCTTGGTATCTGTGACGAACGAGAAAATTGGTCACCAACGGGGCTTGAGCGTGCTACCTGTGCACATGCGCTTGGACACCTGACGATGTATATTACGGTTGCCGATATTCACAAAGCAACAACGCTTTGTGATGAACTTGAGCTGCGAAAAAATAATAGCGATCTCACACAACTCTGTTATGACGGTGCGTTCATGCAGATATTCCAGCCACTTGATCCCGAAGATTTCGCTCTCATAAAAGGCAAGGACCCGAAAAAAGAAGAATTGAAAGGTTTCTGCGGACAATTTAAGGGTCAGAAACGCGGCTCTTGCTGGTCTGAAGGCTGGCCGCTCTATCTTTCAGAAATTAAAAAACCACTTGGGCTTGTTGCCTTTTGCGGGGAAATGAAAAACGATACCATCGAATATAACCGCTGTTTTAATGCGATGTTCTATGTACTCACAGCGCAATTTAATTTTGATGAAAAAAGAGTAGTTGGTTTTTGCAGTGGACTGCCGAAAGAGCACCAGGAGTCTTGTTTTTCAAACGCAGCTTCTCGCTTGATCGAAACGGACTGGAGGCTTGTTGACCGGTCTGTAGATGTGTGTACAGCAGCAAAGCAATTTGGCGTGGATGCAGCGTGTTATGATGAGCTGCTCTTCTATTCAAAATATAACTTCAAAAAAGGCTCGCCTGAATTTATCAATCTTTGCAACGCTCTTCCCACAAAGTGGAAAGAGCGTTGCCTCGTAGGAGAGTGACGGGGAAAAGGGAACTGTCCGCAAAGCTTTTAGAAGCCTAAAACATCGATGAACTTTTCGAGAAGACCTTCTTCGTGGTGCACTTCTTCAATAAAGTCTTTGAGAAAGTCTCGAATGTAGACATAATCCTCGTCTTCAAAAGGAATAACAATAAAAGGCATGATCCCTTTTTTTGACTGAAGATATATTCTTGGAAAAGGATGGTGCACAAGACCAAACGATTTGAGCGAGATCCACAGATAGAGACGCTTGTTGACGAGAATTCCTCTCTCGTTTATTTCAAACGATATAAGCGGCGGTTTCTTGAATGTGTGGAGAATAATACTAAATGCGCCGAGCAGAATAACCATACCGAGGAGTATGTTGTTGAAGAGAAGTGCTGCGACAAAGAGGGCGATCGTTATGATTCCGAATGCCCAGTACCAGTCCGAGCCATGATGTCGATGCTCGTACTCGTGTGCTTCCCATGCAATAGCCGCATGTGCATTTTCTAGGTGCTGATCCATATCCCTTAATTGTAGTGCGTGTAAGATTTCTGTGCAAACGAGTTTTCATATATGAAAACCAGGAAGAGCTGAGAGCTCTTCCTGGTGGTTTCCTAAATAATATTCATGTAAATCGTATTTTTCATGCGCTGCTCGATTATTTCGCGCACGTGCGCATAGATATGCGGATTGCGTGCTGAAAGTATGTGCAGTGCTGCGAGAGCGGCATTTCCTGGATCAAGCACCGTCATGACGGGTGTAGTGCTTGGTGTGCGAAGCGAAGACCAGACGTCTTCCGCATGTTCGCTTGCAGTAGCAGGTACGGTGATGACAGGAATGGTTGAGGCAGCGGAGAGTGTTGGCCCAGCGCCGTTGCTCTTTCCTATATAGGCGATTACTACAGAGTCAGGGATAGCATGTGCAGCTTTATGAAGGGTCGCGATAGCACGAAGCGGCTCTTTGTGTGTTGAGCAGGTGACAACAGTGAGCATGCTTTTGAATTGACCAAGAGCAGCCTCAAATTTTTGAAGATCGTTGTTTTCTGACCCTCTCCAGAGGATGATTTGTTGGCGAGGAAGACGAAAGTTGTCTGTTGTGTAGGCAACTTTCGTGTAATTCGCAACCACATTTTCCACAGTGTCGCCATCTCGATAGGTCTGCTTGTCGATATTTTCGCCGTTTTCGAGAACTCTCCAAGAGTCGTTATCGATGACATCGGCGAGAAGAAGCTTGTCTCCCGCAAGACCGAATTCAAGCTTGATATCAACGAGTGTTCTACTTTCTATCTGCCACGCCTTTTCGAGTATGAGAAAGACTTTTCGAGCGATGCTCTCCATTTTGGCGAAATGCATCCACTCGTCTATGTCTTGAAAAACTTCCATCTCGTATAGTGAGAGGAATGGTTTCGGATCGTTATAGTGGGGCGACGTCGGATCGTAAAGCTTTATTTCAGCTGCTTGCCGATCATGACTCATGAGAGGGTCATCGCAAGGAAGAGTATGTTTTTTCCATATTCCCCCGCTTGTCTTGAGGAAAAATTCTACCTCGAGTCGTGGCAAGAGCTGTCCCTTTGTGAGGTGTGGATGACGTTTCAGATATGAGCCGTGTGCTTCGCGCCGGACGACAACTTCATACGGCAGCATGTTGCATTTTCGTGCAACGAACGAACCGATACTGTCTTGTTCTATGAATGCGAGAGGAATCTCGCACTCTTTGAGCAGTCGAAACACATTGCAGGTTGTTCTGTTTGCGAGGCGTGCCTTCCCGGGAAGGATATCATACTTCTTTCCGTTGCCTGCAGTGATGTCATCTTTTGATACAAGTATTGCTAGATTGGGATCGTCCAAAACACCGTAAATTGTTTTTGTTTTTCCCTCGGCTACACGTTGGCCGATACGATACCTTTGGGTCAAGGACGCTGTTGTATCTGTATTCACGAACCACCTCTTTCTGTTTTTGTGAAGATCAATTTTAACCGCCGCCTTCATCATGAAGAAGGCGTTCTCGCTGTACGAGGCACCATTGTTTTAATGCAGCTTTAACAGATCGAAACACTTCTCGCGTGCACCGAAATTCAAAAATGCCATTTCTTCCCGAGATTATTTGAACACCTGAAATTGCAGAAAGTATCTTGCGAATCTCGTGGTCGGAGATCTGATTTCGGCATTCGGCCTTTACTGTGGCTATATATTCGCCTTGTGCAGGCATACGTATCTCCTGTGAGTATTGGAACGATAGGGCGCTACTCTGTTTCTGTATGGACTATAGCATTTTTAAAAAAGACGAGAAGAAGCAGGTTGAGTTACTATCTGGCGGAGGGGGTGGGAGTCGAACCCACAAGTCCTTGCGGACGGCAGTTTTCAAGACTGCTGGAATACCATTATCCGACCCCTCCATTTTTTTGGGAAAATAGTTCTGTTTTATTGAGAAGATGCTTCGAAAGGCGATATCCCTCGGTCGGTTTCACGGACCTTCGATTGACGAAGCACTCTTTAAGTAAATATTCTCCACCATTTCCAGTTAACACATAGAGCCAGTCATATGCATTTGGTTTTGATTTCTTAACAACGTACCCCTGTGAATTTGAATGTATACGCCTAAGGTCAACATCGCCGTCTGTTGTAAATCGTACCTGTACACGTGCGAGCAAACTCCCTGTATCAACAATCAAGTCATATGCCGCAGACTCTGTTATGGGTAATGCTATGTCATAACCAAATTTTGTAAAACTGGCAATAGCCTGTGCAACGGCAATGTCACCCTTTCTTTGTGTTGTACGCATGCACGATAAGTATAACGGTATGGGCAACAGGTGTAAATATAACAAATGAGTAACCATATGCTACCATTGATACGTATGCGGTTTTTAGGTATTGATTTTGGCACAAAGCGTGTTGGGGTTGCTCTCTCCGACGAAGGAGGGTCTTTTGCTTTTCCGCATAGCGTACAGAAGAATGATAAAGGGTTGTTTGAGCGAATATGTAGAATAGCAGAAGAAGAAAGTGTGGAAATGATCATTATGGGTGAATCAAGGGATTATTCCGGAAATGCGAATCCGATCATGCAGGATATTGAAGCTTTCAAATTGCGTTTGGAAAAAGAAACAGAGTTAAAGGTGATACTCGAACCTGAATTTCTTACATCTGCAGAAGCGCAGCGTATACAGGGAAAACACGATGGCCTCGACGCATCAGCCGCAGCGCTGATACTTAAAAGCTATCTTGATAAACAGAACAAAAAAGAATAATAATTTCAAATACATGATATCAATTGACGATTTTAGAAAGGTAGAAATACGCATTGGCACTGTTCTTTCTGCCGAAAAAGTACCTGATACTGATAAGCTACTCAAACTTTCTGTAGATCTGGGAGAAGAAATACCGCGACAAATTGTTTCGGGGATCGCAGAATACGTAACCCCGGAGGAAATGATCGGCCTGCAATTTCCTTTTGTTACAAACCTTGAGCCGAGAATGCTTCGTGGCATTGAAAGCCAGGGAATGATACTGGCTCTTGGGGGAGATAAAGATTCGTTCTCACTTATTTCTCCGAGAAAGCAAGTTGCTCCTGGCTCTCAAATTCGTTAACCAATTCAAAAACGCCTTTCTCTACGGAAATACACTTTTGAATTATACAGAAACAGATATACTTACAGTATAGGACGTACGCACTCGGCGCATTTCTTCGTTGCTTCACTCGTTTGCTCCCGCGCTGTATAGGTGTACATACAGCTTGGTCGCAAGCCTCGCTCGCGCCTCGAACTGCATCCAACTGCGTACGTCCTAGAGTATATAGATATGGCAAACTTGTTACATAAACAACGTAATTCTTTTCCGTTCACCATATTTCCTGTTCCGGAATATCTTTCTCCATCAATTGTTGGTCTCGATATTTCAGACCATGCGCTTCGGTTTGTTGAAATGACACTATCGAAGAGTGGCTTGCGGCTTGGAAGGCAAGATCGAATCGAGCTTGAGCAGGGGATCGTGCTTGACGGTGACATACAGGATGAGAAGAAGATCGTAGCTGCTCTGCAGGGTTTGCGCCGAAAACATCATCTTGGCGTTGTCTACACTTCTCTTCCGGCAGAACATGCATACTATTTCAAACTTTCAGTGCCAGGTGTTTCTCTTCCGCGGAAAGAGGTGCGCAGTGCGATCGAATTTAAACTCGAGGAAAGTGTTCCCGTGTCTCCTGCTGAAGCGATATTTGACTATACATTCATTGAGGAAAAAGGAGGATCTTCCACTGACATTGCTGTAACGGTGATGCAAAGGAGGATTATTGAGAGCTATGTTTCAGTGCTCATGCAAGCAGGTCTTGCACCCTGGATTCTTGAAGTTGAGCCAGAAGCGCTTGCCCGCGCTGTGATACCCCAAGGGGACAGGAGTACGTCGATGATCATTGATGTCGGCGAATTCAAAACGGTCATTGCTATCGTTTCTGGCAGAGCAGTGTTATTTACCGCAGTGATCGACGCAGCAAGCGATGCGCTTACAAGCGCGATAGAGAAAAAACTTGCGATATCTCATACGAAAGCCGAAGATCTCAAAAAACAGAGCGGCTTTCAGAATACTGAAGAGAATAAGAAAGTATATGAAATATTGGCGACCGGCATCAGTGCTCTTCGCGATGAGTTGGCAAAGCACTTCGATTACTGGAGTTCAAGAATGAATGCTGACGGAAGCAGGAATAAGCCGATACAACATGTATATTTGTGCGGGGGCGGGGCAAATTTGAAGGGGTTGCCTCTGTATCTTTCATCTGCACTTGGTGTTGATGTTTCTCTTGCTGATGTATGGACAAATGTATTTGGTATTCACGAGCATATCCCGAACATTACGTTTGAGGAGTCATTGAGTTTTGCTACTTCTATCGGTCTTGCGCTTGCGCGTGTCTAAGAACATTACAAAAATGTCGAATTTACTTCCAGAAGAACAAAAGAAAATACTGCGCCAGGCGTATCTTTTTCGAGTAGCGACGGTTGTTCTTCTCGCGATATTCGCTTCTGTTGTGGTTGCGTTGGCGGGTCTTTTGCCAGCCTACTTTGCGACGACGTATAAGATGGCGATACTTGAAGAAGAGGTGAAAGGACTGCGGAATGTTGCTTCTGAAAAGAAAGAAGGCGAGCTTCTCACGGCAAGCATGCAAGACATAAATTCGAAGCTCGAGATGCTTGAAAAATGGTCGAAAGAGGTTCCTGCATACAAAGATATGCTGAAAGCGATTGAAGAACGCGGAAAAGGTGTTGTCATCACAACGCTTGTGTATGATCGGAAAAATGCCTCGATTGTGCTCTCTGGTACTGCTGACGAACGAGACAATCTTTTAGCTTTTAAAACTGGCCTTGAAAATAGCGGCAAATTCAAGGCGGTCAATCTTCCTGTTTCAAATCTTGCACAAAAGGAAGACATCGATTTTTCACTTACTATTTCTTTGGTAAAGCCATGAGGATATTTCGCCGTATACCAACGCTTTTTTACATAGCTTTCCTTGGTTGTATTGGAGTGGGGCTTCTATATGTATGGATGCACGTGACGATATTGCATAAGAATAAAGAGATTGGTGTTGAAATGCAGCAGCTTGCCGGCACGAGCATAACGGAGGGGCAACTTGCGGATCTCAAGAAAGCGCTTGCTGAACATGCCGGAGAACGAAAGCGGATTGATGCCAATTTCATTAAAAGTAATGATGTCGTCGCTTTTATTCAGCTTATTGAGAAATTTGGCCAAAGTACAAATATTGATATTGAAATATCGTCGCTTACAGAAGATGCACCTTCAGGAAAAGAAGCAGTACCAAAGGCTTTCGAGCTCCTGCGAGTTCAGTTTGTCGGAACAGGAACGTGGAAAGACATTTTGAACCTCCTCGTTTTTGTTGAATCGATGCCGTATATAACGCATATGGAGCAAGTTCAATTTAAAAAAGTCGGCGGTGAATCTACAAAAACGGGACCATGGAGCGGGTTTTTCAGCCTGACGGCGATTAAAGAAAAATAATGATATGAAAATTCCATTTAGGATAAAGAAGATATCGCACAGAGGGGGGGGCAAGGAAGCCTCCTTACAAAATCCAGAACGTGACTGGCTTATTATTCTTATTGTGGGGTGCATTTGTATTGTCGCCGCCTCAGCCTACCATGTGTATTTTTATAATTTAGTTGAAGCAGGTGCTTTCTATGGAGGGGATGAAACAGTGAAGGAAGAGGCCAGCATTAAGCTTGATACGAAGCGAGTAGAGCGTGCTATGGTGCAGATAAACGAACGGGAGAAGTGGACGGAAGTATTGTCGTCTGTTACACCTCGAATCATTGACCCGTCTCGTTAGTGTTGCTACCGTATGGAAACTGCCCCTCTTGAATGTGGGGGGGGAATAGGCCCTTGTAGTTCAATGGATAGAACTGCGGACTTCTAAGCCGCTAATGGAGGTTCGATTCCTCCCGAGGGCACCATGTACTTGAGAAAAACTGGATTTTCACTATACTGATACGGATGGGCGATTAGCTCAGTTGGTAGAGCAGCGCTTTTACACAGCGAAGGTCAGGGGTTCAAGTCCCTTATCGCCCACAAATGTTTTGTATATGGGATTTGTAATGGGCGTTTAGCTCAGTTGGTAGAGCGTTCCCTTCACACGGGAGAGGTCACAGATTCGAGTTCTGTAACGCCCACTATGGTATAATTCATTGCATATTCAGTACTGGTTTTTTGTCTCAGATTTTTATGAAAAAGAAAGTTATTTGCATGGTAACAGGGAGGGTACAAATGGTGATGTACCGTGATTTTGCGAAGCGCAATGCACGCAGCCTCGGTCTTGTGGGGACAGTGCAAAATATGCATGATAGGTCCGTGTTGATTGAGGTAGAAGGAGACGAGGTGCAGATCGCAAAATACATCAAAATTCTTCAGAAAGGACCGCTTTTTTCCCGTGTAGATAAAGTGGTTGTTACGCGAGCGGAGCCTGCAACTGGAAACTATTCTGACTTTAGAATAGTGTAGTAGGGTATGCTTGGAATACAAAGAAAGGGTCGCACAACTACTGTCGAAACAACAGTAGTGCCTCGGTGTCTGGGCATCATTATGGACGGTAATCGTCGGTGGGCAAAATCACACGGACTGCCCTCATTTGAAGGACACCGCCGCGGCTATGCAAAATTAAAGAAACTTACTGGTTGGGCGAAAGAGGCAGGTGTCCCGTATCTGATTGTGTACGCATTTTCAACAGAAAATTGGAATCGAACAAAAGAAGAGGTTGAGTACCTTATGGGGTTATTCTGCGTCATGATGGGTGATTTGCTCGAAACTGCGAAAGCAGAAAAAACACGGGTTATCTTCATCGGGCAGCGCGAACGTTTTGCAGAGGACTTAGTTGAAGGAATGAGAAATGTTGAAGAAAAAACACAAAAATATACAAGGCTCACGCTTGGGGTTGCTCTCTCGTATGGCGGGCGATCAGAAATATTGTCTGCTGTCCGTTCGCTTGCCGGAACAGACCTTTCTTTGTTGAACGAAGAAGAATTTAGTAAAAAACTTTGGACAAAAGATTTTCCTGACCCCGACATGATCATCAGAACAAGCGGAGAGAGGCGCACATCTGGTTTTCTCACCTGGCAGTCTGTGTATAGTGAGCTCTTTTTTACGGACACGTACTGGCCGGCATTTTCCAAGAAAGAATTTTTATCTTTACTCGCAGAGTATGCTCTGCGTAAACGAAGACATGGAGTATGAAAAACATTTCAATGATTTATGAAGACGATATGCTTGTGGCGGTAAACAAGCCGCCGGGAGTTTTGGTTCACACGGATGGACATGGGGGCGAGCCGACTGTCGCTGACTGGATGCTTGAAAACTATCCGCAGTCACGTGATGTCGGGGAGCCGATGTTTCTTTCGAACGGAAATAGTATCTCTCGGCCTGGAATTGTACACAGGATCGATCGCGAGACGTCCGGCGTACTCTTGTTGTGCAAAACAGAAGAGGCATTTCTGTTCCTAAAAAAACAATTTCAAGAAAGGGAAGTTAAGAAAATCTACAATGCATTTGTGTATGGCGTACCGAAAGATAAACGGGGAAGTATAGATCTGCCGATTAGCCGCAGCAAAAAAGATTTTCGAATGTATGTTGCAAATCCAGTGCCGCAAGGTAAGTCACGTACAGCAAGTACCGAGTATGCTGTCTTGAAAGAGAGGGACGACAGCGCTTTTATGGAACTATATCCGAAAACGGGCCGTACTCATCAGATACGGGTGCACATGAAAGCTATTAATCACCCTGTGATTTGCGATAGTCTCTATGCTCCCAAAAGGCCCAGTTTGCTTGGTTTTGAGCGGCTTGCTCTCCACGCGCGGATGGTTACGTGCAAGCACCCAAACGGCTCTGTTCTAAGTCTCGAAGCTCCGTATCCAGAAGATTTTGAGCATGCGCTCTCTTTTTTCAAAATAAGTTGACACAGAGCAATACACATGCTATAATCTTCGCAGTATTGATGTCTTGATACCAACCCACCGCTAAAGGATTGTCCTAATGGCTCGTCGCAGCAAGCTTTTTTCAGA
>OBEQ010078374.1_pt1 | contig 29892 bp, 15 predicted proteins | sample 1670901 | NCBI WGS metagenome assembly OBEQ01 (sample SAMEA104232315, study PRJEB22302) | groundwater metagenome | biome: forest; feature: aquifer; material: groundwater | place: USA | collected 2011-08-07 | depth 5.4 m
GGTGACCTTGCTGGAAGCCCCGGGGCCTAAGGTGAAATGGGCCGGCTCGAAGGAAAACCAGGTTTGAGCAGAAGGCAGTGTCAATCTGGGCTGGAGGAATCGGTACGGACCTGAGCCGATCTGGACGTCCACCGCTCTTGGTGCTCGGTTGGTGATCTCCAGGTTGCCTTGAGTAGGTTCATCTGCCGCAACGGTCAATTCCAAGCGCATCGGCTGCACCTCCACCGCGAAGGCGAGTTCGTAGTTCGCCCAAAGGAACAAACAGACGAACGCCACGCCGAATGATTTCATGGGGCGGGAACGATCTCAATGTAAAGGGTAGCCTCGTAGCTGCCTTGGACGGCTTGGGGCGAGACATCGACCCTCAGGGTGAGTTCAAAGGGGGTCTTGGCCGTCACGTCTCCCAGGGGATTGTCGTCGTCTGTGAACAAAACTCCATCGGGGCCGGCCACCCAGGCGGCGTTGCGGGGATCGATTCCCATGACGATGCAATCGGTGTAGGCAACCGCCTCCGTTGGTTCGGAACTGGGTTGGTAAGGGCGATACCCGGGTTCGTTTAAGTCCGGGACTCGACGCCACACCCCTTCTCCGAGGGCAGGGGAGTTCACTTCCAAGGGGATCACAAACTGTCCATCCTGGGAGACCAGGCCCGCGGGGCCGGGCCGATGGATGGCGCCTGCTACCCCGGCGAAATGGAGGTTGTCTGTGTAGAGGCGCATGATCCAGGGGTACGGGCCGTTGTATTGCCCCTCCACCAGAATCTTACCCAGCACCTTTTTTCCGGGTTCGGGTATGGTGAACTCGATTCCTTCGCTTACGGTGTATCCGCCGAAGGATTGCACGGTGCCGGTCACATAGACCTCCTGCTTGACCGCCGCCAAGGCTGGTTCGTCGTTCGTAGAGAGGAGCAAAAAGAAGAGTGCCACGGCGAACCACCCACACCACACGACGAACTTTTTCACAGCCAACCTCGCCTCATCAGCTCCTCTTCGATCTCCCCAAACGTCCTGAATGGAACGGCCGGAATCCCCTTCATCTTGGCCCACGATTCCAACTCATCCTTGGCAAAGGTAAGCTTCGCCTCCAAGGCTGCACAGCGATCCGTGACGCCGTTACCGATGAAGACGGTGGTATAGCCCTGGTCAGACCAGAGGCGAAGTGGATCCCCTTTGCAGTGGCCACAGGCCTGGCAACTGGAAGAGGGATAAGGAAACTCCACATGCCAAGAGCCGTTGTTCCGACGCAGCCGATTGGAAAGAAAGGGCAGGGGCCAAAGGCCTGCCTTGGACAGCACCGTTTCCACACAAAGGTCAAAGCCTCCGCTTAAGCAAATCACCGGCACCCCCTTGGCCCGCAGCCTCTTTAAGAAAGGAGGAAAGCTTGGCGCGATCTCGATGGTGGTGGCCAGGGCCGATCGCAACTCCTCTTCGGTGGCCCGCACCGATTGCATCTGGGCTTCAAGCCCTTGCCGAATGGGGATCTGGCCAGAAACCACCCGCCTCTGGATTTCCTGCCATTGGGGAGAGCCGAACCGATTCAGGATCTCCACCAGGGTGTCCTGTTGGGTCATGGTTCCATCGAAGTCACAAGCCACGAGCAATTGAGGCTGCATAAGGACTATTATCGGAAGTAGGAAGATGCCTTGTCAATCTTTTCGACTCGATGGTAGACTAGGGACCTTATGAAAATGAGGTTGCTTCGCACCCTCACCCTGACGGCCCTTGCCCTGTTGCTGCTGACTCCTTTTCCCCGAGGGGCCTGGGCTGAGGTGACGCTGGAATTCTGGGAGCTCTCGGTCGGAGAGGAGTTGATGCGCTCTCTGTTGGATAAATTCGAGCGACAGCACCCGGGGATTCACGTTCGCTTCCAGCAACTCTCCTGGGATTACGGGCTGGACAAGGTGATTACCGCCATCGCCGCAGGCAACGCCCCAGATGTCTGTGAGCTGGGAACCGACTGGGTTCCCCAATTTTCCTCCACCGGGGTTTTGAAGGACCTGACCGAGAGCCTCACCCCCATCAAGGACCAGTTTCTCCTGTGGGAATCGGCCACCTATCGGGATCGCCTCTATGGAATGCCGTGGCTGGCGGGAACGCGGATCCTCTTCTACAACCGGGACCTATTTGCCAAGGCCGGGCTGGATCCGGACCAGCCGCCGGCCACCTGGGAAGAGCTTAAAGGCGCTGCCAAGGCGGTAAGCGCCTTAAGTCCCGACATCCACGGCATTGGAATCCATGTCGCAGAGCCTTATGCCCCCTGGCAGGAGTTTCTTCCCTTTGCTTGGGGAAACGGCGCCCAGATTTTGGACAAGGAATGGAAACGTTGCTTGCTCGATCAACCGCCGGCAGCGGAGGCGCTGCGCTTCTACCACTCCCTCAAACCGTATGCCTTGGTGGAACGCCAGCCCCAGGTGAATGAATCTTTCGCCGAGGGGAAGCTGGGGATCCAGATTTCCGGTTCCTGGAACTTTGCCCTCATTCCTCGGATGAATCCTACCCTGAACTTCGGAGTGGGTCTGATGCCCAAGCCTTCCACCTCCCATGGAACACCGGCCTCCTTCGCTGGGGGGGAGATCTTGGTGGTTTTAAAAGGCTCCAAGCATCCAGAGGAGACCCTTGCGCTGATCCTCTTTTTGGTCCAGGAAGAACAGGCCATGGCGATTGTGGAGGCCCAGCGCAACATCGTGCCGTCGGTGAAATCGGCCATTGCACATCCCTATTATCGGACCCACCCGGAGCAGAGGCTCTTCTTCGAGCAGGTTCGTTACGCCGTGGCCCCTCCGGCCCATCCGGCCTGGGTACAGATGCAGGAGCAGATCACCCAGATGGTCGAGGAGGTGATCCTAAATGACCGAGATCCTGCCCAGGCGCTCAAAGAGGCAACCGCTGCCATCCATCAGATTCTGCAGGCCCCTGAGGTGAAGGGGCGGTGGAGCGATACGATCATCTTCGTGGGCCTGCTGTTGTCCCTCGTGGCGCTGGGATTGGCCTTTTGGGTGGTTCGCCGTCGCTTCGCTCCTGCACCCGGAAGCGCAATCCGCTTTGGCCCGGCCAGCCTGTGGATCAGCGCGATCTTCGTCTCTCCATGGCTTGTCACCTTTCTGGTTTTTAGCTTGATCCCTCTGCTCCACTCGCTTCTGTTAAGTTTTTCCCATTACAACCTCCTCAGTTCAGAGATGGCTTTCGTCGGTGTTCGGAACTTCTGGGAGGTCCTCCGAGATCCCGACTTTCTAAAGGCCCTCTGGCATACGGTCTTCTTTGCTGCCGGGACGATTCCTCCGACGATGATTCTGGCCTTGTTTGCGGCGGTCCTCATCAACACGAAGGTCCCTTTGAAGCAGCTCTATCAGGCGGGGCTTTTCCTCCCCGTGGCCACGTCGGTCATCGTGATTGCCACAATCTTCACCTACCTCTATTCTCCGGATGGCCTGATGAATCGGGCCTTACAATGGCTTCACCTGCCGATTCCGTCTCCGAGTTGGTTGTTGAACACGAAGTGGGCTTTGCCTGCGATCATGATGATGAATGTCTGGGCCAGCTTTGGCTATTACATGGTGCTGTTCTTAGCCGGCCTACAGACGATTCCCATCGAGCTGTACGAGGCTGCTGCCATCGATGGGGCCAATGAGTGGCAAAAATTTCGCCACATCACCCTACCGCAATTAAGACCGATCATCCTGTTGGCGATGGTGATCAACACGATCCACGCCTTCCAGGTTTTCCCGGAGATCTTCGCGATGACCCAGGGAGGGCCTTTGGGGGCGACCACCACGGTGGTCTGGTACCTGTATGAAACCGGCTTTCACCGGTTTGGCATGGGGCGTGCGGCCGCAGTGGGGTATCTGTTGTTTCTCATCACGATGTTTTTTTCTTGGATTCAGATGCGGCTCTTCAAGATGGAGGAGCAAGGATGAGCCACTTAGGGCGTCCAATTTTCAATTTTGGGGACACAATACTTAATTCGAAAGAAATAGGTATTGTGTCCCCATTATTAGCGATGGCAGAAGGAGGCGGACGATGAGGGAGCGGTTGGTCATGGTGACGGCGCTCGTTGTCTTGACCGGCATGCTGGTCCTCACCCTGACCCCGCTGTTTCTCATGTTCTATACCTCAGTCAAGCCGACCGGCACCTTGTTTAAATACACCCCCGAGGTCCTGCTGGCCGATTTCGAAGTGGGAAACTTAAACTCCATTGGCGGCCCGATCGTGACCGAGGCCTCTGGCACCTCCACCGTCTTGATGGAGTTTGTCCCACCCACCCATGTCCCTGGGCAGAATCGGATCGTCGTCATTCACTATGGAAAAGGAGATAGCCCCGCCCGCTGGTCGACGCGCATCGCGCAGGACATGCGAAAGTTTTCTTTTCTCGAGTTCCGAGTCCGAGGGGAAGAGGGAGGGGAGAGCTTCACCATTGACCTGGTGGACTTAAAAGGTCGCCGGACGAGTGTAGCGATTGACCAGTTCCTTCGAGGAGGAGCCACCACCGGCTGGGAGACGGTCCGAATCCCCGTGGAGGCATTTTACCTTTCGCTGCTCAGTCCAGGCCTACCGGAGCGGCTGGCAGAGGATCTTACTTTTAGTTTCGATGAAGGAGCCGGCACCATTGCCCTCGATGATGTGAGGCTGATCTTCCGAAAATGGACCCTGAACAACTACTGGGATGTTTTGTTTAGCGGCCCCTTCGGCCGGTATGCACTCAACTCTCTGGGGATCGCCTTAGCCGTGACCTTCGGGAACCTACTTTTTTCCACCATGGTCGGCTACGCTTTCGCTCGTCGAGATTTTCCATTCAAGAAGCTGATGTTTTTCATGATCGTGGGCTCCATTGCCATCCCCCCTCAGGTCCTCATGGTGCCGGTCTTCATCCTGATGAAGCACTTAGGCTGGCTCAACACCTACTGGGCCTTGATCGTGCCCAACTTGGTGGCTCCTTTCAACATCTTTCTCATGCGCCAGTACATCTCCAAGCTGCCCATGGCGGTGGAGGAAGCCGCCCGGATCGATGGGGCGTCAGAATTTCAGATCTTTACCCGAGTGATCATTCCGCTGGCCCAGCCGGCGCTGGCGGTGGCCGGGATCAACACCTTCATGGGGGCTTGGAACACCTTCCTCTATCCGTTCTTGCTGACCAACACGGTTCAGATGCGCACCTTGCCTGTTGGGTTGGCCTTGTACAAGTCACTGCATGGGGTGGACTGGGTCCATCTGATGGCCGGCTCTGCCATCACGGCACTACCGGTCATCGTGGTGTTTCTGTGTTTCCAGCGCTACATCATCGAGGGCCTCACGCGAGGCTCCACCGTTGGGTAAAAACCATGTCATTGCGAGCGACCGGAGGGAGCGAAGCAATCTCAGAGATTGCCTCGTCGTCCCTTCGGGACTCCTCGCAATGACGCCTCGCATGAAGGTATGCTAAAACTCGGCGTCAGCTACTACGGCAACCGGATCCCCTGGCGCGTCAAGGAAGATCTCCAGGATATCAGGCAAGCCGGTTGCACCTACGTGGTCCACACCTTTAGCGAAGAAGATCTGGAGTTCTACCAGGGCGCCATGGCCGAGATCGTGGGGGCCTCCCATGAGCTCAAGTTAGAGGTTTGGCTGGATCCCTGGGGGGTAGGTCAGGCCTTCGGAGGGGAGACCTATTCCAGTTTGATTGCCAAACAGCTTTCCCTGCGGCAGGTCAGTTCTAGAGGGGAATCCTTGGCCATTGCCTGCCCGAATCAACCGGCTTTCCAAGAGTACCTCCTCAAGTGGATCAAGGTCGCCGCATCCTTGAAGGCCGATGTCCTGTTCTGGGATGAGCCGCACTTTTTTATTTATCCGGAGCCGGAGGGGGATGTGCTTCCCACGCTATGGGCCTGCTGTTGCCCAGCCTGCCAGGCCAAATTTCAGAAGAAATTCGGACAACCCTTACCGAATCGGATGACCCCAGAGGTGCGGGCCTTCAAGGAGGAGTCCCTGGTAGAGGTGACGCGGCTTCTTTGCGATGCCACGCTGAAAGAAGGGCTTCGCTCGGGTGTGTGTCTGCTCCCATTCGAGAACTCCTCGACGGTGAACGACTGGAACAAGGTGGCCTCACTCCCCTCCTTACATATCCTTGGGACCGACCCGTACTGGAAGCCGCATCAGAAGGATGTGGCAAGTTACGTTGGACGGTTTGCCAAGCGGGTGGCCTCCCTGGCCAAGGAGTTTCATAAAGAAGGACAGCTCTGGATCTTGAATTTCAATATTCCCAAGGGAGAAGAGGCGATGATTCGGGTGGCCCTGGAGGCGGGATATGCCCAGGGAATCCGAAACTTTGCTGCCTGGAGCTACTATGGGGCGGCCTACATCCATCTTAAATCCGAGGACCCTTCGGCGGTATGGAACACCTTGAGCCAAACCTATCAGGAGCTTCGGAGAAAGGAAAATCTGTAACCTGGCGAATTTTCATGTTGACAAGGGTTATTCTGAAAGGTATTTATAAAGCGACTTACTTAGGTTTAACGCATTCCCATTAACCAAAAAGGGGCTCCCCGTGATGAGAACTGTTGGCCTGGAAGAATTTTCGCTCACCGAGCGTGAGCGAAAGAACGTTGCGATTTTAGAGGCGATCAAGCGTTACGGCCCCATCTCCCGCACCGATATCTCCAAGCTCACCAAGCTCAACATCGTAACCGTCTCGAACTACGTCAATAATTTCATCGAACAAGGGATTGTGATCGAGAAGGGCCTGGACATCTCCTCAGGGGGCCGCCGGCCCACGATCGTCGTTTTGAATCCGAAGTCCTCCTACGTGATTGGGGTCGATCTGGGTGTTTTTACCATCGCAGCCGTGATGGCCGACTTGGAGGGGGCGGTCGTCTCCCGCTCCAAGTGCGCCCGTCCGCGAGATACCGCAGACAACGTGGTCAAGACCTTGATCGAACAGGTGGAGCAGGTGATCAAGGCCTCTGGCGTCGAGCCTAAGAAGATCCGAGGCTTGCAGATCGGTGCCTCCGGGGTGATTGACCGGGAGGTGGGGACCATCCGCTGCACCGAGGGGGTGGCCTCGATTTACGTGCCGATTACGACCCTACTTTCCGAGCGCTTCAAGTTTTCCGTGAAGCTGGATCACGATGTCACCACCGCCGCCTACGGGGAGTGGTCTCTGGGGGCCGGCAGCGACGTGGACATTATGCTCTTCATGTATTCCGGGGTCGGATGCGGGATGATCATCAACGGGGAGATCTACCATGGGATCAGCGGGACGGCCGGGGAGGTTTCGATCAAGGATCAGTTGGACATCGCCGATGTCTGGATCGGAAACATCTCGGCCTTGAAACCCTGGGCGGCCCACTTAGGGATTCCGGATGATGCCCGGGAGGCGATCCGGGGCGGTGGGATCTCCAAGATCTCAGAGCTGGTCCATGGAAAGCTGGATCAGATTACCTTGGAGACGGTCTTTGAAGCGGTGAAGGAAGGGGATAAGCTGGCCATCGAGATTGTCCAGAAGGCAGGGGAACGCCTGGGGGTGCGAATTGCCTTCCTGGTCAATCTGTTGAATCCAGGGGCGGTGGTCATTGGGGGTGGGGTCGAGGTCGCTGGACCGGCCCTCATCGAGGCGGTGAAGAAGATGGTGCGCCTGTGTTCTTTTGAAGAGATGGCCAATGCGGTGAAGATTGTCCCAGCCCGTTTGGGAGGAGATTGTGTGGCTTTGGGTGCAGCATCCCTTGTGATCCGCGACGTGTTCGCCAGCCTCTAAGTCTCTCATTCCCCGGTAACCCTTCAATGAAAAGGTCACTCTCATGAAATACGGTCATTTTGAAGAGGGCGGACGTGAATTCGTGGTCACTCGTCCGGACACACCACGGCCGTGGTTCAACTACCTTTTCAACGACGTCTACCATTGTCTGATCTCGCAGACAGGGGGCGGTTTTTCTTACTTCAAAGACCCCAAATTTTACAGGATCCTGCGCTACGACCATTTAAGCTCCGACCGCCCCGGCCGATACCTGTACCTCAAGGACCCGGCTTTAGGCAAGGTCTGGAGCTTGAACTGGCAGCCCCTTCGCCAGAAGCTCCAGGCCTGGGAGTGTCGGCACGGCCTGGGTTACACCACGATCCGTTCCGAGGCCCATGGGATCCAAGGAGAAATCACCTATTTCGTTGCCCAGGAGGCGCCGCTGGAGCTGTGGCTGGTTTCCTTAAAGAACACCTCCAAGCTGAAGCGCAACATACAGGTTTACCCGTTTACAGAGTTGATCGTCGGGGATGTGGCGCTGGAGACCCATTACCGGAACATCCTATGTCTGTACAACGAGGCAAGCTTCGATTCCAAAACCGGAACGATCGTCGCCTTCAAGCATCCGTTCAAGACGTGGCATAAACCCGGCTTTGGATTTTTCTCGACCAGCTTGCCGATCGAAAGCTTTGAGTGCAGGCGTGAGAGCTTCCTGGGGCCCTACGGGAGCTTAAGTGATCCAGCAGGCCTTCATGCCAAGCGTCTTTCCTCTCGTCCGGTCCGGGGAGAAGACATGGTGGGGGTCTTCCAGTCAACAGTCTCCTTGAAGCCTGGCGAGGCGAAAGAGTTTGTGGTGGTGCTGGGGATGACTCCCAAGCGCGAAGAGATACCCAATCTCTTGAAGCAGTTCAAAACGGTCGAAGCGGCCAAGAAAGAGCTGGCTCAAGTGCGCGCCTTTTGGGCCAAGACCTTAGAGAAGGTGTGGGTCGAGACCCCGGATCCCAATTTCAATCTGATGACCAACCTCTGGGGGAAGTATCAGCTGTTTGCCATCACCCACTGGCGGGGCACTTCCCATTACCATGGAGTCGAGGGAGGCTTAGGCTTCCGAGATACCGCGCAGGATGTGGAGGGCCTCTTAAGCATCGATCTTGCCACAGCCCGTTCGAAGCTGGAGAAGCTGCTTTTCTACCAATACAAGAACGGTCATGCAGTCAGCGGTTTCTCCGACATTGAGGGAACCTGGGAAAACCAGGGGGTGGCCGGGGTGGTCAAGAAGGCCGACGTGGCGGTCTGGCTTCCTTATAGTGTGATCTCCTACGTCAAGGAGACCGGAGACATCGAGTTCTTAAAGAAAGAAATCCCCTTCCACGACGGGGACTCGGCCACTGTGTATGAGCATATCCTCCGGGCGGTCCGCTACCTGTACAGTGCCCGAGGAGCACACGGCCTTCCCCTGATCGGCCACGCCGACTGGAACGATGCCTACGATCATGTGGGAGTTCATGGCAAAGGAGAGAGTGTTTGGCTGGGGATGGCCTTGGTCCGTGCCTGCCGACAGATTGAGGCATTGGCCAAGTTCCTCGGGGACCGCGCTGTGATGGAGGAGATGAGCCAGAAGGCCGATGAGCTCACCCGGATCATCAACGCCGAAGGGTGGGACGGTTCCTGGTACCTGGCCGCCTTCAACGATGCCGGCCTTAAGATCGGCTCTCACAAAAATGAGGAGGGCAAGGTCCCCCTGAACTCTCAAACCTGGGCCATTCTTAGCGGGGTCGTCCCGCCGGAGCGGCTGCCCAGCATCCTCGAGAAGATCGATCGGTACCTGGACACCCCTTACGGCCCGGCCCTGTTTCTACCCAGCTACACGGCGTTTAATCCGGGGATCGGCAGGGTCACTGCCTTCTGTCCGGGCACCAAGGAAAACGCCGCTGTCTTCTCGCACGCCTGTGCCTTCAAGGTGGTGGCCGACTGCACGATCAAGCGGGGCGACCAGGCCTATGCCACCTTTTCGAAATTGCTGCCGATGTCCAAGGCGAAACAGGACCACAACCGGTACAAGGTGGAGCCGTACGTCTGGGCCGAATATGTGATTGGCCCCGGGGAGGCCTATCGATTTGGAGAAGGGGCCTTCACCTGGAACACCGGTACCACCCCCTGGATGTACGTGGCGGCCACCGAATGGATCTTGGGTGCCCGTCGAGAGTTCGAGGGACTGTTGATCGACCCCTGTCTGCCCAAGCATTGGAAACAAGCGACCCTCCGACGTCCCTTCCGAGGGGCCATCTACGAGATTAGGATCCAGAATCCCCAAGGGGTCAACTCTGGGGTCAAAGAGATCACCGTGGATGGAACAAAGCAAACCTCCAACCTCATCCGCCCCCACCAGGATGGAAAGGTCCACCGGGTGGAGGTACTCCTGGGCAACCCCGACCGAAAGGCGCATCCGAAAAAGCGGGGATCCGTTCGCCCTAAGGAGGCCGGCCAGCTCCTTCGACGAGCCTGTCCTGAGGGAACTCGAAGGGCTCAGGACGAACGGCGGAGTCGAAGGGCGAGGTCGCTGATTTGTTAAGGGTAACGCTAAATGTTAGGTGTGATAAAATCTAGTTACGCCTCTTGATTTTTTAGACTTAGGCGCGTATACTTCTTGTAACAATAAGATGAGACGATTCCTGCCGCTTTTGGTGTTCCTGGGTGTCTTCCCTTGTCTTTCTGGGGCTGCCTGGGCTGCTGCCTCCGAGGAGAAACCCAAGACCTTCTGGGAGCGCCACGGGAAGGTCGAAGATCCCAACGCCGCACCCGCTCTTCCCAGCGAATCGGTTGCAGAGGTTCCACTCGAGCAGATCCCCCTTACCCTAGAGAGCCTGCGGATTCCGGTCCAGCACGGCTCCATCAAGGAAACCTATTCCGCCAAAGAGCCCATCATCATCCACATCCAGGATGCGCACGCCAACTACGAGGCCCAGAAACATTTGAGTGGAATCCTGGAGTACCTGATTCGGGCTCATGGGCTTTCCCTGGTGTTGGTGGAAGGAGGTTCCAGGAACGACTCCCTCTCCTATATGCGGGCCTATGCCCCCCTGGAAAAGCGTAAATCGGTGGCCGAGGAATTCTTAAAATCTGGCAAGATCTCGGGAGAGAATTACCTAGACTTGACCACCGATTACAACTTTACCGTCTACGGAATTGAGAAGCCGGAGCTGTACGACCAGAACATGGAGGCCTTCTTGACGATTGAGAAGGTTCAGCCAGAGGCTTTGGCCGGGATCCAGGGATTCCAACAGGCGGTGGCGGTCTTGAAAGAGCAGCTCTATCCGGAGGAGGTCAAGGCCCTGGAATTGAGGGAACTCGAGGTTCAGGCCGGTCACGTCCCCCTGGCCAAACATTACCAGGAGTTGGCCCAGGAAGCCAAGAAGGTGAAACTTCCTGTGGAGGAGAAGGGGTACCCGAACCTGCTCAAATTCCTGAATGCCAGCCGTCTGGAAGGGGAGCTGGATTTTAAAGCCGTGGAGACGCAGCGGACCCATTTCCTGGAGGCCTTGACCCGAACCTTACCCAAACCGGAGATGGACAAGCTCCTCAAACAGAGCTTGGAGTTAAAGCAAGGGCTTGTCACCCCCGCCACTTTTTACGGACACTTGAAGGAGAACCTAAGGCCCGAGCAGGCCGGTGAGTATCCAGTGCTTGCCAAGTACATCGAGTACCTGGGGTTCTTCGAGGGGATTGACCATGCTGCCTTGTTCAATGAGGTGGAGAGAATCAGCGACCAGATCAAGGATGCCCTCTTTAAAACCAAGGAGCAGCGGGGGCTGGCTCTGGTGGCCAAGGATGTGGGGGTTCTGGGAGACCTGTTGGAGTTGAAATTGACCCCTGAGAGTTACAACTACTACTCTGCGCACAAGGCGGAGTTCAAGCCGGACAAATGGGCCGATACCTTGCGCTCGATGGGGACGAAGCTAAAAACCCCCTTAAGCTTTGCCTTGAATCCCGGCCCTTTGAGTGGGGCCATGCCATCGATGTCCAGCTTCTACGAGGTGGCTCGCCAGCGAGACGTGGCGATGGTGGAAAATGCGATCAAAAGAATCGAGGAATACCACGTTCCCTTCGCCGTTTTGATCGCAGGCGGATTCCACACCCCGGCCTTCGAGCGCCTCTTTAAGGAAAGAAAGGTCTCTTATGCGGTGGTGGCCCCCAAGGTGGGCAAGGTAACCCCTGAGGACACCGCCAAGTACCACCGGGTCCTCAAGGAAACCTACGTACCGATGTCCGAGCCGTACCGCCGAAAACTGGGAGTCCCCGGTACCCCGGATCTACGCTCAGAAAGTCAGGCTCCAAAGAAAGAGGAAACCGCCTCTACCCCAACGGAGATTCGGCCGGTGGCGTTCGCCGAGGCCGCCGAGGAATAACCGAACTAAAAAGGAGTCTTAAAAATCCGATGGGTTTGAAACGAGCAAGTTTTCATCGCCGCTTCTTCGCCATTCTCACAATCCTTTCCTTTAGCTTTACCCAAGTCCTCCCCGCCTGGGCGTTGCGCCAAGAAAGTGCAAGTCCCGTTGTCAAGGCCGGGCTAGAGTCGGCCTTGCGGACAGGAGGGACTCCTTCTGCTGTAGGAGTGACGACGCATGCGGTAGCCGAAACCCTCGATCAATTGGTCGATTATTTCTCCAAACAGGCGAAGTGGATCGGTGTGCTGGAGCAATCCGATGAGAACAAGGCAACCGTTTTGATTGATCTTTTAGTTGCAGCCCTGCGAGCAGATGAGGGAACGCCACTTGAGATCACCTTAGGGCTTTCCAATCCCGGAGTCTTTTTGCCATTGAGCCTACGTTTGCTGACACCTGGCAACAAGGAGCTTCATAAAAAAATCGATGCCCAATGGGAGACCTTGCAGCATGAATGTGCGCGGTGCGCTGCGCACATTATCCACGAGAACTTGGAAGAAAGCACCCGCAGAGATATGGCCGATCATCCTTTGCGTGACATTCTGTCTTCAGTCATGACCGCTTTCGATGCTGCTCGATTGGGGCAGATCCCCACTCGGGCCGTCAAGCCAGGGCATGGGCATACCGAAAGGGAGGTGGTCACGCAAACAGCCTATAGCGTTTCGGTGGTAGGTGGCTTTCGGGCGGTTCGTGCCAGCAGCAGCGGCGGTACCGGATCGGATCTCATTCGGTCACTTGCCCATATTCTGCCGAGGTCTCCAGATGAGACGGCTGATTTGATTCCTGCAGTCCATGTGCGAGCCCTGGGTTCCCCTCGAAATGCAAAAGGCAACCACTATGTCGCTCTCCAGGCCATAGACCTTGGCCGAGATCGAGTGACGATCTTGGATAATGGCGACATTCACGAGATGAAGGTGAAGCAGTTTCTGGATCAATACAACCCCACCGGATTGTTGTTTTTAGCGCCGGAGCAGCTGGATGTTTTGCAAGATTCTGGTTTTTCCTTTGAGATTCCGGAGGAGAACAGACTCTTCGAAGAAACCGGCGACTGCGGAACCTGCGCCATTAAGGGGGATTTCCCCGCCGGCTATCACGAGCCGATTGAGTGGGCTCTGGTGAGTGCTGCGCGCCTCCTTTATCGGGGGGCTGATGGGGGGACAATTCAAGTTCGTTACGCTGTGGAGGGGGGCGAGCCGCTTATTCGGTTTTATCGAGTTGCCTACAACAGCACAACTCGGGAGTTGACCCTACGCGTGGCCGAGATCGATCAGAACCAAAGAGAGAACGTATTTTACGAAGAAAAACTCTCGGTCATTCAGGTCAGCGATCGATTCGGATATAAGCCGGACAAGATCAAACGTTTTATGGCAAGGATCCTTGCGGATTTGGTGCATCAGGACGCCTACAAGATTTCTGCCGGGGCAAAGATCATTGATGTCGTGACTCACTTTCGGTGGGCCACTCATGGACCCTCCGACATCAAGGGGACCCATCCTCACCAGGCCAGGCCCGATGAGGTTCGGCGGCTTGGAGGGCGACCCACCTTCGCTAAGGCCGTCACGACATCGCACAACGGTATTATCTACGATTACTATGAGTTAGGTCTGCAACTGATCGATACCGGCCACACCTTTGAAACAGCAGTGGATACCGAGCGGTTTGCACACTTGGTTTGGGAGATCATCGACCAAGAAAGGCCGCCGAGTCTCTTGGAAGCGGTTCGGCGAGCACTCGCCCGAATTCGTCCCAATGATACGTATGGCTTCCAGATTATCTCCAACGACTACCCGGAAGAGATGATTTCTGCCCGCAACGAAAGTCCCATTTACCTTGGGATTGGGGAAAAGCAGCAGTTGGATGGCAAGCCGGTTTCATTTTTCATGACGGCAGCAGATCCCAAGGCGATTCTGCCCCATACAGGGGTTTATTCTGCAACCCTCCTTCCCAACCGTACGATTGTTCAGGTTAAAAATGGCGAGATGACCATAATCAATCTGGAGGGTAGGCAATATGATTTGGTCCTTCCGGACGGGACCATCAGTTCTGGCAAGCGCATCGATAGGCAGTTGTCTCCAACCCCTGTTTTTGTTCAGAGGATGGACAAGGATGGACAGCCTCTTGAAACGGCCGCGCGCATGGTTACCTCTTTAACGCGGGAGGAGATAGCGGATTACAGTGCGGGAAGACTTTTCTTCAAAATTTTCGCTGCCGATGGCACTCGGATGACGAACGAGGAGTTGACCGGATTCGTCATTTTCAAAAAGGGTCAAGATCAGCCAGAGGTCTATGATCTGGGGGAATACCCAGACTATACCACCAAGGAGCTGTACCAATCCGGCGAAGGGATGCGCAGAACCATCCAGAAAAACACCATCTCGGTACCTGTCTATTACATCCCTCGAGATGTTCCTCTGCGAGAAGGGTCCGTTCGAGCGTATCGTGCCGCAGATGTTCCAAACCGCAGTAACCCTGTGACGATTCATCTGACGATGGAGCAGGTTCAGTGGATTGCCGGGCCAGCGGAGTGGACGGAGCTGATTCATCTCCCAGAGGGTGGATATGCCTTCGTGAAATTTGTCCCCAATGTGGGTACTCATTGGTACCCTTCGCTTCGAATGCCAGAATTTCCGGGGATTCCCATCTATGCTTGGGCCAGACTTCGGAATGTGGATGAGGTCTGGGGTGTTTCTGTGGGTTCCTCCTGGAACTCCGATTTGGATGGATTTGAATATATCCGCCGATATGCCAGGATCGGCGCCGAAATTTACAATTCGGACGACCTCCGAGATGACTATTACTGGATGAACAGTGGGTCCGGAAAAAAGAGGATAGCAGTCATCGCCACCACCCAATCGGGCGCTACCGCAGTTACCAAGGCAGATATGGAGAAGATCAAGACTGCCTCAGGGACTCCGGAGGCTTTTGGAGTGGAATACATCACCATCGCCGATACCAACAACCCCGGTAGCGACATCACCAAGCCTCAGTACACCGAGTACGAAATCAATGAAGGGTTAGCCCCCGAGATCGGGGTCCTCTCCACCGAGGCCGTCCATTCTCAGAAGGTGAACAAAGAGCTTTTTGGAATGCGGCTTGGGATCGAGCGCAGAGTCATGCGACCTGAGGCAGTCCACGATCGGATCGTACAACTGGAAGAGGGGGAGTCTCGGTATGTCGACCAGCTGCTGCGCGATCCTGCCATCGAGGAGGAGTTGAGGGAGATTGCGGATGCCGCGATCAGAACCAATGTTCTCATTGTGGCCTACCGAGGACCACTGTCGAAAGGATCTGCCTTTGAAACAGTCATCAAGCTACAGGAGGGAGGGGAGATCAACAACCAAGCCTTCAATATGGGAACTTTCCTCCACGGGCCTGCGCAGCTACTTCAACTGTCCAAGGTTCCTGTTGGTGCTGAGCTGGTTGTGGACGCTCGCTATGAGGAGGCCACTGGTGAAATTGTGCCCTCTGTTCGCTATGGGATGCCTGAACCGCCCCACCAGTTCCGTGGCTACCCCATCTATGTCCCTTATGTGCAGGAGGAGGGAGATGGGGATGTCCGGGGGCGTTTGGAGAGCGATTTCCAGAAGATTGTAACCCGCGGCGCGAGCGTCTACACCATCACTTCTACAGAATATGCAGAGCAATTGCGGCAGAAGAAAACTGAGGATAAAAAGCCGGATGGTTCCACAGTTGAGATTCCGCTGGTCCGGCGCGCCATTGGTGTTCCGGCTAGTCCCTATACCCTGTCGGCCATTGGGCAGAAACTGGCACTTCTGATTGCGGACATGAAAAACCAACGGCTAGCCGATACCCTTTTTGGAGAGGCGCAGAATATTACCCTGACTCTGTCCGCAGACGTTCCCCCAGGCTTCTCTTCCAGAGAGGTGTGGACCCGACAGGCCTTGGTCAGCGCTTATGCCCAGGTGGTCAGGCTCCGGGAATCAGGCTTGTTGCCTCAAGTCATACATCAGGAAAATGTGGGTCTGACCCTCTCCATCATCAATGAAGCGGCCCAACGGCCAGGCGACCGGCAATTGGTTGAGAAAGCTGCCGATGCCCTGGCCAAGCTTGTCAACTACATCGATGTGGCACAGCCTGGAAAACTGGCCAAGAGTGTAACGGTAGAGGCTGGGCTTGAGGGACTGGATCCATTAAAGCCGTTAGAATTAGGCACCAACGACGCTTTGCAAATCAAGCCCTCTTTGAAGCCGCAGCATGATTCTGAGGATACCCGGAACGACTGGCTTGTTCTCAAGCCTATTCAGACCTGGCTGGGAAAATTTGGGATTGAGCAGGTTCCGATCCGATTTGGTGATCCACTTGAGAGAATTCCTGCCTTGACCCAGGCCACAGGGCCTGAGTCCAGGCCATTTTATGAATTAACGGCTAAAGAAGGCGGCCGATTGACCATCGCCGCTGCTTACCGAACAGTGGGAGGGAATCCCCAGCGAGTTGTTTTAGTAGCCCAATTGGGGGATGTCAAGCACTCAGCGCGATATTGGGCTATTCCTTGGGATACACAAGCTGAGGGAAGGCTAGCGATCCTCATCAATAGTTTGGTCAGCATTAGTGCCACAGCGATTCCTGTCCTGACGTCTACAGAACAGATAACTGCCAGAGGTTCAGCTCAAGTCGAGTCGTTGATTCAGACCTTGACCGAATTGTTCAGGGGGCAAGGTGTCCCTCAAGCGGGATATTTCGAACAAACGGTGGTTGCCCCTCCTGAGGAGAAAGCAGCCCCTGGGACCAAACTACCTGCACCTAAAGTTCGGACTACCATCGTAGTGGTAGGACCGATGAATCAAGCTGGCCTTCTGGATATCCCTGTCCATGCCGTTTCAAAAAAGGATTTCAACATCCATGAGGCATGGACTGAGGATCGTCCCAAGGATCTGGGTGTTTCGATTGTCATTGTCGATGCCTCCATTGACGATCTGAACAGTAAAGGAGTTCTTCAGTCAATCGACCGGAGGTTTAAGGGAGGATGGGAAGATCGGCTGGCTGGCTTTCTCGAAGATGAGAAGGGACGGGATTCCACTCAAGTTGATTGGTTCCTTAATCTTTACCGGCAGTATCGGGAGAATCCCCAGTATATTCAGGACTCACAACCTCGTCAGGATACTGAGAATCCTGATTTTGAAAACCTCTCCTTTATGGTGGCAGCCTTTCCTTATCTGCAGCAGCGTCCGAGAGACGTTCCACCCCCCATTACTGGGGTTCCGCAGCGGGTCCATGACCTCACCCATTCTCGGGGTCATTCTTTGTGGGCGACAGACCTTTTTGTGACGAGCTTCCGCGAGACCAAAACTTCTCCTCCAGTAGCGCTCGTTTGGATGGCTTTCCAAAATGCAGATTTTCAGATTGCAGGGTTAGACTTGCCTTCGATGATGAAGGAGTTTGTTGAGCCCTATATTGCACAGCCCGCAGTGGGCACGGCATCTCCGGCTGCCACTCAGGCGGGGCTGGAGGGGATTCCGCAGGTGGATGTGGCCCAGGCGATCCGCGATGCGGCGGCGACCTCTGAGTTCCTGAAGGAAATTTATGAAGTCGGGTATCGGTGGCATAGGATGGTAGATCGGCATGTATCGTTAACTGCAAAGCAGATTGAGCAGCTGCGAACCCAGGGCAATTATGGAGATCTTGGTCACATTAAAGTAGACCCTGGTACTGACTTGACCCGAATCCGAAATAACGAATTTGTTGGGGATAACTACATTGGTCTTCTGGATGGCAATATTGAGATTGAAGTCTTCGCAACCAAGCCGATTGGCATTACCGGATCGCACATTTATCATTCCGTCATCGGGCCCAATGCCCACATCCAGGATTCCACTGTTTCCCGGCAAGTTGTGATGGCCAATGCGGTCGTTGTGGATAGCGGCGTGACTGCCAGCGCAAAGACCACCTTTGGCAATGGGGTGGAAATTCCCATTGCCATCGAGACTGGCGGGCGAGAAGTAGGTCTCTTTGCCGAACTGAGCGTGAAAGTTGCTGCATCATGGGCCAGATACCGAGGCGACAAAGAAAGGTTGGCCAAAGCCAAGGAAGCTCTTACTGCCTACGCCGCGAAGGCCGTCTCTACGTGGGGAATCATAGGGTCAGGGGCCAGAATTTTGCGGACTCCGGTGGTCAGAGATGTCTACGTGGGCAGGGCCGCTGTCATTGACGGCGCCAATCGGGTCAAGAACACAACCATCTTAAGCAGCCCAGACGAAGTGACGAATGTTGTCAACGGGGCGGATGTGACCGATTCTATTCTCCAAGCGGGAAGCAAAGTGGACACCATGGCGATTGTGGAAACCTCCCTTCTGGCGCCGCACTCTCATGTGGACCGCCATGGTAAGGTCACCGACTCCATTATTGGCTCCAGCACCGAGGTGGCTGAGGGAGAGGTGACCGCTTCTCTCGTGGGGCCGCTCGTCGGCTTCCATCACCAGGCCCTTTTGATCGCTGCGCTTTGGCCTGAAGGAAAAGGCAATGTGGGTTACGGCGCCAATGTCGGTTCCAACCACACCTCTAAGGCCCCCGATCAGGAATTCTGGCCAGGAGAGGGTACCTTCTTAGGATTGAGCGTGGACATCAAGTATCCTGCTGACTTGACGCGGTCTCCCTATTCGATTGTTGCAACAGGGGTCAAGACACTGCCGCAGAAGGTCGCTTTTCCGTTTTCTCTGATCAATAGCCCGGCAGAAGTCCTTGGTGGAATTTCTCCAGCCATTAACGAGCTCAGTCCTGGATGGCTTTTAACCGACAATATGTTCACCTTGGCGCGCAATGAGGGTAAATACAAGAAGCGATACAAGGGCAAGGAGCCGATTGAGTTTGGCATGTACCGACCGGACATTGTGGATTTAGTGATAGACGCGCGGGCCCGCCTTCAGAAAGAACAAAAGGAGATCAAGCCGGTCTATACCGAAAAGGACATTCCAGGTCTTGGCAAGAACTACATGAAGGAGGAATCTCGCCTGGCTGGGATTCAGGCCTATACCGATTTTATCGAACTCTACGCTCTGCGTGGTTTCAAGGCGCAGGTGGAGCGGCTCGTCCAACAGGGCAGGGCCAGTGAAGTCACGAATCTTTTGACTCAGCAGACCAACGACCCGGTCTGGGAGCATCAGCGCGCCTTGTTTGCGACGGAAGCGGTCTTGAAAGCTTGGAGTAGTCGACCGCGTTTGCTTTTGACGAGGTTGGTTGGGGACGAGCGGGAAGTCGCAGAAGGAGTCGAAACCTCCAAGAGGAAGGATGATGAGCGTGGGGTCAAGATCATCGACGACTATTTGGAAGTGCATACCTCTGCTGAAAACGACGCCTTCGTCAAGGCGACGTGGGACAATTTCAGAGAACTGGAGGCCGGTGTTACAGGCTCCGACGGCCTGATTGCGAAACTTGCGGCTGCCGGATTAGAGGCGCCCCCCGCCGGTATCGCCCCTTCAGGTACTGTCTCCTTTGCAGCTCTCAAGCAACAGCTGGATTCTTTGCCGCCGCTTGTTCTCACTTCGTCTGATTCGGTTGTCCAAACTATTTACGGAGTTGTGGCAGGACCTCAAGAGTTTGCGCCAGGTCTAGCCTTGAGCAAGCAGGCGTACAATGCCGACGGACTTCGAGTGCCGGTGATCTTTATCGCACGTAATGAAGCTCAAGCTGCCGGCTTGGAAGCCTTGGCGGTTGATCCAACCTTCATCTACAGAGTCGATCCTTCAGGGCCATATCCTACTATCGCTGTAGCCGAACAGAGGGCAAGCGCTGTTCTAGCATCCATGGGGGTCACTCGAGTCGTGCCGTTGGGGGTGACAAACCCCGTACCGCCTCTCCTGCTGACCCTACTGGAGAATCTCTTTGGCATCAAGTTAAACGATAGCCCTGCCATAGAGCTTTGGCAGAAGACCATCACCCAGGCAGGATTGGAGATACAAGCCTAGACCCACTTCCGTTTTATTTCACCCCATGAATTTCGACTCCTCGAGAAGGCTGTTTTTTCGAACAAGCGCCTGGGTTGTCATCCAGGCGCTTGTGCTTTCCCCGATTCTTTCCCCTTTTTCTTACGCCGATTCAAAGCCCTTTTTAAGCCAACCGACCCTGCGTGCCCCGCAGCGGGCCGACTCCCCAGAGGGTCGGCGCTTTCTCCAATCCGGCCTGGAGGAGGTCGAGCGGTTGGGAGACGTTGTTCAGTTGGACAAGGTGCAGGTGATACGGCCAACAGGCCCGGTTGATTTTTCCAACGGGGCCGCTCTCTTTATTGATGCAGGTGTGGCTAAGCGTTTTCGGGACTCGGTGGTCGAGCTCATTCAAGAGGGTGAATTGCCGGGAGGATCGGAAACCAACAAGCTTCTCGTAAACTTAAAAGGCCGCCCGGCCGGGGTGTGGCCTAAGTTGGCGACCAAGCGGTTAGGCCTTGCCGTGGTCTCGGTGGTGGGGATGGATCGGGAAAGGGTGATGACGGCTTACCGGAAAGCGATCCCCGACGTCATCTTCACCGTGCAAGCCAAACGGGATGGGACTCCGTGGCCGGCCGGAACCGGACATGCCGCCTTCTTTGGGTTAGCGGCTATCCCGCAGGAGAAAACCCCTTTTGTTTTGGTTACGGCTGGGGATCAACCTTTGTATGGTCCGGAGGAGTTCGGGAAGGTAATCCAGGCTTTCCAGCAGGGCCAACAGTTAGATCCGCCTGTGGATCTGGTGATGGCGCATGCTGTTTTCGATGATCCTACAGGGAAAGGAAGGGTGGTTGAGGATTCCAAAGGGAGCGTGTTGGGGATCCTCGAGGAGAAGGCGATTAAGGGGGGAACCACGCTGGGCGGCTATTCCATGGAACAGCTTCTTGATATCAAGAAGGGAAATGTCTCGATCTATGTGATTTCCCCCCGGCTTCTTCATCAACTCCTTGCCGAGGTTGAAAAGAACAAAGACACAGGCGAATACTTCCTCACCGACATTGTTGAGAAGCTCCTTGGGGAAGTTGGCGAGCGGATCTTAGGAAGAAAGGGAAGGGTAATCTCGGTGGAGATTCCAAAGGCGAAGGCTCCAGACTTAAGTTACTACAGAAACCTGAAGGAGATCGAAGCCTCCTTCGTTCTACCCACTGGGTTGGAGGAGATTCCTGAGGCCATCGGTTTCAAACCGTTGGGAGGGCACTCTCCAGAAGAGATCCTGAAGAGAACCAAGGTGGCGATCATTGGAGGAGGTAGGTTCATCCGCGTGGCATTCCTGGATCGGGTGCTGGGGTATCTCAATGACATTGGCCAGTACGATGGTTTGGCCGTGCTGGTGCAGCCGGTGAATTCCGACTTTTCAGAAAGGATCAATCGGGACGGATTCTTTGAGACGGTGACCGCGCACCCGGACGGTCAGCTGAAGCGAAGGCACCTCACCACCATCGTAGGGGCCGGGTCGTTGGGGGACAGCCGCGTTGGGGTCTTAAGGCCTGGGGAAAGCGGCCAACAGGCCTTTCATCGGTATGCAAGCCTACCCATCGAGGTAATCGGGGTTTCCTTCTCGGAGGCCGGCTTAAAGCAAGGTTCAAAGTCGATCCGGGATTTGGCGGAGTTCCTGCGCGAGATTCATCGGGCCGATCAGGAAGTGGGAAAATCTCGGAAGCTCTCTGTGATTGATTTTGACAACGTCCCTGAGAATGGAAATCTCCTCGAGAGCCTGGTTCTTCAGGAGCCTTTTGTTCGAGAGGATCCGCCGCTTCGGCAATGGATTCGGCAAGATGTGACCTTTCACAATACGGTGCCGGATACCATGACTTTAGAAACGGAAATCGACGTGCCCCTGGCTGAGCCGCCGCCCAAGTACATCGGTTCCTTGATCATCGAGGATGTAAAGGGGGTGCTGCCGGCGGCGTTTCAAAAAGCGCCGGGGGTCGTGGTGGTGCGACAACCGGGGAAGATTCAGAAATACCACGAGTGGAAGTTAAGGCTCCTGATCGCCATCCACACAGCGATGGTTCCCTTGAGGCGGGAAGGGTTTCAGGATACCTTTCAGGCCATTCAGGATCCTCGCATCCGAGCCTACCTGGATCGACTGTTCGAGAATGCCATTCTGCCTGCCGTGCGAAGAAATCCAGGCTTGCGGATCGAGGGTAAAGATCCCCAGCAGTACTACGCCGAGTGGATGGGGCGCCTACAGAATCCGCACATCAAAATCCCCCTTTCCTGGCTTGGCCAAAACTTGCCAGACAAATTGGTTTATCGGATCTTCCCAACCATTCGTGATCTCAAGGACACGGGATATTTAAGTCGATGGGAATTGGCCTTTGCCGTGGCCTCGATCCTGGCTGATCTTACCCCTCCAGAGCTTTTCGGCGCGTCCGAAGAGGCCCTGCGGCATCGGTTGGACGAGCAGTTTTCCACTTTAAGTCAAATGAGGGGAGGCTTGGATCTTCGTGACCCGGCCTACGCGATGCTGATGTCCAAGATCGTGGATTTGTACCTTGAAATGGTGGGTCAAAAGAAACCGATCTTGGAGGTGCTGGCCTCTACTCAGGGACAACAGGCCGGGCTGGAGGAGATTCCGCTGGCGGCGAATCCACTTTCAGCTCAGTTCCAGCCAGGGGTCTACGAAATTGCTTCTCCAATGAATCGGTTTACGCCGCCGCCGGTATTTGATGGAACCAGCTTCAATCCGGTGGAAGTGGTGGATGCCTTAGAGAGGACCTTCCGTGAGGATCAGCAGGGTCATGTGTCGATCCGGTTTCCGCTGAATCGCGTAGCGGGCAGGGGCAAGCTTTGGGACAAGATTCCAGACAAAGAAAAGCTGGAGGCTCTTTACGATCTTCAGTATGACCTGTTTGAGCGCCGCCAAGAGAATGTCTTAAGTGAACGGGCCGTCCAACAGGTCGTCGGCTCTTTCAATGATCCCAACCCCGCGGTGGCTTCGGCTGCGCGCGATGTAGTTGTGAGCGTCCGTGCCTATCATTTAACCGAGACGCTTAAAAGGTTGACAACGGAATACAGCGCTCAATCTGCTGGCTTTGGGTCGTATGCCAGAGTTTCCTGGCAGGATGCCATGACGACCCTCATCGACCCCTCCACTCAGACCGAATTGGGTAATCCTCATCGGCCCCTTTTTGACGGAGAACCGAATGTCGAGCGAATCCATCAAATTCTGCAGTTTCTGTTTGATCCCGACCGGCGAGATACGTGGCTGAAATCTTTTAGCGGCATCCGCGGGCCCTTTAGCTTGGGTATGGAAAATGATGGCTCCCGCTTCGGCTTTCCGAGTGGGGAACTCAGTACTGAGATTGGTTCCCAGATCATGGACTCGGCCAAAGTGGCGACGGCCCATATCTTGAGGGAGTTTGTGAAACTCCTGCCCACCTTGCCAAAAGATCAAGGTGGCGTTGAACCAGACAAGAAGCTCCGGATTGGAATTCTCATGGATCCCCGATATACCGGACCGGCGATTGCGCAGGTCATTATCCGCATATTGCATCAGATTGGAGTCGATGTTGTTTTTGGTGGCATTGGCTCCGCTCCTGAAACGGCTGCCTACGCGCTCTTAAGCCAAGGGAAAGTGGATGCGGCTGTTTTAATCAGCTCCAGCCATGTCCAGGAGGGCACGAATGGTTTTAAACTGATGGTCTCTAACGGCCAGATCCTGCCCCAGGATGTAGCCAGAAGATTCATCAAGAGTTTTATCCAGTCAGCCAAGAGCATCGAAAATACTCGAGAATTGATCCAGCTCCTTTCGGACAAAAGCATCGATTCGCGCGTGGAAGAGGTAATACACGGGATGCCGGCGATCTACGCCGAGTCCAAAGAGCGATACAACCATTACGGCGATCAGGTGATCAGCGACGAATTCGAGAATGATGCCAGGATGCAAGAAATAAAGCAGCGGACGCGTAAACAACTTGAGGATCAGAAAGTAGTGGTTCTTTACGATCCAAATGGAGGTTCTGGCGTCGCGGACCTGGAATTTTTCCGCTCTTGGGCGCCGTACCTGATTACCCTCAATGATCAGGCGCGACACTTTGCCCACGATTTGGCTCCCCAGGAAGTTTCCACCCGCCAAGCGAAAGAAGTGGTGGCCAAGCTTGAGGCGCAACTCCGCAGTCGCGGCTATACGGTTCTGATTTTCGGGACCGATACGGATCGGGACAGAAGATTTATGCTGTTTCGTACACCCACACAGCAGCCTGGTCAGCCACGGGAATATATCTACCCTGGTCCTCAGGCCCTGTTTATTTTAGACGCCATCTATCACGTTTTGACCAATCGAAGAGCTGGCAAAGACAAACTTGCCATTGTGGGCAATGATCCCACTACGCCCCTCCTCGAAATCCTGGCTCCCCTTATGCACTATGAATGGAAAAAGGGGGAGGTGGGCGAAGCCAATGTTGTGGCGGTGATGAGGGAGTTCATTGAAAAGGGCTATGAAGTCATGGGGGGCGAGGGCAGCAACGCCAGCACCATCCGGTATCCGGTCATGGTGCGGGACATGCTTCTGGCACTTGGATCGGTTTTTGGCTTTATGGGAGAGAATGGACCGGTCCTTGTGCGGGATCTCATTGAGCTTGTCGTTAAGGACGATGTAGAAAAACAGCGGTTGCAGGGGCAGGTCGAGGAGTGGTTTGGGCCGGAGAACCGGCCGGAGCTTTTCTATCACATCCTGTACGACATCTTGCCTCCTGCGGCAGTGACCGACACCTTTGATGTCTCTGAGCAGAGGAAGGGGATCGGGATTCCTCAGCGGGATTTCAAGAATGCCTTGGATACCGTTGTGCAGGATCAGCTTGGGTTGGAAATCCGCTCTGCTGTGGCGCAGGAGATTGGCCGCGTGACGGGTCAATCAGTCAGCGCACCCCAAGTCCGATACAAGATTGTGAACTACGAAGGGACGGAACGTTTGGAGGGCGCTGGCAACCGCAAGACCAATGAAGGTGGGTATCTGGTGGAGCTTTACTACACGGACGAGGCTGGCAAGGAGCATTACCTGGGCTGGCTCTGGACCCGGGAGTCTCAGACGGAGCTGGGGACTGCTCGCCGGATTGTGGCGTTGGTGGTGGACTTCCTGCCGCAGGCACAGTCGCGGCAGCTCGTCGATTCCCTTTACAATACGCTGTATCCCAAGTGGATTGATGCCTTAAATAGCGCCGAGGCGCTGGCCATGTGGCGCATCTTGTCTGGCCCTGCTGCCTCTGGCGAGATTGAGAAGCTCGCGAAGCTGACCGAGGAGACACGCGCCAACACGGCGGAGTCTTTCCATGAGCTTGAAGCCAAGTATACAGATCCCGATAAGCCTGCTGACTATTCGGAGAATGTCGCCCGGAATTTAAGAGAAGAGAAACTCCGGGTCGAAGCGGCCCATTGGATGCTGGGTTGGATTTCTTCCAGAACTCGGGAACCTCTATCGGCCCTCAACCAGACCGGAGCGGAGATTGAGAGTGCCGGCCGGATTAACCTTGGCGACGTCCAGCACTTGAAGGAGCACCTCTCCTCTTTGCGCGGCAGATTCAATGTCACAGCCCGTCGCAGCAACCATGTGGCGTCCCAAAACCTGATGCTTTGGAGCTACCAACAAGTGATGGAAAGGGTTCTTGCAGGATTTCGAGAGGATCAGTTGACCGAGACTGCGGATAAAATTCAGGTTACTTCTCTTGTACGGCAGATTAAGATTTTGAGCGACATCCATCGAGCCATCGATGCCATTGCGAAGCAGCCCAGAGATCGCTACGCCCATGTTCACCTTGTTGTTGGCGAGACGCTTCTAGCCGGGGCAAAGGCCGCCGCGGGTCTGGAGGAGCTGCCGTTTGAAGCGCAAGATCCCTTCGTGGCGATCGAGCAGGAGGCCTCCCAGGCGGTCGAGCGCTATCCCTAAGGGACTTTCTTGTCATTCCCTCCTGCCTCTGGTAAACTGCTTACCATCCCGTGAAAAGAATCCTTGTCCTCGGTGTAGCCCTTCTGTTGATGGGGGTGGGCTCTGTGCGGGGGGCGGTGGAGATGCCGGCCTCCCCCTACTTAAAAGGGCTCTCCTGGCTGGGCCACGCCTCTTTCAAACTCGTGCGGGGTGGAGTAACGATCTACTTCGACCCGTGGCAATTGACCGCTGAGTCGCACGATGCCGACATCATTCTGATCAGTCATCCTCACTTCGATCACCTGGATCCATCCAGTGTGGCCAAGGTGGCCAAGGCGAGCACGGTGATCGTCACCGTCGAAGGCTGTGTTGCCAAGCTCAAGCAGGCAGGAGTCCCTGGCACCATTCAGGTGGTCAAGCCAGGAGACCAGTTGGACTTGAAAGGCGTCAAAATCGAGGCAGTCCCCGCCTACAACAAGAACAAGACCTTCCACCTGAGGGAGAACCAGTGGGTTGGCTTCATCGTAGAAGTCGAGGGGAATCGAATCTACCATGCGGGGGATACCGATTTCGTCCCCGAGATGAAAGGCCTCAAGGTGGATGCCGCCCTCCTACCGGTTTCCGGCACTTACACGATGACCGCAGAGGAGGCGGCTGAGGCGGTCAAGACGATCAACCCGAAGGTGGCGGTTCCGATGCATTATGGGGCGGTCGTGGGAACGATCGCCGATGCAAAGCGTTTTCAAACGCTGTGCGGTGGACAGGTGGTCGAAATCCTGACCAAAGAGAGCAGTTAAGGTGAGCCATGTCATGGCGTCTTAGGGATTGCTTCGTCGCTACGCTCCTTACCATGACGGTGGGTCTTCCCCTTTCCGGCTGTTCCATGGCTTGGAAGACGGTCCGAGAGAGAGAGCTGGAGACCCAGGCGGAGCAGCTCAAGGGGAACTTGGCGCAAGCAGAGAAGTCGCGCCAGGATCTTTTGGCTCAAATGGACAAGACGCAGGCGCAGGTGAACCGTCTTCAGGATGAGAGGGCCAAGGAGATCAAGCGCCTTATGGAGGAGAAGGAAAAGGCAACCAAGCAGGTTGCACAAGAGAAAACAAAAGAGGCCAACGAGCTCGTGGAAGCCCAGCGGCAGCTGGCCGAGAGCTTGAAACAAGAGCTGGGGGATGCCCAAGCCAAGCTTGCCATGACCGAACGGGGCCTTGTGCTCACCTTTCTCGATGAGATCTTCTTCGACTCCGGAAAGGCGAGCATCAAGCCGGAAGGCCTTGAGACTCTTAAGAAGGTGGCCACGGTCTTAAAGGAGACCGTGCCCAACTCTCCCGTGGCGGTGGAGGGGCACACCGACAATCAGCCGATCAAGCATTCCGGTTGGAAGTCCAATTGGGAGCTCTCCTCTGCCAGGGCGCTGGCTGTGGTGCATTACTTCGTGGAAGACCAAAGCCTTCAACCTCAGCGCCTGCGGGCCGTTGGCGTTGGGGAGTATCAACCGGTTGCCTCCAATGACAACCTGCAAGGACGCCGCCAAAATCGTCGCGTGGAAGTCGTCATCCTACCCAAGGCTTTAAAGAAAGCACGCTCCAACGAATTAGCCAGTAGCCAGAACCAGTAGCAACACACTCTGCCTTCATGTCCTTCATTAAGGGTCTTCGCTGTCGAGAATGCGGCCGGGACTTTCCGCCTAAGGCGTTGTTTGTCTGCGAGTACTGCTTTGGCTCTCTGGAAGTGGATTACGACTATTCGGCGATCCACCATCGCTTGACCCGGCAGCTGATCGAGAGTCGACCCCACAACATCTGGCGCTACCGGGAACTTCTGCCCATCGAAGGGGAACCCACCGTCGGCTTCCATACCGGGATGACCCCATTTTTCCGCGCGGATCGTTTGAGCAAAGAGCTGGGGGTCAAGGAGCTTTACCTCAAGGATGACTCGGTGTGTCACCCCACCTTGTCCTTCAAGGATCGGGTCGTCTGTGTGGCCCTTTCTCGGGCCAGGGAATTGGGATTTGACACCGTTGCCTGTGCCTCCACGGGTAATCTTGCCAATGCGGTCTCCGCCCTTTCCGCGCAGGCTGGTTTTAAGCGGGTCATCTTTATCCCCGCGGATCTGGAACTGGGAAAGATCGTCGGCTCCCTCATCTACAACCCGCGCCTGGTGGCGGTGGAGGGAAATTACGATGAGGTGAATCGCCTCTGCGCGGAGATCGCCACCCGCTACCGCTGGGCGTTTGTCAACATCAACATCCGACCCTACTATGCGGAAGGGTCCAAGACCTATGGGTTCGAGGTCGCCGAACAGTTGGGTTGGGTCGCTCCCCGCCACATCGTGGTTCCTGCAGCCAGCGGCTCTTTGTTGGTCAAGATCTGGAAGGGCTTCAAGGAGCTTCACAAGCTGGGATTGATCGAGAAGCCCCAGACAAAGGTTTACGCCGCCCAGGCGCAGGGCTGCAGCCCCATCGTGACGGCGATCCTCGAGAACTCGGACATCATCAGACCGGTGAAACCTAAGACAATCGCCAAGTCCCTGGCCATCGGGAATCCTGCGGATGGGTATTATGCGGCCGATGCGATCCGGGAGACAGGCGGTTGGGCAGCCGCGGTCAGCGATGAGGAGATCGTGGAGGCGATCAAGTTGCTGGCGCAGACGGAAGGGGTGTTTACCGAGACCGCCGGAGGGGTCACCCTGGCGGCCACCCGACGGCTTCTGGAGGAAAAGCGCCTCCCACGCGATGAGCCGATGGTCGTGTGCATCACGGGGCATGGCCTGAAAACCCAGGAGGCAGTCATGGACCACATTGGCAAACCGATTAGGATCAAGCCTACTTTAAGCTCGTTCGAGGAACACGTCAGAGAAAAATAGAAGGAGGGATCTCATGTCGATTACCGTTCGGATTCCAACCCCTCTGCAGAAATTGACCGGTGAAAGGGCGGAGATTCCTGCATCGGGAGGCACGATTTCTGAATTGCTCCAGGACCTGGAACGGCAGTATCCAGGGTTCAAGGATCGCCTGTGCGATACCCAGGGGCGTCTGCGGCGCTTCGTCAACATCTATGTGAACGAAGAGGACATCCGCTTCTTGAAGCAGGAGGATACCCCGCTCAAGGATGGAGACGAGGTATCGATTATCCCAGCCATTGCCGGTGGCTGATGCGTCCAGCAGTCTTGGTCATCGATATGATCGTTGATTTCACGACGGGCAAGTACGGCTCGGCTGCCGCTCGGGCGATCCGCCCGGCCTTGGTCAAACTTCTTGCCCAGGCACGCAAAGCCCAAGTGCCCGTGATCTACTGCCAGGACGCCCATGTTCCGACCGACCCAGAATTAAAGGTGTGGGCAAGACACGGGATGTTTGGCACCGTGGGTGCCCAGACCGATCGAGCCTTGAGACATAAGCCAGGGGAGCCGATGATCCCCAAACACACCTTTAACGCCTTCTTTGGAACCGACCTGGATGAGGTGTTGCAAGAAAAGAAGGTGGATGCCCTCTTCTTAACCGGGGTAGCCACAGAGATCTGCATCCAACAAACAGCCGCAGAGGCCTTCTTTCGAGGATACCAGGTCATGATCCCCAAGGATGCAACGGCGGGGCTGACCCTGCAGGACCATGAGAGGGCCTTAAGCTACATGAAAAAGACCTATGGGGCCAAGATCACCGACACCCCTTCTTTGATCCGGAAATTTTCCCATGCCTAAGCCTTTTTTTATTTCCTCACCCGAAGAGATAAAGTCGGCCAAGACCACCGACGTCTACTTTGTTCGTACTCGAGAGATCTTGAAGGCCAAGCACCTGGATACTCAGAAGGGATACGCTGAGTTTACCGTCGGGGAGCTGCCAAGCCATTGGCCCTGGGCGATCTTTTGTGGACTTGAGGAGGTGGTGGGCCTGCTCGAGGGGATCCCGGTGGATCTGAAGGCGCTACCCGAGGGAACCCTTTTCCCGGCCCGA
>OBEQ012835002.1_pt1 | contig 29830 bp, 29 predicted proteins | sample 1670901 | NCBI WGS metagenome assembly OBEQ01 (sample SAMEA104232315, study PRJEB22302) | groundwater metagenome | biome: forest; feature: aquifer; material: groundwater | place: USA | collected 2011-08-07 | depth 5.4 m
CCACGAAGAAATAGGATTAATCCAAGGGTCATCAAACAAAAAATGTCGAACTTTAAATGCAAACGTCCTGAACATTACAAAATTCAACAACCCAAAACCACCTTTCATGAGGCTGTTCATGTCCTTAACTGAACGGTATTGGGGCTAATCTACTGCTATAATACCTGGCATTTAGACCAACGAAAATATGGAGAGGTTTTAAGAGAAAGGGTTACAAAATGAACGACATTCGATTAAAAGTGGCAGGCGGTATTTTTCTTGTGATCGCAATTCTGCAACTAACACGCTTTCTCATGCATTGGCAAGTGACGGCTGCAGGCAAAGTGATTCCCGTCGGTTTGAGTGGCGTCGCCGCTGTCGTTTTCGCTGTGCTAGCGGTGTGGATGTTGAAGCCGAAAAATTCAAAATGATTTTGAAGAGTACCGAGGATGATAAATACGGACGTTACCTCGGGGATGTATTCTACAGTGGTCGCGGATACAAACAAATCGGTACCTGTTCCAACCCCAAAGGGGCTGCTTCGCTGAAGTGCCAGGTTAATTTTTAGGGTTGATCCAATAGTTAATATGTGTTATTATTTTGCCATCTTAGCGCTTTCGTTCTAATTATCTTACCCTGTTTACCAGATCCCATTTGTTCGATTTTTCAACATAGGGACTATATTTTTCGAAAGATGAGGAAATAAAATGAAAAAAAGAAGAGTATTTCTGTTAGTTTTCTTAATAGCATGTTTTCTTAAAATATCAAATTCCTATTGTGATTCTTATGTTGTAACCGAAATAGCAAACAATGCTTATATAAATGCCGCACCTCAAATAAATGTTCATAGGCATATTACTTGGCAAGGTGGGAATGGTAATGCTACAGATCTTTTTTATTATAACGGGACTTCTACTATTCAACTTACCAATAACGCCAATCCATTTCATTACAATGAAGCGCACCCTCAAATTAATGATAATGATTATGTCGTGTGGGCTGGATATGACGCAGCGTGGACTCACCAAGATATTTATCTATTTAATGGTTCTGAAGTTAATAATTTTACGAATACAGATGAGCAAGATATATCGCCTACAATAAACAATAATAACCAAATGGCTTGGAGAAAGGCCGTCCTTATTGGCCCGCCCTGGAATAGATGGGATATATATTTTTACAATGGTAATTCTATAACTAATGTTACGCCCAATGCTTTATCGCAACAAGGAGATCCAAAACTAAATCAAAATGGAAACATAGCATGGGACAGGGATTCAGATATCTTTCTTTACAATGGCGATTCCGTTGTTAGGATTACTAACAATAGTTTCACTGACACCAATCCACAAATCAATGCTAACGGACAAGTTGTTTGGAGGTAATATGATGGTAGTACGAATAAAATTTTGCTTTATGATGGTACCTCGATTGTTCAAATTGCCCAGGGCTCAGTCTTATCCGATCCGAAAATAAATGACAACGGTTATGTGGTTTGGGGAAGCAACTCTGGAACCTATCTGTATGATGGAGTTAGTGTACATTTAATTGCCAATAATAGTGGAGGGTCATACCAAATGAATTCACGCGGGGACATAGTATGGAGCAGCGGAACTGCGGGAAACGGTCAAATTTTCTTATACAATGGAATCAATGTTACGCAATTTACGAATAATTCTTACAATAACCACTCTCCCCATATAAATTCAAATGGAGACATTGTTTGGACCACTACAAACTCAAGTGGTACAGTTCGGAAAATATTCCTAGCGCATCTTAACCATTCTCCAGTATTAAATCCAATTGGCGACAAAAGCGCACGTGTTGGAAGAAGGCTTCGTTTTACAATTTCCGCAACTGATCCCGATGAAAGTGATACTCTCCACTTTACAGCTCAAAATCTTCCTCAAGGAGCAAGTTTTGTCGACAACAATGATGGAACGGCAACATTTAATTGGATACCAACCGTCAATCAAGCAGGTCTTCACAACGTTCTTTTTCAAGTTAATGACGGAAACTTATCTGATTCAGAACCAATCACCATTAATGTTTTCGCTCTTCAAGTCGCTTTTGCCGTTCCTTTGCCATAAATCAAATCATTAAAGGCCCGCTTAAAATTCTAAATCCCGATTGATTTTTTGTAAATCTCCGTTAGTATATTCCAATTCCCCCAAAAAGTAGCTCTCCCCCCACAGTAAGACCCTGTTTAAACTTTAAACTTGATGTATATACAATTGTATGATATTATTCAGGAGGTTGTCTGTGGAATTTCGCTGGAGTGAGATTAAAAATAAACGGCTCAAGAAATTAAGAAATATTACGTTTAACGAAATCTTAAATGCAAAATTAATTCTCGATTACAGTCATCCTAAAATTGAGAATCAAAGACTTATGCTTTTTGAGTATAAGAATTACATTTGGGTAGTGCCTTACGTTGAAGAGAAAAATTATAATTTCTTAAAAACCATTTATCCCAGCAGAAAATTGACTCAAAAATACAGGAGAGGTGAACTGCTATGAAACGAATCAAGCTGACAAAACAAGAAAAGCAAATAGAAGAAGCGCTTCTGAAAGGAGAATACGTCCCTGCATCCAAAGAGGAGTTTGATCAAATTGCTAACGCACTGGCCTTAAGACGTAAAGATGCCGTCTTAAATATCCGAGTCAATAGCCAAGACTTGCAAAACATTAAGCGGAAGGCTAAAAGGCTTGGGGTTAAATACCAAACTTTTATTTCGGAACTTTTGCACAGAATTGCTCACAGCTAATTCAAGCGCTGAAAATTTCAAATCCCAATTGATTTTTCGCGCTAAATATGTAAAATAATTCCTGACAATTTAGAAATGATTCGTCCCCCACGAGAAATCTTGCGGGGGATTTTTTTCGCCAAAAATCTTGGACGAATCCGCCATGCTGTTTGGCGGGGTTTTATTCTCCCCACGAATCAAGGTCGCAAATTGTGACCTTGAAATTAATTAACCAAAAGGAGAATTATGAAAGAAACAATTCAAAGCAACTTAATTGAGAACCAAATTTTATTAATCCACGGTCATAAAGTGATGTTGAGCAATCATTTGGCAGAACTTTATGATGTAAAAGTTAAAACGCTGATACAAGCAATTAAACGAAACAGAGAGCGTTTTCCTAAAGATTTCATGTTTCAATTGTCATGGAAAGAGGCGAAAAACCTAAGGTCACAAATTGTGACCTTAGAACAAGGACGATATTCCAAGTATCAGCCGTACGCTTTTACCGAACAAGGCATCGCAATGCTTTCAAGTGTTTTAAGAAGCAAGAAAGCAATTCGGGTCAACATTGCGATCATGAGAACATTTGTCAAATTAAAGGAAATGCTATTAGCGCATAAAGAGCTTGCCTTTAAATTGCATGAATTAGAACGCCGGCTTGAAAAACACGACGGTGAAATTCGGGCAATTTTTAGAGCAATCCGGGAATTGATGGCGCCGCCTCCCGAAAAACCGAAAGGTCACATCGGTTTTCATCCGTAATAAAAAGCAGTGACAGTCGCCATCAACTCTATTTAGAATGGTTGTATGCAAAATAATTTTGGAGTGCAGCCGCTTGATCGCGTGATGACGGATCTCAAACTTTCAAATGCGGATTTGGTTCGTGCGTCAACAAAACAACTGACACACAAAATGGTTCAGAAGGGCAGGAAGGGAAGAAAGCTAACGCCAAATGCACAGGCGAAAATTTTAGAAGCCATGAACACCCAAAATCCTGATCGCATGTTCACCTTGAAAGAACTTTTCAATTATTAGAATCCCAATTTATTTTCCGCCGGCATTCGAAGAATGCAATTTGCAAAACAATCACCGCAAATAAACATCCTGAAAATGCAATGCTGTAACTTGCAATGCTTCTCAGTCCGTCGAAGAAAGAAAATTGAACATCGTGTTTTCCTTCGGACAATTTTACCGCTTTGAATGCCAAATTGACCTGAGAAATTGGTAGAGATATTCCATTTGCGCTCGCTCTCCATCCCGGGTGATAAGCGTCTGCGTAATAAAGCCACGTGCCACCCGAATTTTTTACATCCACTTGCAAATTCAAATGGTTCAAGCCAAAGGAAATTACTTTAATGTTGCCGGCATTCTTGGATAAAGCGGCCGAGTTAACTTCTTCAATTCCTTCGGGATTTCGAATCAATTCTTGATCAAGAATGAGCCGCAATTTAGGAACGCTGCAGCCCGTGATTTGTAAAAAGTGTGATGTCCAATTGTAATCTTCTGCGATGCCAATATTCTTGAAGGTGTGCCGAGAAAGCCCGCCGCGGCTTCTCATCAAATGGTCAATATTTTTTGACCTGCTCCATGGAATGTATCGTAACACGCAAGGATCAAATTGCATGAAATTGTAAGTTTCGACAGCTTGACTGTCCGCTCCCGCAGCTTCCGCCACCAAATTGACCGATTCAGCTCTTGATTTTGGAATGATGGAATTGAGCCGTGTTCCCTGATATTCCAGCCGATTCACCATGGCGGCTTTTGGAGACATTGCGGGCCAATTGTTTGGCCAGCTTTTCAGGGTGGCATACTGAAAGCACAAAAGGTCCAAAGCTAAAAAAGACATGCTCATGATCCGGATTGATTTCCCGCCATTTTGATTTAGTACGAGAACGGAAGTGATAAAAATAATGAAAAGAAGCCCCGCGAATAAATAGCATCCGTACCATGGCATTGAGAAGAAAAAAGAACCCGCTGTTTTTATTTTCGCAAGAACCATGAAACCTAGAAGTATTGCGCCGCAGAAAAATATTTTTGTCTGCGGATGTAAAATTCCGGACATTTCATCTTTTTTGTTTTCCAAATCGTGAAGCAGTTCCTCAAATCCGAATCCCGCTCCGAAAAGTAAAAATATTCTAAGCAAACTTCCAATTTGACCGATGTAACGGAACCATCGCATTGGCAAAAACGAGTTGTAAATAAATTCAGCCACGAATGTTTCTTTTCCCATGGAGATCAAAAAGAGGAAAATAATAGTCAAGCAAATGCTGATAAATTGAACGCGCCTTACTTTTAAAATTCCATAAAACATAAAAAGAAGCGGCAAAAGGCCAATGTATAAAGTATGGTCCAGCATCAGATTTGGGAAAAATAGCCGCGCCATGTTGTCAAACCCGATGGCCCATCCGTGGGAGAGGAACGACTCAACGGATGTAATTTGAGTGAGCGGGTCCCGGCCTATCTGATAACTGATGGTGTGATCGTATAAATGGAAAGCGAAATATAAATAAAGTAAAGCTGCGGCTACCATTGTCAAAAAAGACAGCCCATTTTTCAATGTTCGTTCAAACAAATTTGGCCAGGGGAAACGCCCTTTCATGATGAAAGGAATACAAAAAAGAATCAAAATCAAAAGATAAAGACCGGCGAAATAAGCAATGTTGCCGAAGAGTGAGAAAATAAAAATCACGCCGCATAACCAAAAATAATGTCCGCGTTTTTTCTCAAGGAATAGCGCGAGAAAATAAAGCGCAAGAGGAATGAGGTAATAAATGCGGAAATTCCAATAAATTTGAAGAAGCCAGACGGTGCTTGCAATCACGCCGAAGCAAACCAGAAAAATAACACTTCTTCGCTTAAACCACAGACGCGAAAGAAGGTAAGTTCCAAAAAGCAGCGCGCATTCTTCCGCCAATATGGACATTTTGAATAGTAAAAGTACATTTTGAATGTGAAAAAGTTTCCCCAAACATCCAAAAAGATAAGAAAAAGGGCTCAAACAAAAAAGCTGCCAGTGGTTGCTCGGGATTCCAAAAGTTCCGTAAGGCAGCCAAAGAGCAAGTTCACCGTGAAAGAAAAAGTGATTGTAAAACGCATGGAAAATTTCAAAAGTGGAAACCGTATCGAATTTTGGCCATAGGGCTGAATTCCAAAACGGATAATTGAAAGCAAATAAAATAAGCAGAAGCAAATGAATGTCATAAGAATGAAAATAACGGCTTTTGATTCCTTTAGGAAGCACGTCCGGCCGCCTCAAGATTTTTTCTGGCAGATTCATAATTCGGTTTAATCTTTAGCGCTTGCCTGAAGTGGCGAACGGCTTCTTCCTTCTTCCCGTTTGCATATAAAATCACACCAAGATTATTGTGCGCATCCGCAAAATTAGGATTATTTTTTAAAATGATTTCAAATTGATCCATGGCCTCGCTCTTCTTGCCCATTCTCATTAAAAGAGCGCCCAACTCATTGCGCGCCTGGTCATATCGGGGGTCCATTCTCAGAGTTTCAGAATAAAAATAAACCGCCTTGTCAAACTGTTTCATTTGCACCATTAAATTTCCCAGATTGAAATACGGCTGCGGGAAGTCGGGTTTTTTGGCCAATGCTTTCTTATAATAATAGGAAGCTTTCCGGAGTTTTCCCATTTGTGCGAATGCGTAACCGATATCATTGTCACTGGTCGCACGCACCTCTTTTGAAGGCAGGGTTTTGATTGCTTTTTGGAAATAGTGAATGGCCTCGCCAAATTTTCCCTGCTTGGCTAAAGCGCTTCCGATTCCGAGATAAATTCCCGCATCAGCGGGCTTACTTTCAATTGCCGCTTTGAACTGGAAAATTGCTTCATCCAATCGGTTATTTTTCTCCGACAAAGCGGTTGCGAGTAAATAATGTGCCCGGGAATTGTGTGAAGTGGTTTCAACTGCGTGTGAAAAAAGCCGGATACTGTCTTTCCAATATTCAAGTTGAGCGCGTGACAGGATCATCAATCCGAGAATGATGAAAGCTGCAGCCATGGAACAAATAGATTTTTTAAGCTGCAGCTTTTCTACCAATGCCGAGATTGTCCACACAAATGCGATGAGTAAACCAACCATTGGAAAATACATGTGCCGATCCGCGCAAAGTAAAATAGCGGAAGGAGCCAGAGAAATTACAAACCAAAACCAACCGGTAAATAAAAAAGGGAATTGCTTTCTTTTTTGGAATATGATTCCGGAAATTCCAAAAAGAATGATTGCATCGGAAAGAATTTTTAAAAAGGTGAGAGGTTCCTCAAATGGCATTGGGTAAATGGAAGGCCGGATTGGGAAAACGGTTTTCCAAAAATAATAGAAATAATTGCAAGGGATATTGAGAACGCTCCAAATGCCGAAACCAGCCACGTTGTTGGAAGCATCTGTTCCGGATTCAGAATGGCCAAAAAGTACGATTAAAATGGAAATCTGAGCAAGCAAGAGAAGAGGTAATTTCTGAGTGAGCGATTGCTTGACGGCCGAAAATTTCCCATTCATTTTTCCGAGCGGCCAGTAGTCCATTAGAATGAGAAGAAAAGGCAGGCTTACGAGAGACGGTTTTGACATCAGTCCTAGCGCGAAGCAGCAAACGGTGATGATGGGGACGGTCCCGAAGGGGACAGACCTTCCCACGGCTGCTACTTTATAAGGTCGAGGCCTGTCCCTTTTGGGACCGTCCCCGGAAGAGCGGGAAGGAAGATAAGTCCAAATTGTGAGCAATGAGAAAAAACAACTCAAAAGGTCTTTTCGAGCGGATATCCAGGAAACCGCTTGAACTTGCAGCGGGTGAACGGCGAAAAGCGCCGCAGCAAAAGCGCTTTTCCAAGTGGATCCGGTTATTTTATTTAGGATCAAATAAATTAAACACGCATTTAAGAAATGCAGAAACACACTCATCAAATGATGCCCTTTCGGATTCATTCCAAAGAACTGTGCATCGATCATGTGGGAAATAAATGTGATGGGGCGCCAATAATCGGCGAACTTTGAATCCGTGACGAGGTCCGCTGTGAATGCCCACTCAATTCCTGCTTTGGTGAGTCCCGCTTGAACGTACGGATTTTGGGAAACAAAAAATGGGTCGTCGTGTGTCAAGAATTCAAAATTTCTGGCCGGCCAAAAAAGAGAGAAAGTTATGATCAAAAGGAAGAAATAAATCCACGCTCGCTTTTCAAAACGAAATTTAAAAGAGGAATTCATAAGATTGTTATGAACCGAACAAATATGCGGAAGCACCCGTTGCTTGGAATTGAGCCAAAGGCTTTCTCTCTTTCAAAACCAGCTCCAAAATGAATTTTCGCTCATCTTTTATCCACCAATTGTGTGAAAAAATCAACCAAACTCTTTTCCCGTGATTTTGGTTCAAAAATTGATGGATATCTGTTTCGTATTGATCCATGTTCTCGCGGTGAGCGCTCCCTTTTGTATAAGCTGCGGGGCGAGGCCAATAAAATTGAAACGCAGATCTCGCGCCGTAATAAACATAAATCGCGTCATTTGGCTGATATTTCTCAAGAATTTTTTGAACAAGGGGCCTCATTTCCTCGCGTTTGGTCGGGTTCACAATATTTTCGCGGACCGGCGCGATTAAATAAAGAAATGCGAGAGAAAATACACCCACGGCGAGTACTTGTTTATTAATTTTTTTTGAAACCAAATATCCGTAACAGACAGACAAACCGTTTCCCAAAATGATAAATAGAAGCGGCATGGCAAAAAGAGCAAGCCGCGGTGCAAATGGATATTGTTTGCACGCGCTGGCAAGGTAAAGCAGCGAAAAAATTCCCAGGAAATACCCGAGAAATCGCCTTTCCTTTCGTTTGAAAATATCAACAAATCCCATAGAGAAAACAAAAAGAAAAATCCCAAAAATCACCCGTTGAATAAAAGGCGGGCTCACATAATGAAAGTTTGAGTATAAATTAAAAAATTCCCGCGCGGTTGCAAGATTCCAGCTCAAAAATGATTTGACACTTGACCCGTCAACGTAATTGGGAATCCAGTAAGCGGCGAGCGCCGGTGAAATTCTTTTCTGTGTGTAAAACAAAAATAAAAAGACGAAGAGAGATAATGTGATTAAAAAAATGGAGACTCCAAAGCGGGCTGCCGCTCGATTTTTTCGGGAACCTTCCGCGATGATGACGAGAGAAACAACCGAAGAAATAAAGATAAATGAGTGCGAGATGAAAATCCCAGCGACGGAAACCAGCCCGAATAACCAGAAATTCTTTTTTTGCTCACTGTCCCGAATTAATTTTTCCGCCAAGAATAAAAAAAGAACCGCAAAGAACATTTCGGTGGAGTACGGCTTTAGTTCTTTCGAATAATAAATGCAGAATGTGTTGAATGAAATCAGAAATAGAGATGCAAGCGCAGCTTTTCTGTCAAAAAGTTGTTTCGCGAAGAAATAAATAAAAGGAAGCGCCAAAATTCCGGAAAGGCAGGGAAGCAGCCTCAAGAAAAATTCATTTGGTTTCGAGAGAATGACGATACAGTGAGAGAAAAACAAAAAAAGCGGGGGAAGAGGCGGTGTGGACGGGTCTTGTGCGGCAAAAACTTGAAACAAATTTTTCTGGATCAAAACATTTGCAAGCCACGCCTCGTCATTCCAAAAAGACCGTTCTCCCAAGTGAATGAAACGCAGCCACGCTCCGCTCAAAATTAAAAAGAAAACCGTCATTTGATTGAGATAACCGAGCGGGTTTTTTCTGATTGATTTCGGCTGCTTGCGATGATTCACGGGTGTGTTATCGTCAGGAAAACAGCCAATTTGAAGGTTTATCACCAACGGATCGAACCTCATGAGCCAAATTAAAATCGGATCCGGAAGAAATCAAAAACTCTTCGTGGGGACTTTTTTTGTGGTTTTCCTATTCGTTGGGTTGTTAATTTTCAAGGACTACGGCCTCTCGTGGGATGAATTTTCAAGCCGGCACATTGGGTTTCTTTATTTGAAGTATGCGTGGACGGGAGACCTGGAATTATTTGATTATCAATTCCGATATTTCGGAGGATATGGGCCCGTTTTTGAAATGTCGCTTTCGATCGTGGAGCTTATTTTTAATTTGTCGTCAGATCTGAGAGCGGTTTTTTTGATGAGGCATCTGGCCACTTTTTTGTTGTTTTATACGGCGGTTATTTTTTTCTACAGGTTTTGCCAGCTTCGGTTCCAGAATTGGAAAATGAGTCTTTTTGGCTGCCTTCTATTGGTTGTAAGCCCGCGAATTTTTGCGGATTCTTTTTATAATTCCAAAGACATTCCTTTTATGTGCGCTTTCATTCTTAGCATGTATTCATTGATGTTTTATGTGCGTAAACGGGATTTTACTTCCGCAGTTTTTCATGGGTTTATCTGTGCGTTTGCCGCAGCCGTTCGGTTTCCCGGCTTTTCGTGCGCTTTTTTCACGACTTTCTTTTTGTTACGGACTCATTTCCGAGAACGAAAACCCGGTCACTTAAAAGTTGCGGGAAGCCTGTTTACTTTCCTTCTTTTGTTTTCGATCTTTACCCTTCTTTTCTGGCCTCTTCTCCGCTCTGACACCATACATCAGCTCGTGAAAATTGTTCACTTCCCGAAAGATTATCCGATAGAAACAAACGTTTTCTTTCTGGGAAAGTCAATGCCGGCGTCTGCGATGCCTTGGTTTTATCTCCCGCTCTATCTGCTTGTGACCATTCCGCTTTCTTACACGATTGGTTTTGCGGCCGGCTGTTTTCACTTGTTGAGAAAATATTTGGAAAAGCCCGCGAAGTCTTGGCATTTGATCGATCAAATCGTTCCGTTGTGGTTTTTCGTGCCGGCGATCCCAGCCATGATTTTCAAGGCGGCATTTTACGATGGATGGAGGCATTATTTTTTTATTTATCCCGCTTACGTCGTGATTGCGTTGCTGGGTTTTCAGGAAATGGGGTGGTTGCTCCGAAAAATAAGCAGCCCGATTTTTCAAAAAACGCTGTCTTTCATTTGGGTCGTTTTGGTTTCGGCGAATATTGGAGGAACGATTTCTTTTATGGCTCGTTCCCACCCGTATCAAAATGTTTATTTCAACCGAATGGCGGGCCGGAATTTAACGGAGGCGAAAGAAAAATTTGAACTGGATTATTGGGGATTATCCTATCGGAATGTTTTAGAGCATCTGACAGCAGGGGTTTCTCCAAACGCACCGGTTAAAATTTACGCGGCGAATCCCGCAGGGAAGACAAGCGCCGCCATATTAAAAAAAGATGAAAGAGAAAGAATTCGATTTGTTGACCGTTTGGAAGAAGCGGATTATTTCATTACCAATTTTAGAGCGGATACCGTCGATCATTCTTCTTTTAAAGAATATTATTCGGTACGGGTTGATCAAACGAGCATCGCAGCAGCTTATCAGCTTCACCACCCAAAATAATTCCGGCTGACAGTTGCGCCAAAAATTTTTAACCAAAGTAATTCGGCCGAGAATCAAGCGCAAAATTTTAACCAAAATAATTCCGGCCTGGAATTCCGCCGAAGATTTTTGAGGCATCGGAAACTTCCTGACCCCTCAGATTTTTAACCAAAGTAATTCCGGCCTAGAATCCTGCGAAACTTCTTGACCCCTCAGATTTTTAACCAAAGTAATTCCGGTCGAGTGAGCGATACTGAAGCGCTTCGGCAATATGTACGCTCTCAATCGTTTCTGAATCGGCCAGATCCGAAATCGTGCGCGCAATTTTGATCATTTTAAAATAACCCCGGGCACTAAACGAAAGTTCTTTCATCGCGCGCTCAAGCAATTGTTTTGAATCGCTGTCCAGCCCACAAAATTTTTTAATTTCTCTCGGGTTCATTTGTGCGTTCGTCGCAATCTTGATTCCTTGAAACCGCTTGGCTTGCACGGCTCGTGCCCGAAGCACTCTTTTTTTAATATCCGCCGAACTCTCAGATGGCGTTGTGTCCGCAAGATCTTTGTATTCAACGGTCGGAAGTTCCACGTGAAGGTCAATTCGATCAAGAATCGGGCCTGAAATTTTATTCAAATACCGTTGGATTTGTCCGAGGCTGCAGCGGCACACTTGTTTTCGGTTCGTTAAATGTCCGCACGGACAGGGATTCATGGCACAGACAAGCAAAAATCTCGCAGGGAACACAAGATTTTGTTTTGCACGGGAAATCAAAATAACGCCTTCTTCCAAAGGTCCGCGTAAAGCCTCAATTACATCGCGGTGAAATTCGGGAAATTCATCCAAAAATAAAACGCCGCCGTGCGCAAGTGAAATTTCACCCGGCCTCGGATAGCTTCCGCCTCCCACAAGGCCAATTTGGGAAATCGTGTGATGCGGTGAACGAAAAGGGCGTGCGTGATGAAGTGCGCCGCCTGAGAAAAGACCGGCCACGCTGTAAATCTTGGAGATTTCGATTGCTTCACTGTCTTCGAGCGGCGGCAAAATAGTTGAAATCCGGCTTGCGAGCATGGTTTTTCCGGCTCCGGGCGGCCCGACAAAAAGTAAATTATGCCCGCCCGAACAGGCGATTTCAATCGCGCGTTTGGCGTGCCACTGGCCTTTTACTTCCGAGAAATCAAGCACGGTGTTGGTTGATATCGGCTTGATTCCCCGCGATTTTGCTTTTGATAAATCCAATTCTCCGTTTAAAAACCGAATGACCTCGGTCAAATGGTTTGCGCACAGAACATGCGCTTCTTTTTCAAGCGAAACCTCATCTGTATTTTCAAAAGGAACAATGAGCGGACGGTTGATTTCTTTTGCAAGCGTTGCAGCCGGGAGAGCGCCTCTTACTTTTCTGAGAGAACCGTCCAAGGCAAGTTCTCCGAGGAATAAAAATTGATTGAGAGCATTTGGGTTTACGTGGCCTGTCGAGGCGAGAATTCCGATGGCGATGGCAAGGTCGAAAGACGGTCCCTCCTTTTTAAGGTCAGCCGGCGCAAGATTGATCGTCAGTTTCTTTGGTGAAAACGGAAAGCCGCTGTTTTTAATCGCAGACTTGACGCGCTCCTTGCTTTCCTTGATCGCCTGGTCAGGCAAACCGACAATGGTGGTTTGCGGAAGTCCCGGTGAAATATCCACCTCCACTTCAATTAAGCAAGCGGTTACTCCGTAACAAGTTGTGCTATAGACTCTCGATATCATGTGTTTCACACTCCAGAGTTTGTACATTTGGGCACTCCCCAGTCTGCAGCGCAGATTTATCTGCGTTATAAAACGATGGGAAGAGATGACGTTAGAAAATGTACGAACGTTAATTTTACAATTTCTTGCGTTTTCAACGGGGGTGTAATACAATGCCAAATCAATGGGAAGAGATAGCAATATTTAATTTTACTAAACTTAGTTATTTACTTATATCATATTTCTGGGTTTTGTCAACACCATTTTAAAAACGCATGTACCTATTTGAAGGGCCGTTTCCGGAAAGCCGTGCTTTTTTGGCAGTGGCGTGCGCGTGGATTCTTGCGCAATCAATTAAAATAACGAGGGAAACCATTCGCAAGAAGCGGTTTAATTTCAAGGCTCTTTTTGATACCGGCGGAATGCCAAGCGCGCATTCGTCCGGGGTCGTGGCGGTTGCAACAGCCGTTGGCCTTTTCTATGGTTTCTCATCCATTATTTTTTTAATGGCGCTTTCATTTGCGGTGATCACGATGTTTGATGCGGCAGGTGTTCGGCGTTCCGTCGGCAAGCAAGCAACGGTTTTGAATAAAATGACTGAAGAATTGTACGAGCGCGGCCAAATTGGGGAATCGCGTCTCAAAGAACTTTTCGGCCACACGCCGGTTGAGGTATTTGCCGGGGCTGCCATCGGAATTGTGACAACCCTTTTGATTTGTAAACTATGACCATAAAATCAAGAATTTCATCTATCCTCATTTTTTTAATCTCTTTAATTTCCATCTCCGGCATTGTTTTTACAAATTTTTCTTACAGTCAAAACGAAATCTCAAAAAAACCGGAATCGGGTGTCTCACAAACTGCAAATGAAGCAGCCGGATCTAAAGTCATAGGCAAGCAGGAAGAATCAGCCAAGAAACCAAAAGCAGTTCTCGCGCAGCCTGCTGATAAAACAATTGACCCTAAAGTTGTGACAAAGCCGGAAACGGCCGCCCCGCCGTCCGTTTCGACAGCGCCCGCGCCGTCTTCCGACCGATCATCAGCGCCTGAAGTGAACGTCGATCCCGTCTGGAAAGAAGCCCGCCTTTTGGCCGTCTCAGGCGAGCTTTTAAAAGCGCGTGAACAATACCGTTCTTTCTTGACGCAGGAAGGAATTGGTAAAAGCACAAAAAGAATTGCCCAGGGCGAACTCGAAGCGCTCAATTTAAAAATCCTCCTTTCTCCGATCGAAACAGAGGACAGCTTTATTTATGCCGTTCAGAAGGGCGACAGTCTTTATAACATTGCAAAGAAAAATCACACCACCGTTCTGTTGATCGAAAAAAGCAATCATTTGAAGAGCGACGTGATTCGTCCGGGGTTAAAACTCAAAATTACCAAGGCAAAATTTTCAATCGAGGTTGATAAGTCGCGGAATCTTCTGAGGCTTTTTGCGGATAACATGCTGTTTAAAACATACTCGGTTGCTACGGGAACGAACAATTCAACACCGGTAGGACAATTCACAATTGAAAACAAACTGGAAAATCCAACATGGTACAAAGCGGGCGCTGTCGTCCCGCCGGACAGCCCTGAAAATATTCTTGGGACGCGGTGGCTTGGGTTTTCGCTTCAAGGTTACGGAATTCACGGGACCACACAGCCCGAAACCATTGGGTATCAAGCTTCAAGCGGCTGCATCCGGATGCTCAATCAAGAAGTGGAAGAGCTTTATACCATTGTCCCCGCCGGGACTCAAGTGATGGTTAAAGATTAGCAAATCCAAGTTTCCTCGTTTGAACTCATATGCCTGCAAAAAAACAAAAAATCAAAATTACGGAAAAAGATCATTCGAAAGTGTATCTCCCGTTTGAGAAGCCCATCGTGGAACTCGAACAAATGATCCGGGAGATGAGATCCAAAAAAGAAATTGATCTCGAAGCGGAAATCAAAAGTGCCGAGAAAAAATTGGAAAGCATGATCCGTAAGACATATGAACATCTAACACCTTGGCAGCGTGTTCAGGTGGCAAGACATCCGCTTCGTCCGTTTATGATGGATTATGTCCGCTATTTTATCGATGGATTTATCGAACTCCACGGCGACCGGTGTTTTAGCGATGACAAAGCAATGGTGGCCGGTTTTGGCAGGTTTAAGAATAAAAATATTTGTGTGGTGGGCCAGCAGAAGGGAAGAGATACCAAAGAAAATCTGATGCGGAGTTTCGGAAGTGCGCATCCGGAAGGTTACCGAAAAGCAATCCGCGTGATGCACCTTGCGGAAAAATTTGGTCTGCCCATCATTGCATTCATTGATACGCCCGGTGCTTACCCCGGCGTCGGAGCGGAAGAAAGAGGCCAAGCGGAAGCCATCGCATGCAATTTGATGCAAATGGCCGAGCTCGCGGTTCCGATTGTGGTAATTGTGATTGGCGAGGGCGGATCAGGCGGCGCCTTGGGAATTGGCATTGGCGACCGTGTCTTGATGCTTGAAAATGCTTACTATTCAGTTATTTCGCCGGAAGGTTGTGCAGCCATTCTTTGGAAGGACAGTACGAAATCTCCGGAAGCAGCGGAAGCGCTTAAAATGACTTCCGATGATTTGCTTAAGTTCGGGATCATTGATTCAATTGTGAAAGAACCGCTTGGCGGCGCGCATCGGGATTTTGAAACAACCGCAAAAGAATTAGCCAAACAAATCGAAAACTCTCTTAAGTCTTTGGAAGAATTATCAAAAAAAGAAATTGTTGAAAAGCGTTACGAGAAATACCGCAGAATCGGTGTTTTTCAGGAATAGAGGCCGCGGGCTTTCAGAGATTTCTTTAGTGAGAGAAGCTCTTCCAGTTTTCGTTCATTCCGTATGAGTTTCCGCAGTGTTTTCGAAGGCAATTCCGTAAGAGCCACTTGCCGCACTTTTTCGTAAGCCTTCCGAAATATTTTTTGAAGCGTGAGTGTGGGGATTTTTTTCTTAAATTTCAAGTCGAGAATTTTTTGATAAGTCATTTTAATTTTGAAATCGATTTCCGCACTTTGCAGGTCGTCATTCCACCCATAAGCTTAAAGCGTGATTTCAAAGCTACCACATTTAGTAGGACGCCCAATTTCCTACACTTGATTTAGTGGCGGATTCTAAAAATAAGCCTTTCCCAAAAAGGGGCTAAAAAAGCGCTTGACATTATCCGATAGGCACTATAGATTTCACTTTATGATATGTACTTTACATTTTATAAATTGCATATCATAAATAAATTTCATTCTCAATTTTATGCCTAATGAAACGGTCACACAGAAAATGCGGCCCGGATTCAAAATCGCAAGCGGGCGGGTTGATCGGTGCGGGGCGCCATGATCAGAAAAGAACAGTGCCCAGCCCAGGGTACCTGCTTCAAGCCCATTTTTTTTCATTCCTTTTTCTCACCATGACCATTGCGCTCGCGATCTTAAAGCCCGGTGTCTCTTTGTCTGCTTCCGAAGAAGAGGCGGCCGTTAGAAAACTTTCAGAAGAATACACGACGGATGAAAAAACCCGCTACACGGCAGAACTGTTAGCGTTGGGGGATCAGCTTTTTGAAAATAAAAATTATGAATATGCGATGGCGGCTTATGAACAGGTGTTTTTCTTTGATCCGGAAAACGCAAAAGCGTCCGCAAAAATTGATTTACTGAAGAAGCAAATAGCCCGCGAAGGGAAAGACGAAACCGGTGTTGTCAAAGCCGTTTACGATGAAGAAGCGAAGGAGCGGGTCCGGGAATATTGGGTTCAAGCGCAGGAATATCTCAAGAGCGAAAAGTACGGACAAGCCCGTTTTGCGCTCGAGAAAATTTTGCTCTTGGATCCCATGAATCAGGAGGCCGGAAAAATTTATGAAGAATTAAAATCAAAACTTGACGAAGCTTCGAGAGTACAAAAAACGGAATCCATATGAAAATTAAAGATTTTATCCAGGGAGATTTTGGCAGAACGTTGTAATCGATTCTGATGAAACGTGAAAAACTTTTTAAAATCGGCGAAGTGATGGAATATTCGGGTCTCTCAAGACAAACGATTCATAATTATACGCTTGCGGGGCTCATTTCAGAGGCGCGTAGGACCGCGTCCGGGCACCGGCTTTATGATGAATCGGTTTTTGACCGGATTGAAAAAATTAAAGTGCTTCAATCGAAACATTATACGCTGATGCAAATCAAAAAAATTTTGGAGAAGGAACGGCCTTAAAAGATAAATGGCTTTATTATTTTCTATAGTGAGCTTAATCGACTAATCAAAAGGGGAGTGTCATCATGAAAGAAAGCGATGCAAAATTATGGCGGAAATATAAGCGTACGAAAAGCCGCGCGCTTCGGGAAGAAATTGTAAAGAAGTACCTGTATCTCGTGAAGTATGTCGCGGGCCGGGTTGCGATCGGACTTCCACCGAACGTGGAGTTCAACGATCTCGTGAGCTACGGGATTTTAGGTCTTTTTGATGCGATCGAAAAATACGACGTGGCGCAGGGAAATAAATTTGAAACGTATGCGGTTACCAGAATCCGCGGTTCCATGATGGATGAACTCAGGAAACTTGATTGGGCTCCGAGGCTTCTAAGGAAACGCGCGCGTGAAATTGACCGCAAGTGCAAAGAATTGGAAGACCGGTTTGGGCGGCTGGCCACAGAGGAAGAATTGGCACAGTCACTTAAAATGAGTATCGAAGATTTAAACGGAATTTATAGTGAACTGAATTCAACCTCGTTCTTGTCTTTGGATGAAGTTTGGCAAAATGACGATGGGAATAAACCAATTTCAAGATTGCAAACGGTTGAAGATTCCGTGATGATGGGCCAATTTACCACGGTCAATCAAAATGAAGTGAAGGAACTTTTAGCGAAAGCGATTGATAGTTTACCGGAAAAAGAAAAACTGGTTGTCGTTCTCTATTATTATGAAAACCTAACGCTTCGCGAAATCGGCCAAGTGCTCAATGTATCGGAGTCGCGCATTTGTCAGATTCACACGAAAGTGGTCACGCGGCTTCGCGGACATTTGTTAAAGCGTGTGGGCGGTGAAATTGCTCTTGAAGCATAAGCCATTTGAAAATTGTCTTCCGCGTTATTTTTAATTTGTTTTCATAAACACCTCTTTTTTTACGATTGTCCAAAAATAGATGGTCAGCAGTTCACCTTATTTTCTGCCTTTTAAGCCCCCTCTTTAAAGTTTTCTCTTTTTTCCGTCGATATCTTTATTGAATTAATCAAAGGAAAAAGTGTTTGGAAAGGACATCAACTCCGTGGACAAAGCGTACTGTGCTCTCCCCAAAAATGAATCCAACTGGCAGCTCGGCATCCAAATGAAAGATCGAGAGGAGAGCGATTTAAAAAAAGACATCGAAAAGTACAAGCGGCTTATCGAGGATATTTCAGATCCCAATTGCGGAAGAATCAGGGAATTGAAAGACGCGATCCGCAAGGGCACGTTTTTATCTAAAGAAGCCATGATAGAAACCGCGGAACGGATCGCCGCAAGATTTCTCGGGAAAGAATAATTGTCGAAAGCCGATTAAGACAAAACGGGCTGGGTTTTTGTCTCGGGTGAAGAAGCAGGCAATGTTTGTTCCGTAGTTTTTGGAAGCAACCGGCAGGTTTCAATCCAGCGCTGAATGACCGGAAGCTGCATAAATTTTTTCCACACCATTCCGTCATTTAAGTAATTCTCAAGCATCAAAATAACAACCCCTTCGTCAATGCCAAGATAGTCGTTTGCCCACCAATTCCGCTCCAGGTTGAAAGCATCTTTAAATCCATATTCACCATAAATTTTATTTTTGTAGAGGTCATAGATGTGGCGAAGCATATCGAGCGATTCTCTCGGCGTAAATACGATAGAGGCTGCGACCGTATAAGGCGCCACTGTTCCGTCGTGCAGGGCAATGCCGGGCTCCGCGCCATAAGCTTTGTAACCATCCGGCCCGAGCGAAGCGGAAAGCCCCCAAAGATTTTCGGAATACGACGGATAGAGATTTTGATTCGCTATGCAAAATTCACGATTCGCGAGCGTGGCTTGCTTTGAATTTTCAAAATAATCAATATTTTGGTCTCTCAATTTCCGGAAATCAATGAATGCGTGCGGAAATTGATACGTGAACAAACTTCCGGTATAGGAATAGACAATTTTTCGCCCGTTGTATTCGTCTTTTCCCCGCGACCATTTGTCCCATACAGATTTCGAAACAGGATGCGTCGGAGATCCGGCGGCGAGCGCGAGCAGAATAAGATGCTCGCTGTACATGTCCCAATAATAAGGAAGAAACCCGCGCCCCGGTTTCCAGCCGTGTGACATTTGCTCAGTTCCGTTGAGCATCCACGGCCAATTCACTTTTTCATATAATTTCTCCGCCCGCGCTTTCAAGTCCCCGTTTTGAAAATATTCGCCAGCCAGCAAAACCCCGGCCATTAAGAGCGCCGTATCAATCGAAGACGCTTCGGAGGACCACGTCCGTTTTCCGGTTGGAGGATCCAAAAAATGATAATAAAAACCATTTTGATTTGCCGCTCTCATCTCAAGCGTCCGGAAAATTTTATCAACCGTTTGATAAGCGTCTCGGTAACCGATCCATCCGTGTTTTTGTGCAATGGCAAATGCGGCGCATCCGAATCCTGTCGCGGCAATCGAAGCGGGAGAGCCTGAACTGGAGGAATCCGAGACGAGTCCCGTTGCTGGATGGGCGAATTTCCTGAAATAAGCGAAACTGTCCCGCTGGATCATTTCAAGGAAGGCGCGGTCTTCATCTGAAATGGGAGTCTCTTGTGCGTTGGCAAAAGGAAACGGCAGCAGAAGGGATACAGCGAGGAAAATCCGGGCGAGAAAGCGAACCATGAAAACGGTTACGAACCGGTGGTTTTGAATTTGGACAATTCGGATTCGAGCTTTGCTTTGAGTTCCGCAAAACTTGATTCGCGAACCATTTTCTTTAATCTTGAAATGGAGTCATCGAGTTCTTTCATGGTTTCATTGAATGAATTGGCAACCGCCGCCGCTTCGTCGTGTTTCCTCAAGTACACGCGGGTGGAGAGATCGCCATTTTTCACGGCCTGGAGCGATTTTCGAAAATGGTACAAAGGCCCCGCAATTTTGTGCGTGAGATAAATACTGCCGCAGCCGATCAAGACAATTAACAACAATCCCTGCCAAATCAATTTTTGATTTGCGCGAACAAGAATGTCATCCATAATTTCGCGCTGGCGGGCGCTTAAAAGGTCGATCTCCTTAAAAAGCCTCAGCGATGACAATTTCGTATCTGGCGGAGCAGGTTCGCGCGCATGTTCATAATCTTGAATCCGCGCGGCGGTTTTAATTTCATTGTAAATTTGCGCTTCGGAGAAAGATTCGATCACAGAACCCCAAATTCCGAAGTAAAGGCCGAGCACCGCAATGCCGGTCACCACAATTAACGTAGCTGAAACATAAATGCCGTAACGAGACTGAAATGATTTGTCGATGAAAAAATGCCGACGCATATTTTTCATAACTTTCCTCCGTAAGTTAAAACCATGCTTTCTGACATGGGTTGATCATAGCATAAAAATATGTTTCTTCAAAGATTGAGAATTGTTAAAATGAAAGGCATATGTGCGGAATCACGGGTTGCCTTAATGTAAAAGCAATGTTAATTCTAATCTAAGCTGGAGATATTTAAAAACCTATGTGCGGAATCGTGGGTTACATCGGACATCAAAAAGCAATCCCCGTTCTGATTCGGGGCCTCGAGAGGTTGGAATATCGAGGCTATGATTCGGCGGGGGTTGCTTGCATCAGTTCGGAAACCGGGAAGCTTTTCTTTTCGAAAGAAGAAGGAAAGCTCGGACAGCTCAAAGCTCAACTCAACAGAAAATCTATTCTCTCCACCGTTGGCATTGCCCACACACGCTGGGCAACCCATGGCGTGCCTTCCAAGATCAATGCGCATCCTCATGAAGATTGTACTGGCCGGATCGCAATTGTCCATAACGGCATCATCGAAAATTATCAAGAGATTAAACAATCATTAATCAAAAAAGGCCATCGGTTTCGCTCTGAGACAGACACCGAAGTTGCCGCACATTTAATTGAGGAGCTGTATCGCGGCGACCTTTACGCCGCTTTCCGAAAAGCAGTTAAACAGTTAAAGGGCTATTTTGCATTTGTGGTCGTTGCCGCTGATTATCCGAACCAATTGTTTGTTTTCAAACGTTCTAATCCGATGGTCATTGGCATCGGCGAAGGCGAAAATTTTGCGGCGAGTGACGTCACCGCGATTCTTCCGTATACTAGGAAAGTCATTTATTTGGAAGATGAAGAATTTGCAGTGCTCAAACGAAATTCGGTTGAAATATTTCCTTGGAAAGGCAGGAAACCAATCCGGAAAAAAATCTCTGAAATCCACTGGTCGGTTGATCAAGCCCAAAAAGGAGGTTTCCCCCACTTTATGCTCAAAGAAATTTTTGAGCAGCCAAACGTTGCTGAAGAAACGCTCACCAAACGGCTTGATGGGAATACGGTTTGGTTTGACACGCTTGACAAAAAAGCCGGATCCTATTTCCGGAAAATCAAAAAAATATTTATTGTAAGCTGTGGAACGGCCTATCATGCTGGGCTCATCGGGCGTTACATGTTGGAAGAGTATGCCCGGATCCAAACGGAAGTGCAGGTATCAAGCGAATTTCGTTACACGGATCCGCTTCTCGGTCGTAGCGATCTTGTGATCCTGATTACGCAGTCGGGAGAAACGGCAGATACGCTCGCCGCGCTTCGGGAAGCAAAAGCAAAAGGCGCGCGTACGCTTGCGATTGTTAATGCGGTCGGGAGCACGATTGCGCGCGAAGCGGATTATGTCGTTTATACGCACGCGGGCCCCGAAATTGGAGTCGCTTCTACGAAAGCATATATTACGCAGCTTCTGACACTTGCGCTTTTCACGATTTACATCGGAAATTTACGGAAAGTTCTTTCAAAACCTGTGATGAAAAATTATTTGAGAGAGCTTCGAAAAATTCCGAACGCGATCAGCAAAATTTTAAAACGGGAGAAAGCTTTGGATGAGGCAACCAACGCGCTTTTCCGCCATAAAAATTTCCTCTTTTTGGGCCGCGGCTATAATTTTCCGACGGCACTTGAAGGTGCTTTGAAACTAAAAGAAATTTCGTATGCGCATGCGCACGGTTATGCGGCAGGCGAAATGAAGCACGGCCCTATCGCATTGATCGATTCTTCACAGCCAGTCATTTGTCTGGCGCCTTTTTCGAAAACGTATGAGAAAATGCTGAGCAACATTCAGGAGATCCGTGCGCGCGAAGCCATGGTTTTATCTATTGCGACAGAAGGCGACGAAGAGATCAAAAAACTTTCCCGGTGGGTATTCTGGATTCCAAAAACGTACGAAATATTTTCCTCCATTCTCGCTGCGATTCCGTTGCAATTGTTTGCTTACAAAATCGCCGTGAAAAATCATCGTGACGTCGATCAACCCAGAAACTTGGCAAAATCGGTCACGGTTGAATAATTGAAGTAACCCATTGTGATTCAATCGGTTTTGTTAAGAAATCGTTTGGGCCAGCCGATATTTAATAGGTATCGGTTTGGTAAGAATAACAGCATTAAAACACTTTATCCATGGCCATTACTTTAGGTAAAAAACCTTCCTCAGTTCCTGTTTTATCCGTCTTTCTCGTACTTTCCATTGGTGCCGCCGGTTATTTTTATTGGATGAGTTCACAAACCCTTCATGAGCGCGCCATGCTTTCAGGAAAATTGGGTGTTTTAGAAAGCGAGAAAACAACTCTCTCGAATCAGTTTGCTCAATCCAAGAATGAAGTGGCTGATTTGCAGAAAAAAATAAGTGAAATGGAGAAAAGCCTGGGCGATGCAAAAACAGCGCAACAAACAGCCGAACTTGAACTCAAAAAAAAGACCGACGAAGTGAGCGATATTCAAAATCATTACGAAACGAGAATCGGCGAACTGGAGCGCGACATCAAACGATATGCCGATTTCAGCGCCATTCTGGCAACCGAAATGAAGCCTATTAAAGAAGCATTGCTTTTCGGCCGCTCGGGAAAACAAGAAGATCAGAAAAAAATCACCGTTTCAAGTTCACAGCCTGCGGATAAAAATGGAATATTGCTTTTGGGCGTCAATCAGTCGGTTGATTTAATTGCGGGACAAGTGCTTGCGGTGAATCGAGAGTACGGTTTTGTCGTTGCCAGCATTGGATCAAACGGAGGAGCTGAACCCGGGCGCGTCATTCAAATTTACCGTCGCGGGGAGCCTCTTGGCCTTTGCCGAATTGAAAGAGCTCAGGAAAATGTATCTGCTGCATCTATGGTGAGTGAGGATCTAATTGCGCGGGTTGAAAAAGGAGACCGCGTTGTTTTACTGTAATTCATCGAAAGTGATTTCCGCGTTTTTTAAAAATCCGCTCGGCACGATAATTTCATGAAAAATATTCAACTGGCTCGGATTATTTCACTCAAACTTCAGCTCGTCAGACAAGGCGTAGGGGTTTACATTGGAGATTCGGGAGTTTATATCGCAGAAGTTGTCCGAACCATGTCTGGAATTGTTTTAAACCGGATGGCTTATGAGCCATTTCCGACCGAGATGGAAGAATCGTCTCCGCAGAAGCAGCTTCTCTTTATTTCAGAGACTGTGGCAAAGTGCAGTAAACAGGCCGGGGTCAAGCCCGCGTCTGTTTTTTCAAGCCCTTCTCCCGCAAAAGTGGTTACACGGTATTTCCAAACCCCGGTTATTTCGAAGAAAGAATGGAAAGAAGCCATTCGGTTTGAAGGTTCGCGGTTTGTCCCCTACCGGCTTGATGAAACTGTTTTCGGTTTTTATGCCAAAGAGCTTCGCGAAAAAAAGATATTGGAAGTTGTTTTCAGCGCCATTCGCATCAACACGCTTCGCGAACACGTGCGCGCTGCGGAAGGCGGCGGTTTAAAGTTGTGGGACACGGAGACCCCGTTTCATGCGATGGTGCGCGGCCTTCGGGATAAAATTCATAAAAAAGAAGACCCAATTTTGGTTCTCCATTTTTCGCGGGGCAGCGTTGCTTTGTGCTTAGCGAAAGGCGATATCTTTTATGTCAGCCGGGACTTTTTTATTTCTTCCGAAGATCCGAAATATCTGGAGAAGTTTTTTGCGGAATTAAATTCTTCCATCGATTATTTCAAGCGTCAAACCGGAGACGAAAAACTACCCAGAATATTGATCGCGGGCGATTGGGATTTGATCGGATGGAAACAACAGGTGGAAACTTATTTCCATGACGGCACTCAGGTGGAAATCGCCACGTTTCCGACAAAAATCCCGGCGGATCTTGAAAAATCAAGCGCTTATTTAATTCCTGCCGGGCTTGCGCTCCGTTCTCTTGGTGTGGGTACGTCCGCTCACGACATTTCGCTTCTCGCGAGCGGAGCCGTTGCCGAAGAACGCATCGCACCGCGCAAGTGGACAGGCATTGTCATTCTCTCAATTTTATTGGCGGGCGTCTTATTTTATTTTGGGTTTTTCATTCCCCGTTCGATCCACTTAAAGAAAGCGCTTGCGAATGCAAACGCCAGAGTTTCTGCTTTGTCGGTTCAAACTCCGGAGTTGGCCAGCCAATCAGTTTCCGTTCTCGAAAGGCGTTTGACGGACATTGAAACAAAAACAAAAATTGTCCAAGCGTTTCAAACAAGCCGTTCCTTAATCGGAGAAAAGCTTTCTGTTTTGTCGCAAACGATTCCTGCGCCTATTTGGTTTTCCAGCCTTTCATACGAAGAAAGCATGGCCGGCGGCCAGCTTGCGGTCGATAAACACAAACTCACGATCCAGGCATACATTTATTTTCGGGAAATTCCGGAAGAAGAATTGAGACGGATTAACGAATATGTGGATTCGCTGCGCCAATCAAAAGAATTCATGGCCGGATTTAACGAGTTGAAACTCGAAGGAGTTGAGCGCATGTCGACTGCAGGCAGGAATTTCACCAGATTTCGTATTATTTGTACATGATTCAGGATCCATAAATGGCTACCAAAAAAGCAATTCTGACAGGCGAACAAAAAAAAGTTTTGTTTCCGGTAATGGCAGCCATTTTGCTGCTGGTGGGGTTATTTTATATCGGTTCCGAATCGTTTCAGTCGTTAAGCCGTCTTGAGCGAAGCGTGTCTGAGGCAAATCGCAAAGAAAAAGCGATTGTAAAATTGCAGGATCTTTTGGTAAAAGAAGGGGGATTATTAAAAGCATTTCCGACGGTCAAAGAAAAAAACGACGTGATTAAGGAAATCACAGGCTGGGCCAGAAGAGAAGGGCTTGAAGTGATTAAGATTGATCCGAAAGAAGAAACGCTTGCAGGCACCAATTTTATGGCGCTTGCGCTTACAATCGACGGAAACGGGGATTATCTCCAAATCATGCGATTCTTGAAACGCGTTGAAAAGTCTACTTTTTTTGTGCTGGCGTCGAGCCTCCAATTGAGCGGATACGATTTGCAAAGAAGCCGCGCACGGTTTGACACCGGGCAAAAGCAGAGCGCGGCAGAAAAAGGTTTCCAGGTAACGATCAATTCGTTCTTGCGCCAATAAAGTGACGGAGAAAAAATGAAACGCATCACAACACCTATTTTTATTTGGTTTTTCTCGTGCTTATTTTTTCTTGCGCTGATTGGAAAAGCGGAAGAAGCAAATGTTGCAAAAAAAGAGCGTAATCCGATGGTTCCCGTCGACCCAAGTCTTTTTGAAGCTCCCGTTCAGAAAAAAACGCAGGAAAGACGCGATCCATATCAAATTCAGGGGGTGGGACGTTCCGAGAAGGGCACTTTTGTGGTTTTGGACGGAAAGGTGATGCGGGAGGGCGAAACCAAGGGTGACATAACGATCGTTAAGATCAACAAGACAAAAGTCGATATTTTAATAAATGGGGCCGAGGAGTCTATACCCATTAGACAATAAATAAAAGTGATCATGAACTTATCCATTTCACGCCAAATCAAAAAAATGACTTCCCGCTTTATTTTCACTTTTTATTTATTCGGGCTCATTTCCGCGTTTTCAGGCTCCGTTTTATCGGACGAAAATGCGCCTCCGCACCCGCCGCCTTCGCCCGCTAAGCAAAATCAAGATGATGGATCAGCGCTGGCCCCAAAATTAGAAGCGCACAGTGTTGGTGAAGGAAGAATTTCCATGGATTTTAGAGACGCGCTCCTTCCGGAAGTCTTGAAAGTGTTGTCATCGCTTTCCGGTGCAAATTTTGTGACTTCTGAAGACGCGGCGGCGAAGAAAATTAACATCTTTCTTGAAAATGTTACGTTTAAAGATGCTTTGTCTGCAATTGTAAAAGGAAATAGTTTGGTCGCGCAAAAAGTGGGCGAGGAAAATATTTACATGGTTCGCGTGGGAACAGGGGAAGATGCGCTGATTCCGCTTGAGACGCGCGTATTTAAATTAAAATATATTCGCGCAACCAAAGTGAAAGTGTTGTCGCTGGCTGAATCATCATCGGGCGGTTCGTCGTCCGGAGGTTCATCGGGCTCCTCATCCGGCGGTTCAAGCGGCTCGACGTCGGTTGGTAGTTCCGCGACTGTTTCCGGCGGTGAACCTGCCGAAATTAAGGATACGGTCGAAGATCTTTTAAGCCCGCGCGGGAAAGTAACCGTGAATGACCGGACCAACAGTATTATTGTGACGGATACACCGGACCGCTTGGATCAAGTCGAAAAAGTAATCACCATTTTGGATCATCCGCTGGATCAGGTCTTGATCGAAACGATCATTTTAGAACGCTCTGTTGATTTCAACCGGAATTTGGGAACCGAATGGGGAGGGGACACCGGAACATTGAGTACGTTTAAAGGCACCACCGGTGATTCGCCAAGTGGCTTGCTTAAGATTCCGTCTATTTTTCAGCCAAACGAAATCTTTTCCCCGAAATCCGCTTTGTTTGATGACGGAAATGGAATTAATTTTGGCAGCTTTAATGCGAATCAATTAACGAGCACGCTGAAAGCTCTTCAGTCAGACAGCCGCACAAAAATTTTAGCGCGGCCGAAAATTTTGGTTTTAGACAATGAACCCGCGTTTATCAAAATTACCGTGAATGCCGTGGTGGGGCTTAATCAACAAACTTCACCCGGCACCTCCGGCGGCACAAACATTCAATCGCTCACGGCTGAGCGTTCCGAAATCGGCGTCACGTTGAAAGTAACCCCGCTCATTAACGACGATCGTATGATCACGATGCTTCTGGAGCCTCGTTATGCAACCGCGGACAATTCCGCCTTTACCATTAGCAGCAATACGTTAAAAGATCCCCGCATTCGTGCATCGCGCACGACACTTTCGGTTGAAGATGGGAAAGTCATTACGATCAGCGGACTTCTTCAGCGCGAAGAAACAAAGACAAAGCGGAAAGTGCCTCTTTTGGGCGACATTCCAATCTTCGGGCTTTTTTTCACGAAGTGGACGACTACCAAAACAGACCGCGAGCTTATTATTTTCTTGCAGCCGCACATTGTGAAAAACGGAGATTTTGGAATTGTAAAAACCCGTTCCGTGCCGGATAAAATGACGTCTCCGGATGAAGAAGCCGCCGAGTTTTGGAAAATATGGGAAAAACCCTGGTACAAAGATGCAAGAGCGAGGCTCAGGCCTTCCCGCGTGAATGATTCGGAACAGTTTCTTGAATCGAGAGACAAAGCCATTGAACAGGCATTTGCCGTGCAGGATGAAAAAAATTTAAAAGAACCTCAGCCAAAATCCAAGAAAAATTCAGCCGCCTCCAACCCGAAAGATGCTCTGATTCATTCAGAACTCACAAAGGATACGCTCGCTAGCCCTTTACCCGCAAAGCCGGCGTAATGTTCCATGGAAAAGAAGCGGAAATTGGGCGAGATCCTTCTTGCTCAAGGGCTTATTTCTGAAGAAATTCTGGCGCAAGCGCTCGAGACGCAAAGTAAAACAAAAGAACCTCTCGGCGAAATTCTCCTAAAACTTGGCCATATCCGCAGAGAAACCGATATTTTGGTTGCGCTTTCCCAGCAGCTCGGAATCCCAATTTTGATCGGCGATCAGATCCAGCCCAGAACCGATCAGCGCCTGCAATATCTTTTGCCCGAAGCGCTCGCCCGGAAACATTTTCTTCTGCCGCTTGAACGGAGTGAAAAACGGCTTACGGTTGCGTTTGCTTACACATTTGATCCGGCGCTTTTGGCAGAGCTGAAAAATTCAACCGGTTTGGAAATTGACGCGATGCTTGCGAAAAAAACAGATCTTGAACCGAAACTTCAAGAATTCTACAAATCAAAACCTCAGGAAGTTTCGGAACACAAAGCCGCTCCGTCCGCCGCCGGGATTAAAAAAGCGGTTCAGAAGCTGAGGCTTGGTGAAATTTTGGTTCAGCAGGGTTTGATTACGAAAGAACAGCTTGAAGAAGCGCTTCAGGCACAGAAAAAGGAAAATGCGCCGCTGGGTGAAGTTTTAGTTCGGCTCCAATTTGTCCGCCGCGAAACGGACATTATGGTGGCGCTTTCTCAGCAGCTCAACATTCCCGTGATGGTCGGGGACCAGCTCAATCCGCGCGCCGACCAAAGATTAAAAGAAGTTTTTCCGGAATCATTTGCGCGCGATAAACTGGCGCTTCCTCTTTTCCGGTCCGGTAAAAATCTGACCGTCGCTTTCGCAAAACCTTTCGATTTCCTGCTTTTGGATGATCTCAGGAAAATCACAGGATTCGAAATTGTTCCCGTGCTTGCCGCGCCGAGTGACCTTGAAAAGAAAATCCAAATTTTCTACGGCAGCGTGCAGCTTGAAGAAGTGGTGAGCGGCCGGCAAATGGAAGCCGAAACGAGAACCGCCGCCAAAGATACGACGGAAGGCCGGATCAGGCTTGGCGAAAGTTTGCAGGATGCCGAGCAGCCGCCCGTCATTCGGTTTGTGGATTTACTTTTGAGAAAAGCGATTGAAGATCAAGCAAGCGATATTCACATTGAACCGTTTGAAGAACGTCTGATTGTTCGCTATCGTTTGGACGGTATTTTGTACGAACTTCCGCCACCGCCCCGCCAGCTTCACCTTGCGGTTGTCTCACGCATTAAAATTCTTTCCAAATTGGATATTGCCGAGAAGCGGATTCCGCAGGACGGCTCTTTTTCCATTCATTACAAAGAACGGGGCATCGATGTCCGTGTCTCAACCATTCCAGTCGTATTTGGCGAACGCGTGGTGATGCGTCTTTTGGACAAAGGCGAGAGCCTGAAGAATTTCACAGAGCTCGGATTTTCAGGAGAACAGCTCAGCATATTTAAATCTGCCATTCAAAAACCGTATTTGCTCGTTTTCTTTACCGGTCCGACCGGCAGCGGATAATAAACCACGCTTTACACGGCAATTAATTTTTTGAAATCGAGTGAAACCAATATTCTTACCATTGAAGACCCGGTCGAATATCAAATGGCCGGGATCGGACAAGTTCAGGTGAAACCGGATATTGGACTGACATTTGCGGCGGGCTTGCGTGCATTCCTGCGTCAAGATCCGGACATTATTCTTGTGGGAGAAGTGCGCGACGAAGAAACGGCAGAAGTTTGTGTCCGTGCGGCACTGACGGGGCATTTGGTTTTGAGCACACTTCATACGAACGACGCGCCAACGGCAATTACGCGCTTGATGGACATCGGCGTAAAGCCTTATTTGGTGGCAACGAGCCTTCTGTTGGTGGGCGCCCAGCGGCTTGTGCGGAAACTTTGTCCGCACTGCAAAGAACCTTATCAGGCGAGCGAAAAAGAAGTTCAGGAATATAAGTTAAAAACCCGCCATATCTTTAAAGCCAAAGGCTGTAAAGAATGCCGCGAAATCGGTTATTGGGGACGCCTGGCAATTTATGAAATTATGCCGATCAATGAACCGCTCCGAGCATTAATCGCACAAGGCGAAGATCTCGGCGCGATCCGAAAAACCGCAAAAGAATCGGGAGTTCAATCGTTGCTTGACAGCGGCCTCCGAAAAGTAGAGGAGGGAATGACTTCTTTGGATGA
>OBEQ010513261.1_pt1 | contig 29821 bp, 31 predicted proteins | sample 1670901 | NCBI WGS metagenome assembly OBEQ01 (sample SAMEA104232315, study PRJEB22302) | groundwater metagenome | biome: forest; feature: aquifer; material: groundwater | place: USA | collected 2011-08-07 | depth 5.4 m
CGAGCAGTGCCATAAATCTCAACTTCAGGATGATGTTGTGCAATATATTCAGCCATATAACTCCCGCCTGAACCCGCCATGCCCGTAATAAAAACTTTTCGAATCTTTCGTTCTTCCATGGTTGCTCCTTGTCAACGATCTCTAAACTGAAACTACCGTAGCGTTTTTAGGTAACTGCGTCAAATAAAAACATCCCGAATTTTTGATCGGGATGTTTGTTTTTTATTTAAATCGAACGTGATTCGCCGCCATCGACTGGTATGCAGGTGCCATTGATGAATTGCGCTGCGTCGGATGCAAGAAATACAACGAGGTTGGCAACATCAGTCAGTGAACCAACTTTATTTAACGGATTTTTCATCGCGGCACTCATCAATATCCTGCGCCGCGCTTCATCAACATCAATGCCCTCGCGCGTTGCCATGTCCTCCACATTGCGCTCCAACCCACCACCATAAAGCGTTGATGGGCAAATACAATTTGTCCGAATGCCATGGGGTCCGAATTCGTTTGCGAGGCACTTTGTAAGAATATGTACTCCCGCTTTTGCAACCGCGTAGTTCGGATTACACTGCCCGGGCTGAATCCCCGGAAGCGATCCGATATTTATAATCCGCCCGCCATGTTTTGAAAACTGAAGAAACTTTATTGCTTCGCGGGTAAATCGCACCGTGCTCATCACATTGAGATCAAAAGTATTCTGCCAGTCTTCGTCTGTTAAATCTTCAAACTTTCCAAACTTCGGCGCTCCGCCGATGTTATTTACCAAAATATCGAGTGAGCGTTCTTCTTCGCCGGCGGTATGTTCCGGCCAATAACGATGATGAGAAAATCTTTCGCGAATGGCGGCTGCATCAGATGCATCAACCGCCCAGATCATTAACGGTGAAAGCTTTTGTTTTGTTACTACTTTTCTACACACTTCAAATTCTTCAACAACTTCCATAAGACGATCTTTTTGGCGCCCGCAAATTATTACTTTTGCTCCAGCTTGCGCCAGTGTCAGGGCGATTTCTTTACCCAATCCGCTACTTGATCCCGTCACCAACGCCACACGGCCACTAAGATTTAAATTCACTTTGTCTCCTTTCCGATATTTTCGCCACCACGCTGAGCGTGGTTTAAGGGACGCTCAGCGTCCCACCACTCAATCGTTTTTTTGAGTCCTTCTTCGAGCGATACTTTTGGTTCCCAACCGGTAAACATTTTTGCCAATCCGGAATCGAGTACGATCGACGCGGGCCTTGCAGTTGATGGCGCTTCCTCATACACAATTTCCAAATCTCGACCCGATGCCGCAATAATCTGCCGCGCAAGGTTGTGTACCGGGACCCCCACTCCAGAACCAACATTGAATTTCGCATGTCTTCCCGTTGGGGGGTGAACTGTTGCGTATTCAATAAAATCAACAAGATCGGATACATAAAGCAGGTCGCGTCTTTCAGTACCATCACCGCGGATATGCAATTTGCCATCGGTCGAAGTCATCGCTTTAGTGATCAACGCGCCACATACATGCGAATGTTTCAGATCAAATTTATCGTGCGGGCCATAGATATTTGAATGGCGAATGACCGTCGAGGACATATCGCTGTGTGATCCATACGCATAACACCAGTCTTCGATAAATAACTTTGCCAACGCCCCTTCGTGATAATCAAGATGGAATTGATTCCGAATGACATCATCTTCTCTCACCGGACGATTAAAATACGGTGGATACATAACACTGCAACTCAAAAAAATAAAATGCTTCACGCCATTTTTTGCCACAGCGTTGAGCAGGTTCATATTCATCTGAATATTTTTGTCGGCGTACTCAAGCCAACTGTCTTTCATCCCCGATCCTGCCGTCGCCGCCGCGCATTGAATAATAATGTCAATGTCGCGCGTGTGATGTAAACAAGATTCACTACTCAAAAAATTGGCAAACAAAGATTCGTTGTGGTAGTTTTTAAAACAAGTTCCTAAAACTTCTAAATCATCTCGTCCCATCAACCTCTCGCACACATTTCTCCCAATAAATCCCGATGCTCCGCATACCAAAACTCGTTTCTTTTTCAAGGTGCACCTCCAATAACTGACTTACTTATATGTCAAAATAATTTTTTTGTCAACCCAACGTAATTATTTATATGCTTTAAACCCATACCCTTCGGTGTATTCAAAGGAGGCAGGAGCAAGTTTAAAAACAAATCCAAAAAATTTGGAAGACAAATAAAAATCTTTTCTGGCCAGTCGCGCTATTATTTTAAAAAGGAAATTTTTAAATTTATTTTTGGAAAATTCGGTTTTAAGCAACTTCCCAAAAAAAATCTGCTGCATGGTTTGGTATATATCAAGTGGGTTGCCTAAACTTTCTACCGCTCTATTTTTAAAATCACTTTCTTTCAGCATCCGCTCCAACATAAAATGGGTGTATCGGAAAAAATCGTATGGCGCCTGATGGATATCTCGTAAAAATGGGACGGTTCCGATGATCATGCCGTTCGGGCGAAGTACCCGATTGCATTCTTTCAACAAAAATTCCGGATTCGGAGTATGCTCAAGCACGTTCGACATAAAAACAATGTCGCACGATGCGTCTTTTAAAGGGAGTGTTTTGGTGATATCACAGATGATATTTACCAATTCGTATGGATAAAAATCAATCGCGAGATATGTTTTAAACCGCGAAGTAATTTCCCGGAAGTGGGAATCGCCAGCCCCGATGTCAGCGAGCACCATGTTTTTCGGCTCTTGGCTTAAATGTTTGAAAAAATAATCAAAATTGTTTTTGCGCCACGTCGTCCATGTATTCCGCGGAAGGGCGCGTGATGATGTAATATCCTGCGGCGGCTCGCTCAAAAATATTTTTCCCCCTTCGAACGTATATTTCAATTCCGGTTTTAAAAATTGCTCAAGATCCATACTTATTTGTATGTCAATATAATATTTCCGTCATACTGAATTTCAATCGGAGACTCCTCAAATGTTGAATATCTATTTTTTAAATCCTCGATCAGAATTGATTGTATCGGCTGTTTTTTATCAAACTCTTTTTTGCCGACTTCTTTTATAATTTCTTTTTTGTATATATATTTGAGTATTTTTTTTACTAAATCCCAATGGATTTTGTCCCAAAAATTATTTTGTAAAAACCGTACTTGCCCGCCCACATTAAACGCCCGATACCACCACATTCTCCGTGGCGAATACGCGTAGCTTCGATTGAGGCCTAAACCTCTCGAAAATTTTTCCAATGTTTCATTAAAATAATCTTTTGTTGGTTCGGTTTGATTTGGAATATAACCAACTTTCTTAGCAAGTAGATGAATCGCTTGTTTGGTAGTCAGAGACTCATTCATAACCTCATAACCGTTTTTATTTAAAAGTTTTTTAAGAGCGAGTGTCGTAAAAGAATGCAAGTGCGGGAAATAAAGCAAGTTGCTCATGGTAAATTCGCCGACCGCGTTGGGCAAGGAAATCGCGAAATAATCGCCTTCAGACTGAAGCGCCGAAGAAAGCTTAATTAATTCGCCGGGATCATACACATGCTCAAACACATGGTGAGAAAAAATCAAACTAAACGGCGCCTTCGCTTTAAGTTTCTCTTGCACCTCTTGCGCTTCAAACGGAGCAGTTAAAATATCAAGACCAAAAAATTCTTTAGCAAAATCAGCACGGTGGCGCGAATTTTCAATGCCAATGATATTTTTAAATCCTAATTGCTGAATTTGATTAAGAGCGCTTCCGTACCCGCATCCTATTTCGCATATCGGGCGAGAGGTATCTACATTCATGCTCTTCAGTATTTCCAATATCTCTCTTTGCTTTTTGTCTCTACCTTGTTTTATTTTTTTAACCAGTTTTTTAACCTTGGGTGATTCAGTATCCTCCCACGTATTCAAATAAAAGTTTTTTATCCACTCTTTGGTCGGCTTATCAATATAGCCGATGTACCCGCACGCTGTGCATACTCCTACTTTGATTTTATTCGTACCTCCATTTCCAAAAAAAGTAGCTATGGTTTTGAGCATAGTTTTATCGCACGGGCAATGGAGGTCTTCAATCCATTCAGAGGCCGTGCGGATATCAAAGATTTTCCAATCAAAAAGGTCTAGAAAATTTAAAATTTTAAATCCAAGATTTTTTTCGTTCATATTACGAGATAACATTGTACACCTTATAAAAATACGAATTTTTGTCTTTGAGTAATTTCTCGGGAACGCCTTCTTCGATAATGCGCCCGTTCTCCAAAGCAATTAACCGATCTGAACCCATGATAGTTGAAAGCCGGTGTGCGATAATAATCACTGTAATAGCGCCCTTAAGATCATCAATAGCTTTTTTGATCATAACCTCTGATTCGTTGTCCAAAGCAGAAGTTGCTTCATCCAAAACTAACACTTTGGGGCGCCTCGAGAGCACGCGCGCCAATACAATGCGTTGTCGCTGTCCCACGGAAAGCAAAACTCCCCGCTCTCCCACCACCGTATCAAAGCCCTTCGGCAAAGTTTGAATAAAATCGTAGATATTGGAAGAACGCGCGCCGTAAAGCATGTCTTCATGGGTTACCCGGTGATCGTAAAATGTAATGTTATTGGCGATGGTATCGTTTTTCAAAAAAATATCCTGCGAAACATACCCGATGCTTCGCCGCCATTCTTCCAACTTAATTTCATGGGCATTGGTATGATCTAAAAATATTTCTCCCTTCTCTGGTTTAAAAAGACGCAAAAGCAAATCAACCAGCGTTGTCTTCCCGGAGCCAGAAGGCCCAACAATGCCTATCATTTCTCCTTGTTTTATTTTGAAATTAATGGCTTCAAAAACCCGCGTTCCATTGGGATAGGTAAAACCTACATTTTTAAATTCCAATTCTTTTTCAAACAAAAATCGAGCATTCCCCTCTTCCGACTCTTTGTGCGTAGCGAGCGCCTCTTCAAACTCTAACATATTGTTTACATACGGAATTGCTTCGCTGATAACGTATGAGGAACCCTGAATTTTATCAACATATCCAAAAATTCTCTGGATTAAATACATCACGGCCACAAACATTGCGAATTCAAAATGCGGCCTCAAATAAAAAATAGCGAAAATCACCGAAATAAAAATTAATCCCAGCGGCTGTATAAATACCGAACTTATATTTTTAATACTTTGAAGCTTAATTCTCATTTTCTTCAGTTGTTCAAAAAAATCATGCGCAACGCTTTTTACTTCCCGCTCTATGCCCATGGCTTTAATGGTTTTTATCCCCACAATATTTTCATTCACATAGTGATTTATTTTAATTTCCACTTTGGCGCGTTCTTTAGAGTAACGTTTGGTATTTAAAATGAGAGGGCGAAATACCAAAAGGATCATAAACCCCAAACCCAAGGTAATCATCGTGATAAGAGGCGACAATTTATACGCAACGATAACGTACATGATAAACGCCGTGAACCCTAAAATGTTGTTTGAAATTTGTTGGAACAGCCTCACCACAAAACCGACATGCACCTCAATGACATATTGCAAATATCCTATTTTTTGGCTTAAGAGATACGACCAGCTTGCAGAAAGAGCATTTTTATATAAATCTTTTTTCATATTACTTTCGTAATTCGCCATGATATACACATTTACATAGCCGAAAATTAAAAGTATGAGCGCCTTAAAAACAAACAAAGAACAAATCAATATCAAAAGCGATGAGAGATGAACTTTCAAATGAAAATAGGAAAAGAGAGCGAACAGCGTCCGAGAAATAAAATCATTCCCCAAAGAACCACCGTTCACTACATAGGAAAAAAGCGGAACTAAAATCCCGATTCCTAAAGCTTCGGTTAGTCCGCTGATGAAACCTAAAACAGTTAAAATGAGGAGGCTGAAGGTATGGTCTCCGTATAGCTTTCGGGTGATTTGAATTATAGATCGAATACGGCCGATACCCATATTCTCTAAAACACCGGTGCTCGACTCTATGTTGCTCGTTTGCATTTAGATTTGTTATACCTATGGTATGGATCATAACATTAATATTTTGGGCGTGGTAGGAGCGCGAGCAGGATCAAAAAGCATCCCTGATAAAAATATACGGCTTCTTTTGGGGAAGCCCTTGGTGGCGTGGATTATCGAAGCCGCCAAAAAATCAAAGTATATAACCCGCGTGGTACTTTCCACGGATTCTGAAAAATATGCGGCAATTGGAAAAGAATGCGGCGCCGAAACTCCTTTTTTGCGTCCACCGAAATTAGCGGATGACCGTGCTTCTGATATTGACTTTTTAACGCATGTGACCGCATGGCTCGAACAAAACGAAAACTGGAAAGCAGATATCATTTTGCGCCTCCCGCCGACAACCCCGCTTTGTAAAACAGAATCAATCGATGCCTGTGTTGAACTTTTAATGAACGACAAAGAAGCCTCATCCGCTCGCACGATAACCAAAGCCTCAAAACATCCCTACAAACTCTGGAAAAAAGACGGAGAAAAACTGATCCCCTTCATACCCAAAGCACTCACTGGTTTCGATGAACCCTCCAATATGCCGCGACAGGTATTTCCTCAAGCGTACGCGCATGTGGATGTTATTGCGGTCAGATACGACACGTTAATGAAAGAAAAACTTCTCACCGGCAAAAAAACTTTATACCATGAAATTCCAAAAAGCGATGCGGTGGATATCGACGACGAAAACGATTTTTTGCTTGCCGAAATTTTACTCAAGAAAAGATTAGGGCTACAATAAAATAATGCTTTTAGGAAAACTTTTGAAGTCGTATTTTAAATTCAGGACAAAACTGCCTGTTTGGCTTTGGTTAAATAAAAAAGCTATAAAATTGTTTGAAAATAATCCTCCGGTTTTGAATGAATTACAAAAAAGAATAATAAGCGACTTAACAAAAAAAGGAATTGCCTTCACTCACATAGATGAATTATTCGCGGGCCAAAATAAACTTGAGGAACTCCAAAATTACGCAAAAGAACTAGGAGACAAGGGTGCTGGAGTTAAAACCTCAAAAACATTTTTAACCTATCTTTTGGATCTCAAACCGGAACTTAATTTTGAAAATATCTTGGTACAGTTGGCGATCCATGAAAAAACGCTCGGCATAATAAATTCGTACTTGAGAATGTTTTCCAAGTTTTATTATTTCACACTCAACATCACGCATCCCGTAGCATCAGGCCAAAATCCGGAACAGTCACAGCGCTGGCATAGAGACCCCGAGGACATAAAAATGGCAAAAATGTTTATTTATCTTACGGATGTGGATGAAGGCGCGGGACCTTTTATGTATGTCCTGGAATCAAACTTCGGAGGCAAATGGAACAAAATATTTCCCCAGCGCCCGCCCATAGGATACTATCCTCCTGACGGAGAATTGGAAAAAATAATCCCCGAAACCGAAATTAAAAAATGTTTCGGGAGAGCGGGCACCATCATATTTGCGGACACCGCAGGGCTTCACAAAGGAGGCTACGCCACAAATAAAGAGCGTATGATGCTGACGGTGGGATATTCCTCCAGCTCCTCTCCGCTTTCAGAACAATATACATATCCTGAAAATCTAAAAGAAGAAGTTAAAAAACTTGCTCCCGCACAAACATACGCAATACTTTTTAAACCATCGCGATTTAATTCTTACTTACTCCGCAGATTCAGGAAATTTTTTAAACGGGAATATTGATTATAAATTCTTGGCGATTGATTTTATATATTCAGCAACGCGCTTGCCGCTTTGGCCGTCGAAAAATTCAATTTGTTCTTTGCGCATCTGCTCTCGCCCCTCGGCGTGAAGCTGGGGATTTTTTAAATACGCATGTACCTGGGAAAGTAATTGATCCATATTCCACGCAAGCGCGACTCCCCCGCTCCGTTCAATTGCTTCGTAGTGATCATGCCCCGTCATGTATTTGACGCTGTGCTTCGGCGGACAACTTGGCTCCGCGTCAAAACGCACATTGATCACTGGTTTGTCGAGCGCCGCCGCATCAATACTTAATGTAGAAATTGTGTTGATAGTGACATCGCTAAAATAAATTGAATTAAACAAAAGTTCGACATCCGCTGCGGTAAATTCATAATCCTGCGTGACCAGCCCGCCCATATTATCAAAATAACGCTGACACGGATGCGTAATAGTTACGTGGTCGCTCGCATGCAAGCGCCCATCCGGAATCTCTGAACTATTGGGTCGAAAACGTACTAATATATGGACAGTGGGTGGTAGAAGGCCGGTTTTTACTGCGTCGGTCAGCGTGTTAATAATTTTTACCGCAGATTTTGTGTAGTCATTAAAAAACGGCGCGCACAAAATCAGCCGCCGATCCAAGGGAATGCCGAGCGATTTAAAAAAGTCTTCGCGCGACGGTTTTTTTCCTTTGAAATAGTGATCGTATTGTGGAGTTCCCAAAACAACAATATCTTTCAATGGCATACCAACATATTTAATTGCTTCGTATTTCATTGTTGTGTTAAGCACGACGAGTTTATGGGGAAGAGTTTGGACAACTCCTTTAGAAGTTAAATTGTCCCATGATCGTACAAGTCCTATCACATAGAGTCCCAGTTTTTTTGCGGCGCGAATAAAAATGCGGTCAATCGGAAAAACAATATCCGGTAAAACCACTACATCCGGCTGATACTTTTTTAAAACAAATGCGGCGTCAGCATTAATAGGCACTAATTTTTCAAAAATCCGAATGATACTTCTCACGATAGGAAAAAATGGACGCATCGATAAATTTAAAAAGCGCATTGCAGCAAATCGAGGATAATTACCATATCTAAAATACTCGAGTTTTTGCTTGAGGCGTACCGTATTGGTATCGAGCAAATTAAACGCGAGTTCTGCCAAAAATCTTCCAAACCAGGGCTCGGCAGACACATCAACGCCCTCAAAAATCAGATTCGGTTCTTTAAATTCATTTCTATAAAAATCCAGTTTCACTGATGGCACGGCAACAACTAAACGGATAGTTTTATCCTGTATCAATTCCTTGTACGTATCGTTCCGGAAAAAATTCCGAGAACGCGTTCCATTGTATATTGGCAAAAAAATTGTTTTTTGGGACATAATTATTTAGTGAGTGCGTATTTTTGAAAAGGCGTGAGGTTCTTCAAATATTCCTCATTCGGCCTTTCATAATTAATGGGAAATAAAGAGGCGGAAGATACAAAAGAAGCCATAGACATCAATCGCGATTGAGTAGCACTAAATCCCCCCTTATGCAGTCCGCTGGTATCGCAAAATATAAGAGTGCCGGCTTGGCCTGTGCAAATTTTTATATCTTCTCTCGGTACGATTTTTTCTATCTCGCCATCTGGAGGGTAGCTCCCTGCCGGAAGCCGTTGTGGAAACAAATGTCGCCACCTCCCCCCATACTGAGAGCCTTTGATGTAAATGAATGGCCCGGTTCCTTCGTTGACATCATTTAAATACAAAAATACTTTAACCAATTTTTTGTCTTCTGGGTCTCTATGCCAACGCTGAGACAAGTACGCTTGAAAATCTGGCGGCACAACCAGGGTAGACATCAAATAAAAACTGTTGAATTTCGGCGCAAGTTTCAAATAAGATCCGGTAGTGGATAGCAATATATCGCTTAATATAAACCGCACAAATGGATTTGCAAAATCGATGACAAAATCTTTTTTATCTCCTCCAAGCAAGTATACAAAAAATACTTTTTCTCCCTTTTTCCCTGGCTTCATTTCTTTTTTTGAAATAATTTCACTTTGAATAACGGAATCGTTCAGTTTCTCTGATGTATACTTTTTTAAATCTTCGAAAAAAGAAATATCTGAAAAAAAATTGGAAATATGAGATACGGCAATGCCATCTCTTTGCAAAGAATTCGCAATTTCTTTTTGCGTTTCAGAAATATTTTCAGGCTTAAAAATATGCCAAACCTTTCTTGGCTCGTGGTTTAGCAAATAAAACCAAATAGGCTGGATATTTCTTATCCGGTGATATAAAAAAAATAATCTCTCAAGCTGAATTTTTATAAACTTTCTCATACTCATGGGGACAATGCATGAGCGTCTAAACGATGTATCTCAAATTCGTTGGAATGTGAAGTGAGCTCTTTTACTGTAAAAGCCGCCGCGAAACCATGCCTTTTTAAAATCGAGGAAAAAGATCTATCGTAATCGCCGTAGGGATAGCTAAACGCCCAGGGGCCTGGCTCGATTTTCTGTAATACGTCCGCCATTTTTTGTATTTCCTCTTCCTTTTCTTCGCTATGCAAAGTAGTCATCCAACGATGCTGAACCCCGTGCCCTCCGAAATGCATACCACGCGCTTTCATCTCCATAATATCACTATCGCGCAAATAGATTTTTTCTGCAAAATCTTGGGAGGAACCAACGTGCCTCTCAAAAAGTTTTAAAATAATCGGGTAGGCTTCTTGAAACATATACTTTCCCGCCACCCGTTTAAATGTTCTGAATTTCAAATCGTCGAACCTACTTTCAGGATAATCTTTGAGGCATTGTTTTTCTGAATTAAAAAATAAATCTTTATTATCCCCTGTAAGTTCTTGTAAAAACGCTTCTCTGGTTTCTGATTCTCCTAACTTGGCAACCAAACACTGAAGCAGATGAACAAACGCTAGGCCATCTTCCCGGTCTCGTCCCAAAATAAAAAAGAGTGCCGGAATTTTTTTAAAAACAAGTTCTGGCAAGACTATTTTAAAATGGTCTTTTGTACCGTCATCAAAAGTAAGCAGGCAGGCGTTGGGAGGAAGCGGTCTTTTGTGAAGAATGAAATCTTTAAGATCCGGCCAGGCAATTAGATGATAATTTTTTTGAAGATAAGATAGTTGGCGCTTAAAATCCGTCAAGGGCAAAGTTTTAAGCCCCGGAAAAATCGGATCTCCGACAAAGTGATACATAATTGCCGTAAGATTAAACGACGTCATACGAAGTTTGGGCGATCTTGATCACCATCACCCTTGGTGATATACCAATTATTTGGATCTGTTAACAAGTTCTTCGTGTTGGCGCCATCCTTAAAATAGGCAATAAAATTTATATGCTTTTTCTTTCTGGATATCGGATTAAAAAGAATGGGGATATTTTCATATCCTGGCTTATTTCCCGCAAAAAATCCTTGATTAAACAAAGATCGGGTATAAAAATTACCGGAGAAAAAAAAATCAATTAAATCTATATTTTTGTTTTGCATTTCATTACTAAAATAATTTATTATTTTTTCTTCCGATTCATTTAAAGACACAAAATCGATGATTCTGCCAATTTTAAAGGTAATGCCATTTTCTTCTACTACTTCAACTCTGCTGATTAAAAAGCCGGATACTGCGCCATGCTCTTCTTCTACATACATTTCATATTTTAAAAACGGGTGCATGGCATATCTCCCGTTAAGATACTCTGCGGATCTTTCGATAGTAAGTGGATATTTAGTTTTTACTTTTTCCCAAAAATAATTTACTTTTTTATCAAAAAGATTTATTTTTTCAAATTTAAAATTTTTCTCTTGTGTTGCTTTTTCTGGCACCAAATCAAAATTAAAATTTTCTGCAAGAAAGCCCGCTTTTTTGGGATTTAATATTTTGATATATCGATTTAAATTTCCCATCGGCATCCATCTCCCGAGCTTCCTATATATTTCCTCCGAGGCAGCCGTGTAGCCATTTATGTAGCAGAGCGGAAATAATTCGCTTATGCTTTGTATTAAGCGTGCTCCCCCTCCAAACCCACGAGCGCGCTCATCCACCATTAAATTAGCAAAACACGCTCCATCGACATTTTTTTCTCCCATTTTCATCGAAACCGGAATGAACCCGCAGTATCCCCATACTTCTCCGTTGTGATAAATAATTTTCATGGTATATCTGCCATCTTTTTTGTATTGCCAATCAAAAAAAGCATCATTCAGCAAAATGTACTTGCTATGAAACTGCCGCTCAATAAATTTTTTGAGCGCCGGAACATATTTTTTCTCTAAGTCTAGAATTACATTCTCCATCAAGTAATAATAATATTTTCCCCATTAATATCTTTTGCTTTTTCGGAGCATAAAAAAGTTATTTTTTCAGCAACTGCGTCCGGTTGAACAAGCGTGCCGCTTTGGTATCCCGCCGCGATTATCTCTTTAAGTTTTTTGGGAAGTTTTGCGGTAAGATTTGTTTCCATGGTGCCGGGAGAAACTGCGTTGCAAGTAATGCCAAATTTTCCATATTCAACAGCAATGCATTTTGCAAACCCCCACATGGCGTATTTTGCAGTCACATAATCAGAAATATGCGTGGGTGGCGCGCCTTCGGTATATTCAGTAGCAATAGGAATAATTCTTCCCCATTTTTTGGTTTTCATATGAGGAAATATGCTTTTAGCGATAAGAAAAAATGCTTTAAGTTGCAAATCCAGATGCGATTCAAAATCCGCCCAGCTTTTTTCTTCAATTAATTTATTTTCAATGGGCGCGGAAACAGAATGAATAAAAATATCAATATTTCTCCCCGTTTTTTTAAGCAATTTTTTAACTTCATTTTCTTTGGATAAATCTGCGTTCAAAAAACCCTCTCTGCTTTTATGCGAGTGCAAAAAAAGCCGATAACCTTCTTGTTTAAACCTTTTCGCCACCGCGCTCCCCAGCCCCCCGGAAGCCCCCGTTATTAATACTTTTTTCATTATAGTAATTATAACCCATCAAATACAAAATACTCTCGCTTCCCCATCAAGTATCAATTCGCCGGTTGTTTTGTATATTTTTGTGGCGATGGTAATAACTTTTGTGCTTTCTGATTTTTCAATAACCCTTCCTTGAACTCGTAAGGTGTCTCCCGCAAAAACAGGATTTTTAAAATTGAGTGATTGTGACAAATAGAGAGCATGTTTTCCGGGCAAATACATTCCGACAAAGCGAGACAGAAATGAGGCAAACAACATTCCATGTGCGACTGGTTTTTTAAATTTGGTCGTTGCGGCGTACGCCACATCCATATGAAGCGGATTATAATCTCCACATAATGCGGCGAATTGTGAAATCAGTTCAAGGGTAATGCGTACCTCGAAACTATCGGCATCCCCAATAGTAATTTCGTCAAATGATACATCTTTCGCGCTAGATTTTGATTCCATGATTTTGTAAATGTCTTTTAATATCCGCCACGTTGCGCACATCCATCACCTCATCAATCGTAAACTTCACCTTAAAATCTTTTTCAAGACGATCCACCAATACTAAACCATTAAACGAATCCCATCCCTTCAGGGTATCGGGAGAAGATGCGTCATTGATATTCTTACTATCTTCTTTCAAAACTTCGGACAAAATTGTATATAATTTTTCTTCCATAAAATTTAGGATAAAATTAGTTTAAATTTATTTTCTCCCAAAACATTAAAACCGTAGCTGGAGTACAGTGCGGCGCAAACAGTATTTTTCTCTGTGGGAATATATTCTCCGATTATTTCTTTTGCGCCCTGTTTTCTCGCCTCTTCTTTTATAAAATCTAACATTTTATTTTCAATATTCCTACCGATTACCCGGCAGCTTAAAAGCATATTGTCTATTACCAAAGAAAGGGCATTATTTTTTACCATCATGACTCCAATCAACCCATGATCTGTAAATATATCTTTAACATGTACAGAGTATACTCTGGTATTCAAGCCATCAACAAATTTTTTAACATCATCTTCCGAGTATCTCCTCGTAGTAAGATTAAATTGATTTGTTTTTTGTATAAGTTGAGAAATTCTGGGAATGGTAAATGCATCAGCTGGCGCAATTTTTATTTCCATATTAAGACTAGCGAGAAAGTCATCTATATTTGAAAACTGATTTTTGTATTCACTCATTTGCTTTTGTTTGGCATACAGTTCACCGCGTTTTAAATCTTCTTCGGTAATTTGAAGGATATTAAAATCGTTGAGTTCCTTGATAGTCCTTGTGTAAAGCGCAGGATCCTCGGGCAAATCCATCACCATCACCTCCGGCAACTCCTTCTTCACCAATTCTCTATTAAATGGGTCGTCATCAATAAATACCAATGAATCCAAACCGATATTGAGTTCTTCCGCGATTTTTCTAATACTGTCCGTTTTGTTTCCCCAACTAATTTGGATTGATCCAAAATTTTCTTCTCGCAATTGCATATAGGGATGCTCCCGCAAAACCTTAAGCGCATCTTTTGGATTATTTTTACTCGCGATTGCCAAAATTATACCTCGCTTATTGAGTGCCAGCAGATATTTTTGAAATTCCAAAAATGCATTTCCTGGCGGCTTGGTATCCAATTGGATTCCATTGAACCCATCCTCACCCACAATGCCGCCCCAGAGCGTATTATCCAGATCAAGCACAATGCATTTTTTATTTTTTGAAAATCGCGCTTTCACAAAACCCATCAATTCGTATGCAAGCTTCGAGATAAATTCTGGTTTAATATACATATCTCCCAACAAACGCAATTTTTCTTCCACAATATTATATTCTCCGTATTTACTAAAAAATGCCGCGAGGTCGTAAACAAATAAACGATTGTTATTTTTTGCCAACTGAGAAAGCTTGTGATTGAATTCTAAAACAGCATTTTTAAATGAATCTTCTCTTTTAAAATCTGCGATGCCAAATGGAGAATAAGAAAGTAGCGGAGCGTTCGAGACTACGACCGTACCGGTGATGTTTTCTAAAAATTTAGGAATTATGCTCAGTATATTTTCTTCCCCTGGGTTTACTAAAAAAAATGAGATGTCGGGTTTGAAATCTTCGAGCCCGCTTTTTTTATTTAAAATTTCGTCGTATATTTTTTCGTATTCGGCAACATAAAAATCAGGGTCCAACACCAAAGCTGCGCACTCTTTTTCGAGCACTTCACCAAGCCCCTTGATGGTAAATGATGAAAGTATCCCGATTTTGATTTTTTTAGGCTCAATTGCCATATCAGTAGTATAACGCGCCTGAATAAAAATTGTTTATCTCTCGCAAACGATGGTAATCGCTATCGCTTTGTCGTTTTCATGAGATAAAGACAAAAAAACTTTAAAGCCCTTCAGGAAAACCTGGGGTTTTTTATTTTTCATAACTATTTCGATTGCGTGGAAATTTTTTACTGGTTTTGGCAGAGCCTTAATCATCGCTTCTTTAGCGGCAAATCGCGCCGCGAAACTGGGATATGGATCTGGTTTTCCCAAACAGTATTTTATTTCTTTCGGAGTAAAAATTTTCTGATAAAAAGATTTGTTTTTCGCAAACGGCAATTTCCTAAATCTGCCAATATCTTCGATATCAACACCAATTCCTATCATATTCATAATTCAGAAAATAAGCGATCAACAATCCGCTCTGACGCTTTGCCGTCTCTTTTGTAGCAAAGGCGCTCGAACATTTTATCTCTTTCTCTTTCGTGAAGATGCGGATTTTTTAAATAGCTATCCAAAATATTAAAAAGATCAGGAAAATTTTGGGCAGTAGAAACCGCGCCGGAATTTAAAACATCATGAAAATGCTCTCTCAACATAAAACGTTTAATGGAACGGTTAAACAGACGTGCATGGTATCCATCAAAGCCGATCCCCACCAGCGGACGATTTAGCGCCGCGGCCTCCAAAACCGCAGTCGAATAAATAGATATCACCGCATCCGCGTGGCGCATTATGTTTATAAACTGCGTGCTCTTTGGCAAGTCGCCCCAAAATTCTTTTTTGTAAAAAACAACTCGTGGATGTTCTTCAAATCTATTGTATTTTTTTTCGTCAAAATCCCGGTCTGCTCCCCTGCCACCCAGGTATGGCCTTATTACCAGCCTTACATCAAAACCAAATTTTCCTTCGTCGGCCCACTTCAAAATATTTTCAATGGTATCGGGCTCGTCCGGGCAGTAAGCGCTTCCGGAAATATACAAAATATATTTGGAATTTTCCGAAAATCCCAAATCTTTCAAAATTTCTCCGCGCGTAGTGGCATGTTTTTCATTAACTATAAAATCAACATGCGGATATCCCACTATGGAAATCGTGGTGGGGTCATATGATTGAAACTTTACCGCCATATCCTTTATCTGTTCGCTTTGGGCAAGGAGAAAATCCGGTTTTAGCGGCAAATAGTACTTATCAAAATGATCCCAATTGGAAATCATGCCTACGGTTTTAACGCTTTGCCTTTTAGCTTCTCCCAATAGCTTGGTATCAAACTGGCCATAAATATGCCCCAAAAAGATGAGCGAGGGATTATATTTGGAAAATAGCGGAGTAAAATCTTTGCCCTTAAACAAAAGAAGATAAATTGCCGGAACAATCTTGGCCTTAATTAATTTCGAGCGCCCGAATGTTCTGGCAATAAAAATTTTAATGGGTGCTAGGTACATTTTGCCTCCCGCCGGGGGCTCGTCGGGCCGCACGCCCAAAGTAGCAAGGGTGCGGGTAGTGCCGGTGTAAATAAGGTATGAATAAAAAAAGTAAAAAATCTTTTGAAAAATATTTTCAATTTTAGCGGGTGAGGCTTTCTCCAAAATAATGCGATCGCTTAAATGGCTCGCAAAAAAAGGAAGATACTTTTCATAGTCTCTTTTTTGTACCAGAAAGACTACCTGCAAATTCGGATCTTCATTTATTTTTTCCAGGAGCTTATGAAAAACACTTCCCGGAAAAAAAAAGAGATTACGAAAAACCAACGAAGAAGAGAGGGTAAAAAAAATTGTTTTTAATTCTCGCATAGTATATTCGTCCATCCCTTGCCATCCGGCCGGTTTGCGGAAACGTGCAATATATCCTCCGGCCATTTGGGTTTTAATATTTTATTATTTCCATCTATAACACGAAAGGTGTATCCCCATGTTTCCATTTTTTTAAGCAAAAGTAACGGATCGGTGTTTAGATTGCGAAGCCCGTACGGCCAAAATTCCATGAGAATTTTGAGTTTATTATTTTTAAGCATTTCTTCTCCGCCCGCAATAACTAACCCTTCCGCTCCTTGCACATCCATTTTGATAAAATCTATTTTTTTGCCCAGCAAAAATGCGTCGAGTGTCGTTGTTTCAACTTCTATTTCTCCTTCTAAATCTATGGCAGGAATATTGGAGAGTGCCAAGGACATGTTTCCTAAATTTGCGGTATCTAAAAATAGTTTTATTTTCCCAACAGCATTTGAAAGTGCCAAAGGAAACAACCTGACATTTTGTTTTTTATTTAATTCAATGTTGCGGGAAAGCAAACTAAAATTTTTAGGTTCGGGCTCAAACGCATACACCGCCCCGCTCTCTCCCACTGCTTTTGAAAGAATCAGAGTAAAATATCCGATATGCGCGCCAATATCGAGCACCGCCATTCCTTCTTTTACCAGATTTTCTAAAAGTTCTGTTTCGTATGCATCGTAGACACCCTTGAGCATCAACTCCGGCACCTCGCCTTTGTCTTTGGGATCCACATACATATCACCAGCCCTCGTATGTATCAATGATACCCCGCGAGGTTTTAAACAAGAAAATATAAATGCGTAGAGCCATCGAATACCGGGAATTTTACCAAGATTTTTGCCATAAAGCGCATGATGGATGCGTTTAAATACAGAAAATAATGTCATAGTAGATTTAAAATAATTTTACCCACCCGTTCTCCCGATCTTCCATCAGTAAACCCAACTTGCTGATGTACAATTTTTTTTCTTCCTTCTTCCATATATTCCGGATTTTCTAAATACGTATTTGCTACACGGACCAATTCCTCTTGATTTTCTACCAGCCAGATTCCGTTTAAAGATTTTATATCCTTCAAATGATTCCAGTCAAAAAGACGCTTAGCAGAATCCCAATATCCTCTTTTTTGGCCTCCATCAAACGCTATGCCAATAAGAGGCTTATGGTAGATCGCGGCTTCAATAAAAAAAGTCGAGTACATGGTTATTACCAAATCGGAATAACGTAAGCTCCGCGCCAAAAATGAAATTGATTTTTCATCAAACTCCCAGTTATCCCCCGTGCCTCCAATGTGCGCCACCGGAGCGGCGGCCAAAACCCCGTACTCTTTTTTTAGCTTTTCTAATTTATCTGCGGGAAAATCCGTGCGCGGATAGGGGCGCAAAAGAAGCTGGGCATTTTTGATTTCTCCGGATTTGATTTTATCTATAATAATTTTAACAATATCGAAATCGATATGTAAACCCGCTTTTCCGGAAAAAGCGTACAGTATTAACTTTTTTTGCGGATCCCCTCCCAGGTTTTTTATAAAATCTTCCCTCCCGATTATATCATGTCTTTTGAAATGAATGTCGTATTGAGGAATGCCGGCAACAAAAATTTTACCATGTTTGTAGTCTCCCAAGTCTTTGGCTTGCTCCATAATTTTATCAGTCTGGACTATCAAAGCATCCGGATGCGCCAACAAAAATGTTTTACTGTAAAGATTATCCCAACTCAAAGTCATTCCCAAAGTTTTTATTCCTTCTTTTTTAGCCTCCTTCAAAAAAATATAATCTGAAAAAACCATATACGGGCAAAAAACCAGATCGGGCTTATATTTTGAGAAATAATATCCGAACGTATTCCCGGGAACCAAAAAATACGCCGTCCGTACCACGCTTCTCCAAAGTTTAAATTTGCCAAGCCACCAAAAAAAAATGCCAAATCCAAAAATAAAAAACCTTCTTATGGGCGAGAGGTTTGATTTTGTTTTTTCAAGCTCGGATCTCAAAAGCATATAGACGGTGTGGGTGTGAATGCTTGACCTCTCGAGAAAATTAAAAAACATTTCGGTACGAAACTTTTTTATATTCGGCAAATGATCAAAAAAAATTTTTGGATTCGGAAACTCTTTTTTGTAGTATTCTATTTTGCCCGGCGGCACCAAAAGAACCAAACGCGTATCCTGATTTTTTAGAACCGTATCAAGAGCATCAGTCCTTAAAAAATTCCGTACAAAAAAACTGTTATCAAATTTGGCGAGTATGGTTTTCATTCATTTTGGTTCAAAAAATTAATAATTTCGTGTGCCACCCGTTCTCCCGCGCGCCCATCCGCATGAGAAAACCAAAGAGATCTAATTTTCGCCCTTCCTTCTGTATCCAGCGAAGGATTTCGTAAATAATCATTGATATCTTTCAAAAATTGTTCTTGGGTAGTGGCATGCCGCACGCCGTGGGTTCCCAAAAGCTTTTGCATATGAGAAGCGGTGTACGTGTACACTCCGTCATATAGATTTCTTTTTGAAGGATAAAAATTTACCGTAATAATTGGTCTATCAATAAGCGCACTGTCTAGAGAAATAGAAGTAGGACCGGTGGCGATAACGTCACTATAATATATTTCATCAATAAGCCGATCATCATCCTCTTTTCGTATCTCGCGGTCTCCAAACTCTGTATCTTTAAACGTAACTCCGGGCTTGTCATACGCCATATTTTTTGGCGTATGAAAGTTAACCAAAGTAACCGCTTCGTCGGGAGGAAATCGTACTAAAACTTGCGCGCTGACGTGGCCTAAAGTCTCCATGACAAACTGGTCAATATCGTTGTATTTAACCAAATGATCCCCGATGGGAGCATACAAGATAAGTTTTTTATTCGGATCTAAATTAAACTGGGCAAAAAAATCTTCGCGGGTTTTTATGGGCCCTTCCGTATACCGATCGTAATGCGGATTGCCGGTCACCGTTATTTTGTCCGCTGGATATCGGTACATTTCGAGAACTTCATCTTTCAGCGTGCGGGAACCCACCAAAAGCCTGTCGGGTAAAATCCGTATAACCCGCTGAGTTGGATTATCCCACGACCGCAACATTCCTAAAATCTGTATGCCTTTCCTTTTTGCGTCTTGCAATAAGCTCACATCGTTTTCATTTTGAACATCAGTAGAAAAAATCACCGAAGGATTATATTTTTGTAATACGTCATTAAAAAATCCTTTTGGAGAAAAGGTAAAATCTAAATACCGTACCAATCTCCGAAGTAAAAATGATCTTCCGAGCAATGCGACGGCCATGGAAAAATAAAAGTAAGCCAACTTTTTATCGTGGTAAAACTTATATTTTTTGTGCATCCTCGCGGTATCGGTATCAAATAAAAAAAGTCCCAATTTTTTGAACAATAATCCGAGTTTTGTTTTCGACGCCTGAAATGGAATCACCCCCTCAATCACGATGTTTTCGCCTCCAAAATTCGACTTAAAATACTCTGCTTTATAAGACGGCACCAGGATAACCACTCGGAGATCAGCATTTTCCCGAAGCGCCGAAAAAGCACTCGTTGAAAGAATATTTCTTGAAATATGAGGATGAAAGCTGGTTACGAAAATTGTTTTCATATGGTTTATATTATTATATTATAATAACTACGATATGGCACCATTATTTTCTCTGATAAAATCCGCTTGCAGAAACACCGTCAAGGCAGGAGTTCGGCTCTACTACAAAACCAGAAACTGGCTTCCGGTATGGCTTTTTATAAACCGAAAGGCAATACGCTACTATCAAAAGCAAAAACCGCATTTAGACGCGATACAAAAACGTATCACAGATGATCTTGCAAAAAATGGGATTGCGATAGCGCATATCCAAGAACTTTTGCCTGATGAAAACATGCTTGAAAAACTCCAGCAATACGCCGGAGATCTAGAAAAAAATGCTGATGTTAAAACAAACAAAGAATTTTTAAAATTTTATTTTGACGATGTGCCGGAACTCAATTTGGAAAATCCATTTATTCAGTTGGCGCTTCAAGATTCGATACTCAATACCGTGAATTCATACATGGGGATGCGTACCAAGTTTTATTATTTTACGTTAAACAAAACAATGCCGCGGGGCGGAGATTCAAAAGCAATACAATCAATGCGATGGCATAGAGACCCGGAAGACAAAAAAATGGTAAAGGTATTTATGTATTTAAATGATGTGGACGAAACCACGGGGCCCTTTGTCTATATTCCGGAAACTCATTTTGAAGGAAAATTAGGATATTTATTTCCGCCAGAGCCTCCTCGCGGGGCCCTCCCTCCGCCGGAAGAAATTGCTAAAATAATTCCGGAAAGCAAAATAAAAACCTGCGTGGGCAAAGCGGGCACAATTATTTTTTGTGACACACGGGGCATTCACCGGGGCGGCCACGCAATTTCCAAAGAACGGATCATGCTTACCTTGGGATATTCTTCGCCGGCATCCTCGTGGCCGCTTCGCTACCAATATCCGAACGGGTTTACCAAAAAAACTATTATGAATCTCTCCGTCTCCCCAGCCGCGCGATACGCGCTCGATAATTTCTCAAGAATTGGAAAAAAAGTATATAAATACTAAAACCCTCGTCATTCGACGAGGGTTTTTTGAGGAAGCTTTCCCAAATATTTTGCTGCTTCGATAAATTTAATAATTGGATCATCTGAAAGATACAAGAGAAGTGACGCCAATCCACCGCCCAATCCTAAACTAAAAAAAAAGCAAAGGACCGGATATATATACAAAAGAAAATACAAAAATTACTCCCGAAAGTAATATTCCTACTGCGCCAAACATATTTCCATACTTTCGAAATCTTCCAAAACGCATTACTCTAATAAGCACTTTATTTTCAATATGCAAGAGTTCCTCCGGATCAAGCAGTGAAAATAGAATCCCCGGAATATCAAAGTATTTCTCTGCAAGATTTCGAATTCCCGCTTCATATACTTTACATTTTTCTTTTTCCTTTTGGATTTTCTCTCTTTGAGACCCCTGATCAACGGCTTTTTTTTCTATCTCCCGTTCTATCTCCCGCGCTTTTAAGATTTTCCGCGCAATATTTTCATGTATTGAATCTTTTACCAAATGATTTTCGTTGCCCATGGCGCCACCCCTCCTTTGGCTTTAAAACACTTCGCTATGATTATCCAATTATACCCTAGCAAACATTTCCAAAAATGTCCATAGTATGTATACTTTAATACATATGCCTTTTTTAAGAAAATTAAAAAGTTTTATTGCACAAATAAATCAAGATCGCCATTATGCTTACTATGCCTTCCCTGCGCTTCTTACCATGCTGATTTCATTCGGCATTTTGCGAATCTTTATTGAATTTTACCCCAACGCGGCGCTTAAAATATACGGAATCCATGTGCATCATTTCACGGAAGGAATATTTATCTTAATGATCACGGGGTATCTTGCCTTGTGGATAGAAAATTCTCCGCGAATAAAATATGTGCTCGCTCTCTTTTACGGATTGGGAGTGGGACTCACGTTGGATGAATTTTTTATGTGGCTTTTTTTAAACCCCTCGAAAGTAAGCGCTGATCAATACAGCGCCGTGGTAGTGGGAGCGGTAGTGCTTCTACTCGTCGTTCTCTGGCCCATGGGCATGAGCGGTTTGCGAAAATTATTCGGCATCAATCATCACGATAACGATCAAGAAAATAAAACCGTTTTTGATTAAGCATTTTTAAAAATCGGAAACTAAACGTCCAAATTCTTTACTGCCTTGGCATGCGTTTGAATAAACAATTTTCGCGGCGCAACTTCATCGCCCATCAATATATCAAAAATTTTGTCTGCTTCTTTGGTGTCATCAATCGTTACTTGCTTTAAAACTCTGTACATCGGATCCATTGTAGTCTCCCCCAGTTCGCTGGCGTTCATCTCTCCCAAACCTTTGTATCTTTGAATATTTGGGTTTTCCATGGTCTTTACAATTTTATCTTTTTCCGAATCTGAGTAAGCATAATGCATTTCTTTTCCTTTTTGAATTTTATAAAGCGGCGACTGGGCAATATAAATGTATCCATGCTGTATCAACGGTAAAAAGTATCTGTAAAAAAGCGTGAGAAGCAAAGTTCGAATATGCGCGCCGTCCACATCGGCATCGGTCATTATTATTACTCGGTGGTATCTTAATTTAGAAATATCAAAACTCTCGGTAATCGCGGCGCCGAGCGCGATAACAAGATTTTTTATTTCTGTTGAGGCCAGCATCCTGTCGAGCCGCGCTTTTTCAACATTTAAAATTTTACCTTTTAGAGGAAGTATTGCCTGAAATCTCCTGTCTCTGGCTTGCTTGGCAGAGCCTCCGGCAGAATCACCCTCGACAAGAAACAATTCTGACTCTTTCGGGTTTCTCGATTGGCAATCCGCTAATTTTCCTGGAAGCTGAGATCCTTCCAAGGCTCCTTTTCGCAAAATCGTATCTTTTGCGGCTTTGGCGGCTTTTCTGGCTTTCAGTGCCAAAATAACTTTATCTAAAATTGCTCGTGCGTCTTGCGGTTTTTCTTCCAAAAAAGAACTAAAGGCGTCTCCAAAAACAGTCTCCACCGCGCTTCTGGCCTCCGGGTTTCCAAGCTTTGCTTTTGTTTGCCCTTCAAATTGAGGATTTCTTAACTTTAGGGCCACAATAGCAGAGAGCCCCTCTTGAACATCTTCTCCGGTAAGATTTTCTTCTGATTCTTTTAAGTAATTGTTTTTTCTGGCGTAAGAATTAAGAGATCTTGTGAGCGCGGTTCGGAAACCAGTTATGTGCATGCCGCCTTCCGGATTGTAAATATTGTTCGCGAATCCCAAAATACGAGCCTGAAGATCGTCCACATATTGAAGAGCGATTTCAACGCGCATTTCTTCAACTTCGCGATCGACATAAAAAATTGTGTCATGTTTCGGCTCCATTCCTTCGTTTACATATTTAATATAGGAAGCGACTCCCCCCTCAAAATAAAAAGAATAAGAAGTATGTTCTGATTTATCAGAAGACCTTTCGTCGTTGATGCGTATTTTAATTCCCTTAGTAAGGTAGGCTTGCTGGCGCATTCTTTCCATTATTTTTTTAATATCGAGCTCGGGCATTTTCCCCGAGCCCCCTGGTGGTACTCCAAAAATTTCAGCATCCGGCTCGAAAATAACCGAAGTCCCGGTATTTTTTGATTTTCCTATTTTTTGAACTTTTGTTTTTGGTTTTCCTCTTTGATATTCCTGTGCCCACAATTCTCCATCGCGAGCTACTTCAACTCTCAAAAAAACTGAAAGAGCATTAACCACAGAAACTCCGACTCCGTGAAGACCTCCGGACACTTTGTATCCGGCGCCACCAAATTTCCCTCCCGCATGCAGTGTCGTTAAAACAGTTTCTAATGCCGATTTTTTAGTTTGTTTGTGTGTTTCAACTGGAATGCCACGACCGTCATCGGTGACTTTTACGCGATGTTCCGGAAGCAATGTGGCGACAATGTGTTTCGCGTAGCCCGCCATCGCCTCATCAATAGCATTATCCACCACCTCCCAAATTAAATGATGGAGGCCATCGACACCAGTTGAGCCAATGTACATTCCCGGGCGTTTTCGGACAGGATCTAACCCTTCCAAAACATAAATATCTTTGGCGGTATAGCTATCGCCTGTATCTTTTTTTGCCATAATTTAATCTAAAATTAATTTAAATTTATATTTAAATCCTAGCATAAAATAGCCCTGTGGACAAGTATTTCGGCGCCCTAAAAATGTAAAGTATCCAGACTGGTACTTAGCAATCGGATTGCTAAGTTACTAACTTTTTTTTGACGATCGTTCTTTTAGGTTAATGGTACTATTTCATCTCAACTCCGCATTAAATTGCTCCGCTGTCTGTTGGTAAATTTTTTCTTGGATTACGTCGACTTCGCCTGAAACCAAAGTCCGGTCGTTGCTACGATACACAATGCGGTAGGTATAGCTTATTTTATTTTCGCCAAATTTTTCTGGATTTTCGTATTTGTCAATCAGCTCCACCCGCTCCACCAAATCGCCTCCGAGATCGCGGATCAAATCAAAATAATTATTAGGTACGAAGTCGTGAGACACCACAAACGATATATCGCGTGTGATCGGCGGATATTTGCTTACCGGAATATATTTATTTCCCAAACGAAGCTGTTTTTTTATCCGCGGATCTTCAGACCACAAGAGCCGGATGTCCGGCAAATCCATGCTGATGATGGCGAGCCGTTCCAAACCAAAACCGAATGCCCAGCCATTGTAGCCCTCCACACCGAAATTACTCAAAACATTTTTTTTTGGCATTCCCCCGCCCAATATTTCAATCCATTGACCATTGATTTCAACCTCCACTTCCAAACTCGGATCAGTATAGGGAAAGTTATCGACATTAAAACGATATTTTACCTCCGCGCCAAAAATACTTTTGACAATTTCTGAAAGCGCATTTTTCAAATCATCGAGTGCAAAAATTTTTTGGCTATCGGGCGCGAGATAAAGCCCGCCCATTTGATGAAAGACATTCATGTGATGGCGATCAATTTCGTCTTTTCTAAAAACCTTGCCATAACAAATAACACCGAATGGCTTACCTGCTTTAATTTTTTCTTTAATCTCTGGACGATTTAAATAGTAATACCACATGACGGTATCGTGCGTCCGCAAAATATTTTTATCATCAACGTAATACGTATCCGAGGTGCTCCGCGCTGGATGATCCGCCGGAAAATTAAAAAGATCAAAACTTACATCCGCCGGAACCATTTCCGGAATTTTGATATCGTCGAAATTTTTTAAAATTTCAGTTTGGGAAACCTTACCAACCAATTCTTTTAAAGGACTTGCCGCCGTCCGCGACAAATCCGGCATATTTAAAAACCGTAGCAATCTTTTCGCTTCAGGATCATTTTTTTCTTCGAGGACTTTTTTTATTCTTGTCTCTTCAGAAGATTCAATTTCAATGTATTGTTTTTTAAAATTCATATTAAGCAATAATTCTTTTAATCACGGTGAGCGGTTTCGATTTTTCAAGTATATAATCAATATTTCTCTCCTCCACCTCGCCTCTTTCTATAATTTTCGGATTTTCTTGAATTCTTTCGGAAGCAGCATGAATCGTTTTGTTATCTCCTGTGTACAAAACCACATGGCCAATGCCTGCGGGGAATTTTGTATTGTAAAACCCCTGCGTACCATGTAAAAACAATAGATCTCCTGGCGCAATATTTTCTAAATTCACTTCAATTCCTTTTTCCGCCTGCAATATGGTGCTGCGCGGCAAATCAACGCCAATCTGCTTAAAAACATATTGGGTAAAAAGCGAGCAATCAAAAAAATCAGGAGCGTCCTCCATTTTCGCCCCATATTTATATGGCACGCCCACCAAACTTTTTGCCGTTTTAATGAGTTGTGCAATCTTGTCCTCCATAAAATGCATCATAACAAAATATCGTGGATAGAAAAAGCCCTCCGATGACTATCGGAGGGCTTTTTATTTTTATACAGTGGGCGGCGTCGGCATTTCCCGATAACCGTCTGGAACTTGTTTACTTTTAGATTCCAACGTAACATCTTTGGATTTTTTTACTTCAATTTTTACAGAACACCACGGACAAAAATAAATTTCACAATCCAGCAAAAATACCTTGAGTACACTCCCGCGAATCAAAAGATTTATGCCACTGGTCTCGGAATTGTATAAAGAGTTGTCACCCCAATATCCTTGTTTGGTGTTGCCAGTACCGAAAAATGAAGAATGAAATTGCTGGCAACACGTTTCCAAATCATCAAACATTAATCCGAAACACATTCTCGCATTCAACCAACCTTGCTTGAAGTAAATTACACAATTTTTGTTCGGCATCACTCATTTCCACTTCGAGAGTCTCTTTTCGATCCAAATGCAAAATAGCACTTTCATGCTATTTTGTCGATGTCTTTGTAGCGGGGACAGGATTTGAACCTGTGTCTCAAGGTTATGAGCCTTGCGAGATACCACTTCTCTACCCCGCGATATATCCTTACCTGCGCGGCCGATGGGATTCGAACCCACGATCTTCCCCGTGACAGGGGGACGTGTTAACCGGGCTACACCACGGCCGCAAATATCTTACTCAAGATTTTAACATTATACACACTATTAGTGCTTTTGCAAAAATGACGGGGTTTAATTTTTTGAAAAAATCGTATATAGTAAATAGTGAATTTGTCAGGGTAGCTCAGTCGGTTAGAGCGCGGCACTCATAACGCCGAGGTCGTGGGTTCGAATCCCACTCCTGACACTATTTTAGATGCAGTAAATGAAAATACTTATTATTCATGGAGAAAAATCTGGCAAGCTTGGAGGCATTCATAAGGAATTTTTGGTGCGCCTGAATAAAGCCATTAACTTAAGTAAAGAAAATAAATTTGACAAAATAATTATCTCTGGCGGACAAACAAGAAAAAACATACCGAGCGAAGCGGGGCAGGGATTTGAATATTTGAACAACAAAATTACGGGTCAAATATTCCTTGAAGATAAATCTAAAACAACCCCTGAAAATGTTCAATACACTAAAACCATTATTAAAAACTGGGGAATTCCTTTGCGCGATTTTGAAATTTATGTAATTAGTAGCAAAACCAGAATCGCCAGGCTCAAATATTTATATTCAGTAATTTTCCCGGAGGTTTATTCTAAAATTAAATTTATTCCCGCAGATGATTCTTACGGATTTGTGTATCAACTGATAGAAAAAATCTATCATTTGATAGCTTTCATAGACCCGTACGAAAAGATATTAGGAAAATGGAAAAAAGAGCTTTTTCGAAACGGATAAATTACGAAATCAAATATACTCCAACTCTTTAAGAGCTTTTTCGAAACGGAAAATGGCGAGTTTAGTTTCATTTTGCGAAAGAGAAAAATCCGCTTCGTGGGCAATGCGATTTCGCACCTTATGCGCCTCCCAAATATCATCTAGTGAATCGAGATCCCCCCGTTCTATCATTTTTAATTTTTCTCCCAAATTTTCTCCGTGGTATCCGGCAAGGCCCAAAATTTTCTCCATTAAAGAATCGGCCGCGATAATTGCAAATTTTCTTTCATTTTCATCTCCTGAACCGGCTTTTTCCAAAATTTTCTTCCATTCTTCCACATTTTTCGGTTTCTCTTTGGGAACACTTTTTGCGGTATCATACGCGTGAATGCGTTCCATAATACCTTTTATTTTTTGAGAACTATATATAATTCCATAGAAAAAAACGGTGGACGCGATACCCGCTATTATTTTAAGAAAAAAAATAATTTTCGAATAATCGTAATAAGTGAAAAAATCTATGCCATCTAAAACTCCATTAAAAATTTGAGTTATGTCCATTTTTCTATTTCTTTTCCTAAGGCAAATAATCTCTCTTCAGCAAAATGAGGGGCAATCAACTGCACTGCTATCGGCAATTTTTTCTCTTCCTCCATTGTCCATGCAATCGGAAGAGATACAGCGGGCACTCCAGCAAGATTTGCAGGAGTGGTATAAATATCCGCCAGATACATGGATAATGGATCGTTCGCTCGCTCGCCTATTTTAAAAGGAAGGGTCGGTGTGGTGGGGCATAAAATAATATCGACTTCGTTGAACGCTTTTTTAAAATCTTCTTTGATTAAAAATCTCACCTTTTCTGCTTGAGTATAATACGCGTCGTAGTACCCATGCGAAAGAATAGAGGTACCAAGTAAAATACGCCTTCTTACTTCAAGCCCCAACCCGGCGCCTCTGCTTTTTTTATATACTCCAAGTACATCTTCCGCGCTCTGCCTCGCGCCATATCGCACACCATCGTAGCGCGCCATATTCGAGGAAACTTCAGCGGGCGTAATAATATAATACGCAGCTAAGGAGTAATCGGTATGCGGAAGGCTTATTTCTTTTACTTCGTAAGTTTTTTCTAATTTTTTTATGAGACCTTCTATAGATTTTCTGATGCGATCATCCAATCCCTCTCCAAAATATTCTTTTGGTATGCCGATTTTTTTGATCAAAGGACGTCCGGCGTCCATTTGGACGTCGGACGTCCAAGAAGTTGAATCTAAGTCATCACGGCCAGATATTTCTTTAAATAAAATTTCGGCATCCTCTACTGTTTGCGTGAGTGGACCAATTTGATCAAGCGAAGAAGCCATTGCCATAAGCCCGTGGCGCGAAACCGCTCCATACGTAGGTTTCAATCCGACTACACCGCAAAAGGCCGCAGGTTGCCTGACAGACCCGCCAGTATCCGATCCTAATGCGGCCATCGCAAGACCGGAAGCCACCGCCGCCGCAGATCCTCCGGAAGACCCCCCGGGGACACGTGAAATATCATGTGGATTTTTTGTAGGACCGTAGGCGGAATTTTCTGTGGAAGCCCCCATCGCAAACTCATCCATATTGGTGCGCCCCAAAAAAATAGCGCCTTTTTCTTTTAGTTTTCTGATGACAGTGGCATCATAGGAAGCGGTGTAATTTTGCAAAATTTTTGATGCGGAACTCGCCACCCTTCCTTTGATTAAAATATTATCCTTTATTGCCAATGGCACGCCCCACAATATTCCTGGTTCTTCCCCCTCGGCGATTCGCCTATCAACTTCTGTTGCAGTTTTGAGCGCATCTTTTTCAAAAATTTCGAGATACGCATTTAATTTTTTATTTTCTTTTTTAATCTTTTCAAGCAAAGAGTATGTCGCCTCGCGAGCGGTTATTTTTTTTGATTTCAATTTTTTGTGAAATTCGGGAATAGTCATGATTTAGAGAATATTTTTTACTTTAAGAAAAATTCCCTCCTTTCCAGAAGATAAACTTTCTTTTTCAGGAAAGGCTTCAATTAAACTCGTGGTAGTCTCATGATTATTTATGAGCGTCGCGGCATAGCCGGTATCTGAATCTTTCCTTTCGATATTGAAAAGCTCGTGTACATAAGTCATTTCCGGAACACCAGACAAGTTGACTTCATTTAGTTTCGCGACGTATCCCAAAATAGCGGCGAGATCCTCCGCGAGCGCCTCGGTTTCTTTTTCTCCAAATTCCACTCTTGCCAAATCCTTTAAATGCTCGATATCTTCTTTGGAAATCATACTGTTATAATATCTCAAAACACCCCACTTCGCCAAGGTCATTCGACTCTGAGAGTCTCAGACTCGATGAGCTTCGAGGGGCAAGA
>OBEQ011519165.1_pt1 | contig 29815 bp, 31 predicted proteins | sample 1670901 | NCBI WGS metagenome assembly OBEQ01 (sample SAMEA104232315, study PRJEB22302) | groundwater metagenome | biome: forest; feature: aquifer; material: groundwater | place: USA | collected 2011-08-07 | depth 5.4 m
GCTAAGGTCGGAATCTTCCACTGCATCAGCTTCTGCGCATCTTCCGGCGCGGTTTCGAGCGCGGTCTTGATGGCGGGATCAACCTTGTCGAGATCGAAGCTCTTGCCGGGCTCGAAGCCAATGCGCTTCAGCCGCGCGATGATCGGCTCATTTCGCGGGTGCCGCCCACTGCTTCGCGTGCTCTTGCGCGAGCTGATAGTCCGCGTGCTGGCCGATGTCCATCCAATATTCGTGCACCGGGAAGCTCGCGACGGGACGCCCATGATCGAGCAGCCGCTGGATCAAATCGGTCATGTCGAATCGCTGGCCCGCGGGGATATGGTGGTAGACCATCGGCTCGAGCAAATAGATGCCGGCGTTGACGAAGAACGTCGAGCTCGGCTTCTCGCGCAGCCGGCGAACCATGGGGCCGTCGGATTCGATGATGCCGTAGGGCACGTGCTGCTCCTGCCGCCGCACCGCGACGGTCAAGTCTGCTTCGTGTTCGCGGTGGTAGTTCAGCATCGCGCGGAAGTCGACTTGCGTGAGGATGTCGCCGTTGATGACGAGCGTGGTTTCCGTGGGTATCGCGAGCAGTCCGAGCCCGCCGACCGTGCCGAGCGGTCGGTCCTCGGACACGTACGCCATCTCTACGCCGAAGCCGCTGCCGTCGCCGAAATGCGCGGCGATTTTCTCGGGCTTGTGGTGTGTGGTGATCTTCACGTGCTTGATGCCCGCCTCGCGCAGCCGGCCGATCGTGATCTCCAGCAGCGGCTGGTCGCCGATCGGCAGCATGGGCTTCGGGGTCGACTCGGTCAGCGGGTGCAGCCGCGTCCCCGCCCCGCCGGCCATCACGATCGCATGCAGCGGCAGCACCGCGTCCGGGAAGAACTCATCGAGGGTCACCAGCTCCACCACGCGGCCCGTGGCGTCGACGATCGGCAGGTGGAGGGTCTTGCGCTCTTTGAGCAGGCGCACATAGTCCGCGCGGTCCGCGCCGGCCGGTGCGGTGATCGGCTTCTCGTAGCGCGAGCCGGCCTTGCGCGCGAGCAACTCCGTCACGGGCACCTCAAGATTCACCGACGCCAGGATCGCGCGGCGCACATCGCCATCGGTGATCGTGCCCACCAGGCAGCCCGCCGGGTCGAGCACCAACACGATGCCCAGCCCGCTCGCGTCCATCCGGGTCATCGCTTCGCGCAGTGAGCGCGTGTGGTCGATGCAGGCCCGAGAGAGTTCGATCATCATCCTGTTGCGCTCAGCTCACCTGATGCCGCAGCACCCAACGGTCTGCGTCGCGCTTCCACAGATGCGGCGAGCGGCCTTCATCGCAGAGCTGCAAGAACCGCTCGGGCGCGATCTCGAGGTAGTCCATGACGTCCTTGAAGTACCGCTCGGGAAACTCCCCGTCGAACCGGCGCACGAGGGCCACGCCTTCTTCGCGGGTGATGTGCTTGTTGCGGATTTCCTGGCTGGCATCATAGGTCGCGCGCCCGATGCCGAACTTGATATACGTCGTATAGTAATGGAAGCCGTCGATCTTGTCATCCAGGCTGTTGTACTTGCTGTACGTGCCTTCGGTGCGCACCGGGTTGGCTTCGAAGCCCGTGTGCTCGACGGCGTAGTAGTAACTCTCTTGCGGGGTCCACTTCATATAATAGCCAAGATAGTGGACCTGGATATTGCTCTTTTCGAGGTCCTTGTGCGGGGCGGGCATATACGCGTTCAAGTCGTGAACGGTCAGGCCGAAGCGCTCGCGTAATTCCGGCACGCTCGCTCCTCCAAACGTGAGCTCATCGATGTGCTCGGCCGTGTAGTACGATTTGTCGCGCAGCGAGCTGGCGTTGTCCGCGACCGGGTTGCCGTACTCCGCCTCGTTCTCCCCGTAGAAAATCAGCGGCACGCCGTATTGGATCGCAATTTTCGGGGCGAGGTTTTTCTGGCCGAGGATGAACGTCTGAAACGGATGCAGCAGACGCTCGACGGCGAGTTTCGTGAGCAGCTTGTGCACGCGCCCATTGGGCTTGAACGTGATGTTGTCGAAGCCGCCGACCTCGATCCACGTGCGGAAGTTCTTGATGCCGATGTCCGTGTAGAGGATCGGCGGCCAGGTGACCGTCAGCGGGTGCATGCCGTATTTGTATTTGAGGACGTGCGCCGCGTACGCGCTGTCCTTCCCCCCGCTGCCCGGGACGATGCAGTCGTATGAGCCGTCCGTGCGCCGATGCTGATCGAGCAGCCGTACCAACTCCCGCTCGCGAGCGGCCCAGTCGATCCGCTCTTTTTGCTCGGTCGCCCGGCAGGCGTCGCAGACGCCCTCGCCGTCCATGTGCAGCGAGCGGACTTTCCGGTCGGCCGTGTGGCGGAACTCGATCGACGAGCACGGCCGCTGGTTCGACATGACACAGCGCGCGCAGAATCGCACCTCGCGCGGGAGGCCGTACTTCGCCTCGAGCGGTTCGGTGGCGGATGAGCTAGTGGTGAGCGACATGTGGAGCCTCCAGGCTGGGTTGCGCGCACGCGATGAAGCGGCGGTAGATCTCCAGACCCGCCGGTCCGCTGCGTTCCGGATGAAATTGGCACGCGAAGATGCGGCCGCGGCGCAGGCTCGAGCAGAATTCGGTCTGGCCGTAGCGCGTGACCGACAGCATGGATCCCGCGTCCGCCGGCCGCACATAGAAGGAATGCACGAAGTACAGGAACAGTCCGTCGGGCTGCCCGGCGAGCGGCGAGCCGTCCCACGGTTGCGCGGCGACATGCGCGCTGTTCCAGCCGACTTGTGGGACTTTGGTGCGGCGGCCGTTGAGGGGCTCGTCGCTGAGCCGCACGACATCGCCGGGAATCAGGCCCAGCCCGCGATGGTGGCCGAACTCGAAGCTTTCGGTCATGAGCAATTGCATTCCCAGGCAGACGCCCATCAGCGGCGTTCCGTTGTCCACGACCCGCGCGATCGCGTCATCGAGCTTGCGGGCGCGGAGTGCGTCCATCGCGTCGCCGAACGCGCCGACACCGGGCAGGATCACGGCATCGGCCGATTGCACGTCGCTCGGCGACGAGGTCACGGCCACCGCGGCACCGACCGCCTCGCATGCGCGCTGCACGCTGAACAGGTTGCCGAGGCCGTAGTCGACGATCGCCACGCGCACGGCGGCGTGCTCAGGCGAGGGCATGGTTCGGCTCCATTCGCCGACACGGGATGCCCGCGTCTCGCATCGCGGACTTGAGCGACGACATCCCGCTCGGCTCGATCATCGAGAAGCCGCGGCCGCTCTTGAGATACTCGAGGTTGCCTTCGGCGCGCGCGGTCGCGGCCGACGTCCGATGCTGCACGACATCGTAGTGCAGCACCGACGCGAGGCACACTGCGTCCGCCTCGCCGTCGCGAATGACCTCGACGACGTGCTCGGGCTTGCCCGCCCCACCGCACGCGATCACCGGGATCGAGACCGACCGGCTGATCCGTCGCGTCAGTTCGAGGTCGAACCCGCGGCCCGTACCTTCGCGGTCGATCGACGTGACGAGCAATTCGCCCGCACCGAGCGCAGCGGCGCGCACGGCCCACTCGCACGCATCCACACCGGTGGCCTCGCGCCCGTTGTCGGTGAACGCGTCATACGAACCATCCGGCTTGCGAATCGCCTCAATCGAGACGACGATCGTCGACGAGCCGAACCGCTGCGCCGCGTCCCGAATCAGATTCGGATCGCGAATCGCCGCGGTGTTCAGCGACACTTTGTCGGCGCCCGCGCGCAGCGCCGCCTTGATGTCGTCGAGCGTGCGCAGCCCGCCGCCGACGGTGAGCGGAATGAAAATCTCCCGCGCGGTGCGCTCGATCATCTCGAGGATGCTGTTGCGGCCATAGAGGCTCGCGACGACGTCCATGTAGAGCAACTCGTCGGCGCCGTCTTCGTAGTAGCGTCGCGCGAATTCCTCGGGGCTGCCGAGCACGCGGAGCCCCTCGAGGTGGATACCCTTCACGAGGTTCGGGCCTTTGATGTCCAGGCGTGGAATTACGCGCATGGTCATGTCCGCATCCTCGTGGGTCGCGATCGGGATGTACTCGCCTCAACCTCGGCCTCTCGCCGCAACTCGCGGGCCGGCACGCCAACGACCGTGGTCCACGGCGCCACGTCGCGGATCACGACACAGCCGGCACCGATGACCGCGCCTTCGCCGATGTGCACGCCCTGTTTTACTGTGGCACCCGCACCGACGTGGGCCAATGCGTCGACGCAGACCGCGCCCGCCAAGCGCGCACCCGTCGCGATGTGCGCATGGTCTCCGATGACGACGTCATGCTCGACGATCGCGCCGGTGTTGACGATCACGTTCTCGCCGATCGCTGCACCCGGCCCGACGATGCTGCCCGCGCAGCAGACGCTGCCGCGGCCGATCGTCGCCCGCGGCGAGCAGACCGCGGAGGCGTGGCGGATCGCGAGCGGGGTCAACCCATGCTCGAGGCCGAGCGAGAAGAGCCGCGCGCGCGGACGGTTGTCGCCGGTGGCACCCAGCCCGACGATGAACGACACGCGTGGCTCGCGCGCCAACCGAGGCAGTTGATCATCGCCTCCCAGGATCGGCACGCCATCAAGCTCGCTGCCCCAGCGATGCGAGTCCGCGTCGAGAATGCCCACGGGCACCGCTGCGCCGGTTGTCGCCAGCACGTCGAGGACGACGCGCGCGTGGCCGCCGCCGCCGAGAATGAGACACCGTGGTCGGGTCATGCCAGGCATGATGCTCGGGCCTCGAAGGATGCCGCGCTCCGACCGCTCGGCGGCAGCTCGGCGAACCGCTTGCGTCTGAATCGATCATCGAATGCGACGGTCGTGAGCCGCTCGGCAATGCGCTCGCTTGCCCGGCCGTCGCCGTAGGGGTTGCGCAGCCCGCGCAAGCCGGCGCGAAACGCGGGATCGAGCGAGCGCCGCAGGCCGGCGACGATCTCATCCGCGCTGTCGCCGACGTCGATGATGTTGGCGGCGCGCTCGCGCCCCGCTTGTCGTGCGCCGGTATTGACGACCGGCAGCTCGAACGTCGCGGCCTCGAGAATCCCGCTCGATGAGTTCCCCACCATCGCTGAGGCGAGCGACATCGCGCTCGCGTATCCTTCCGTGCCGAAGTTCTCGACGCGGCTGGCCCATGGGTACGCCTGGACAAACCGCGCGATCCGTTCGCGGATCAGCCGGCCGTTCGAGTCCGCGTTGGGCATGGTGAAGACGACCGGTATCGCGACCCGCTCGAGCGCGTGCACGAGCTGATCAATCTGCCACGCCGTGCGGTTGAGCTCGAGTGTGACCGGGTGGAACGTCGCGAGCAAGAACGTCTCGGGCAGCCGCACGCCGAATCGCGCGGCGATTTCGGCGCGATCGAGGCGCGCGGCGTCGCGCAACCCGTCCAACCCGGGCGCGCCGCTGACCGTAATCCGCCAAGGTTCTTCGCCCATCTGCGCGACCCGTCGCGCCGCTTGTTCCGTCGAGACAAAGTGCAGGTGGCTCATCTTCGTGATCGAGTGGCGGAACACGTCGTCGATCGCGCCCTCGGTGATCTCCCCGCCGTGGATGTGCGCGATCGGCACCGACATCGGCACCGCGGCACTCGCGGCCGCGTGCATTTCGAATCGGTCGCCCAACACCAACAGGAGATCGGGGCGCAACCGTGCGTACGCGCGCCCGAACCCCGCGATCCCGCGGCCCATCGATTCCGCGATGGCTTCCGGCGTATCCGTGTCCGAGAGCATCGGCACGCGCTCCGCGATCGGCATGCCTTCCGCTTCGATCTCACGGACCGTCAGGCCGAGATCCGCCGACAAATGGGCACCGCTCACCACCAGGCTCACGCGCATGTCTGGCAAGCGCCGGATGGCGCGCAGCACGGGCCGGTAGATACCGTAGTCCGATCGCGCGACGGTGACGGCCGCGATGTGTCGCCGGAGATCGCTCATCAGCCCAGCATCTCTTCCGTCAGCAGCGTGCCCGCGGCGATGCGGCACCGCGCCCGGCGCCCGACGACGCCGGAGATCCTCGACGGCGCCAGACCCGTGCCCGGACGCCGGATCGCCACCACCTCGCGCGTCACCAATTCGCCTTCATGAATATCCACCGCCGCCACGAGGCTCTTGCGCGCGACCGCCGCGATCTCGCGTTCGCTCGCGGCCGGCTGTTTGCGGCCATCACCGAGCGCGCCCTCGACGACTCGAATCTTGCGCACCAGTTCGGCGAACGCTCGCGGTTCCATCGACGCGGCATGGTCCGGTCCCGGCAGCGAGCGGTCGAGCGTCACGTGCTTTTCCACGATGCAAGCACCCAGCACGACGGCCGCGATCGCGACCTCATCGCCCGGCGTGTGGTCGGAATAGCCCACCGCGACACCGAACGCGTCGGCCATCGTGCGCATCGCGCGCAGGTTCGCATCGCGCGGGTCGGCCGGGTAGTTGCTCACGCAATGGAGCAAGACGACCGGCGGGTCGCCCGCGGCGCGAATCGCCGTCATCGCCGCGCGGACTTCTTCCAGCGTGGCCATGCCCGTCGACACGATCATCGGTTTGCCCTTGCGCGCCACGTGCTGCAGTAACGCCAGGTTCGTGATTTCGCCTGACGAAATTTTAAACAGCGCCACGCCGAGCTCATCGAGCAGGTCGGCGCTCGCTTCCTCGAAGGGCGTTGAGAGAAACGCGATGCCGCGCGTGGTGCAATAGCTCCACAACGCGCGATGCGCGGCCGGCGAGAGCTCGAGCCGGCGCAGCATGTCGAGCTGCGATTCGCCCACACCGGTGCGGCGGGCTTGGTACGCCGCTTTGGGCGCAACCGCGCTGACCATCAGCTCCGCGCGAAAGGTCTGGAACTTCACGGCGTCGGCACCCGCGTCGACCGCGGCATCGACGAGCCGCTTGGCCAGCTCGAGATCGCCGTTGTGGTTGACGCCGGCTTCGGCGATCACGAAGCACGGATGGCCGGGGCCGATGTGTCGCTCGCCGATCGAAAGGAGCCGCGGAATTGACGAGGGACGATCGACGATCGACGATGCGCGCGCACCCCTACCGTCAATCGTGTGCATCTGTTCCAATCGAGAATCGCCGCTCATCACCAGACCGTCCATCCGCCATCGACCAATAGGTTCTGCCCCGTCACGTACGCGGACAAATCGCTCGCCAGATACGCGATGGCACCCTTCATGTCTTCTTCCACGGCCATGCGGGCCAGCGGCGTGCGCGCTTCGTACCGCTCGCGGAACACCTCGGGCTGCTGCCGCCAAATGCCGCCGGGCGAGACCGCGTTCACGCGCACGCGCGGCGCCAGCGTCGAGGCGAGGTAGCGCGTGAGCTGCGTGATGCCGCCCTTCGAGGCGCTGTACGCGCCGGGGTGCGCCATGCTCGTGCCGGCATAGAGACGATGGTCGGGTGCGACGACGCCGTAAATCGATCCGACAAGAATGATCGATCCGTGACCGCTGCGCGCGAGCGCCTCGCGGGCTTCCTGCGCGATGATGAACGGCGCGGTCAGGTTCACGCGCAAGCCCATGTCCCAGGCCTCGATGGTTTGCTGCTCGAACGGCACGGCCCAGCCTTTGACGTGCGACGCCGCGCCGACGTGCGCCGCGCAGTGCACGACGATGTCGAGTCCGCCGAGCCGCTTGGCCGTGTCACGCGCAAGGGCGCGCGTCGCCGACTCATCGGTTAGGTCACTGACGAGACCGATCGCCGCGTCGGCGCGTCGACGACAGAGACTCTCTGCGACGGTTCGACACGTGGCCTCGTCGCGGTCCGAGACAACCACCGTGGCGCCAAGTTCCACGAGCGTGTCCGCCACCACGCGGCCCAGATGTCCCGCGCCGCCGGTCACCAGCGCGCGGCGGTCTGTCAGATCCATCAGTTGCGCGATTGTCCGACCCGCCACGCCGCCGCGCGGCTCCACGCGCACGGATCGGGTCTTGCTCCCGCCGCCGACAGGGGATGCGCTCATGCGCCCGCACCCGCCTCCAACCACGGCAGTCGAATCCGCCCTCGCGTGACAAGCGACTCCGCATCCTCGAACTCCTCGAGGCTGTCGATCGACATCGCGCGGCGCTCGGGGATCTCGTGCAGCAAGTAGTGGCCCGTGCCGCGCCACGTAGTCGCTTCGCGTTGCACGAACGCCGTGCGCCACAAGTAGAGCGAACCGTTGATCCGATACACCGGCCGCACGTCCTGTCGGCGCGAGTGGGAGGCGCTAGACTCAAACAAATCGGCCATGTAGCCGTCCCGCTCGACGACGCAGTGCCAGATCGGATTGAACGTCGGCCGCGAGACGCTGATCACACCGTCGGCATCGGGCGTGGCGCGCAGCCGCGTGAGCGACAGCGAAACATCGGTCGGTTCGCGCGCGGGCGAGGTCGGATCGAGCAGGAGCACGAAGTCGTATCGCTCCCCGGCTTGCTCGATGCGCGCCAGCGCGTCGCGAATCACCGGCCACAGCGGCGTGTCGTCGGCGGCCAAGCTTCCGGCGCGCAAGAACGGCACGTCGCCCCCGAATTGTCGGGCGACGTCCGCGATCGCCTCGCTGTCCGTCGAGACGACGCACCGGCTGATCGACGGGCAGAGCTTTGCGAACAAGATCGAATGCGCGATCAGCGGCAGCCCCGCGAACGGCCGCGTGTTCTTGCCCGGCAGCCCCTTCGAGCCGCCACGCGCGGGGATCACGGCGAGCACGCGCGGGTCGTGGCTCATGGATACCCCACCGGCTCTTCCGCGCCCTTGGCGGAGGAGCGCCGCGCCGCGTCGCAGATCGCCAGCGCCCGCACGCCATCCGCACCGCTGGCGAGCTTCGCGTCCGCGTCGTTTCCCGAGACGAACGCCGCGTCTTGCGCGGTGAACATCTCATCGCGCGTTTGCGTCGAGGCATCCACACGCGCGCGACCGTCGATCGTCGTCGTCACCGTCTGCGCGATCGCGTCCCAGACCACACTGCCGTGCTGACCATAGGCGCACAGGCTCCGCCGCGCCGGCCGCGTCAAATAGTCCAACGAAATGGTGAGCGCGGCCCCCGATGGCGTGACCCACGACAAGTCCGCCAGCTCCTCAGACTCAATGCCCAGCCGCCCCGTGTTTCGCAGCCGGGCGGACAACGCCGCGGGCCATCCGAACAGCCAGCCGGCGTAATCGATCTCATGAATCAAGTCGCGGAGCACCCCGCCCTCGTCGGCACGCGCGGAGTACGAATCTTGATAGCGGCGCGACGGCCGCCAGTCCGGCAGATACGATCGGCACTCGATCCGCACCGCGTGCAGCGCGCCGAGGTCTTGCACGCGCTGCGCGAACACACCCAGCGAATCGGAAAAGCGCAGCGTGCCCCCCACGGCCAGCCGGCGATTGTGCGCCTTCGCATGGTCGCAGACATCGCGGCCGGCGCGGGCATCCGCCGCCATGGGCTTTTCGATGAGCACGTCGAGTCCGTTCGAGAGTGCTGCCGTCGCATCCGACGGGTGCCGCGCCGTATCGGTGGCGATGATCGCGTGCGATGCGCCCCAACCCACCGCATCGTCGAGGCTCGCGTGCGTGCGCCACCCATTCGCGTGGAGCTCCGGCGCCCGCTCCGGGCGAATCGGGACCACGGAGACCTCGGTGTGCGGGAGCTGTCGGACCACAGCCGCGTGTCGCAGCCCCGCGGATCCGCTGCCGAGCACCACGACCTTTGCGAGTCCGTCGGCTCGCATCAGAGGAGTCCCCCGTTGATGTCCACGACCGCGCCATTGAGATACGAAGCTTCGTCGCTCGCGAGAAACGCGATGGCCCGCGCGATTTCCTCGGGCTTCGCGAGCCGGCCCATGGGGTTTGCGGCGGCCATGTCGCGCCGGTGCGCCGCCGGCACATTCGCCAGCAGCATCTCCGTCGCTGTTTCCGACGGACACACGCAGTTGACCCGTGCGCCGAAGGTCGCGGCGTGCGCGGCCAGCTGGCGCGTCAGGCCGATCACGGCGTATTTCGAGCACACGTAGGCGACCGATGCGGACCGGCTGAAACGCCGCCCGGCGATCGAGGAGATGTTCACGATGCTCCCCGACCGCTGGCGCCGCATGGCGAGCAGCGCCTCGCGGCAGCACCAGTAGCTACCGATCAGATTCGTGCGCAAGATCTCATCCCACTCGCGCGTGGAAACCTCGAGCGGACCCGTGGTCGCGACCACGCCCGCCGCGTTGACCAAGATGTCGATGCGACCGAACTGTTTCAGCACGCGCGCGAATGCCTGCTTCACGGATGCTTCGTCGCGCACGTCGCAGCCAAGCATCGTCCCGGATACCGTCGCGTGCCGTGACAGACCCACGGCCCGCGCTCCCCGGCGCGCCAAGAGTTCGCGCGTCGCTTTGCCGATGCCCCGCGACCCGCCGGTCACGACCGCGACCGGGCGTCGCTTAGCGGACATACACGTGGTCCATGTCGCGCGCGCCGCAGGCCATGCGGATCCCCGGCGTCGTGCCCGTGCACACGATTTGATGCGGCATCCCGCGCGGCAAGCAAATCACGTCCGATTTGCGCCCGGTGATGACACTGCCGTCGCCTAATCGCCACTCGAATTCACCCTCGAGCACGACCCACCATTCCGCGTGCGTCACGTGGCAATGCTTGCGGCAGCCCTCGCCGGGCCGCTGGCAGATCAGCCCGACCTGGTCGAGCGCGTTGTACACGAGCAGGTAGAGCCACGGCGGCTCGCCCATGCGCCGCTTGATCTCGTCAAGATTGCTGAGGCGCGCGCTCGCGCCGGCGGCTTCGAATTTAGCCACACCGTCGCGGCCGATCAAATCCTCCAGGCACCGCTCGATTCCGAGGATCTCGCCATGGAATGTGAATTGCCCGGGCTGCTCTTGCTGCCGGCGATGCTGGAGGCACGCCTCGATCATGTAGAGATCATCCCATGTGTCCGCATCAAGCGCCTGGATCCGGTCGAGCGGAAAGACGCCGGTCTTGCCGCAGAAGGTCGGCCCCGGGTCGTTGACGTCGTTGCGCGCGTAGGAGTCCAGGAAGCTCGAGGTCTTCCAGCCGGACAAAGCCCACGTGATCAACTGTACAGGCTGCAGCGTCTGCGTGGGATCTTTGCGGCCCATGTGGAAGTTCAACGGCTGCCCGCCGTAGAACGTTTCGGTGTAGCGCTCCTCGACGGAAAATAATGAGTCGTAGCCGTCGCGCTCCAGCCGCTCCATGAATTGCGTGATCGTCTCAGGTTTCAACAACGGCGACGTGGTGTGCACCAGCGCCAGGTAGTCCGACGGATGCGCGCGCATGAAATCGTACAGGAAGTGGTCGTGCGTCTGGCAACGGACGCCGCGGCATTCGCGCGACTTGTTGGTCATCGTGCACGCCGACCCGCCTTGGCTCGCCTGGCGTCGGTAGAATTCCACGTCCAGCATCTTCGCGACGTCACCGAAGATGTCATGCTCCGAACCGATGACCACCGCGTCGAACACGCCCGAGTGCTTGCACGCCTGCGCAACGTAGAACGCCATCGGGGAGCCGTCGACGAGCAACAGATTTTTGTCCGGGATGCGTGTGCTGCCCAGGAGGACGGGAATCAAGGCGATGCGTTTCACGCCAGCACCTCGGGCCAATACCGCGCTTCGTAGGCGCGCGAGAGCTCATCGAGCACCTCGAGGCCGCGGCTGGATGCGCGTTCGGCGACGTAGGCGCGTCGCGCCGCGAGCTCGTGCCGCTCATTCGCGCCCCGCTGGGCGGGCTGCCAGCCGTACTGCCGGTAAATGACCTTGGACACGCCGTCCGCGATGCGCTGGCGCGGCACGCGCTGGCGCCGCAGCTCACGCCGCGTCAACCGAGTGACGCGCGTGTCCAGGAGCCGCTCGATGTCCGCGAGGGATGGCTCGGGATCGAGCACGAACCGTTCGAACGGCAGCATGAGCACCTGCCGACGCTGGTCATCAGTGATTCGCTGCAGCGCCCGCTCGCCTAATTGCGTGAGATGTCGGATCGCCAGGATGCAGCGGTCCACCGCGTTGGCCGCGAGATACTCGGCCTCCCAGCTGGCCGCGAAAAACGGCAGGGCTTGTCCGTCATAGGCGATCCACACGGTGAAGTCGCGTACGTCGGTGCCATAGCGCAAGATGTAGCGTTCCCATTGCTTGATCATGTAGAGCGGGTGGCGCACGACCTCGATGATACGCAGCCGATCGCCGAGTGCGACGAACAGCGCGGCACTGATCGCCAGCGCGTTGTGCGTCGTCAGGTGCAAGATCGGCCGCTCGCGCGCGATCCGCTGGGCGACCGCCGCATCGCCCGGCTGCACGAGGCGGCGCAAATAGCGCCACGGGTTCGGATTCTGAAACGCGCCCGAGAGGTCTGTCGGCCGCAGATTGACTTCCCGGGACATCATCAGGTTGTAGAGGTCGGTGTCGACCTGCATGCGGATCAGCGAGGAGGCGATGTCATCGTCGAGTCGGCCAAGCAGATGCAGGCCGCACAGATGCTCGATGGTGTAGTTGTATTTCTGCATCTCGACGCGTTCGAACGCGCCGATGATGGGGGTGAGCATCGTCTTGCCGCAGCCGGGATGGCCGCCGACGAACACGACCCGCTCCGCCAGCCACGGCTCGCGCACGATCTGCGGTCGCGCCGCCGCGACGAGGGCGGCGTCCTCAACGAGCGAAGGCATCGGGAAGTGCTCTCTCCGAGGGTTGCTGCGCGGGATACTCGGCCGAGCCGATGATCAGGTCGCACACGGCCAGCAGCCAGATCTGGTGCGTCATCTCGACGATGTTGTACGCGCGGCTCTCGACCCAGAGGTTCAACTGGCCAAGCTGCTTCAGCGGGTTGTCGGCGCGGAAGCCCGTGAACGTCACGAGCGTCAACCCGCGCGAGGCGGCGTAGCGTGCGGCGTTGAGCAAGTTGTCGGACTTGCCGCTTGAGCTGATCAGCACGACGAGGTCGCCGTCGTCGGCGTAAAACTCGAGCGCCTTGGCCAGCCAGAGCGCGTAGCCATAGTCGTTCGCGAGGCACGTGATCAGGTCCGCCTCGTTGAAATTGATGCACCGCAGCCGCGCGTTTTTCGTGAGGTCGACGGCGCAGTGGCTCGCGATCGCGGCCCTGCCGCCGTTGCCGGCGATGATGACCTTGCGCCCGATCGCGCGGGACGCGACCATGAGCTCCTTCAGTTCCACGAGCTGGCCGCTGACGTCCGTCGCAAACAATGCTTCCCGGTACCGTGCGAAATAGTCGACCAACCACCGCTTGTCATCCATGCTCACGACTCCTCGTAAATCCGATCGATGACCCGCATGAGCTTCAACGCGTCGCGCGAGCAGCCCACCGCGACCGGCCCGCCAGACGCGATCGCCCCGAAAAATTGCTCGGCTTCATAACGCCACGAATTGTTCACGTCGAATTGGATATGCTCCTCGTCGCTCCACGTCGCCGCCGGCGCCGCCGTGCGGTTCTTCGCCACGAACATCGCCTCCTCCCCGTACGTGCCGGAGCTGGTCAGCAGCCCGTTGATCACGATGTAGCCTTTCTCGAGAAAAATCTCCAGCGAGAACAGGTGCCGCCACTGCGTCATCGTTGAATGCAGCGACGCGACCACGCCGGTCTGCCGGTTGCGCAGGATGGCGAACACGTTGTCCTCGACGTCGAGCTTCCAGTAGAGATTCGAAACCGTGGCTTTCACGTCATCGAAGTCGTCCGCCATCATCAGGAACAGGTCGATCATGTGGATACCTTGGTCGATGAGGATGCCCCCACCTGCCAGCTCGCGCTTGGCGCGCCAGTCGCTGTAGAAACGGTCATCGACGCTTTTGCCGTACCGTCCGCGCATCCACAAGAGCCGGCCGTAGTCGCCGGTGTCGATGAGCGCTTTTGCTTTCTTGACGCTGTCGTGGTGGCGATGGTTGAATCCGTACATCAAGACGCGGCCCGAGGCGCGCTCGGCATGAATGATTTCCTCGACGTCCTTCGCCGTGAACGCCGGGGGCTTCTCACAGAACACGTGCTTGCCCGCCCTCAGCGCCGCGATCGTCAGCGGCTTGTTGAGATGGTTGGGCGTGCACACGAAGACCGCATCGACGCCTGGGTCCGCGATGAGCGCGTCCGCGGTCGGGTAGCGTCGGACCTTCGCGGGCAGATCGGCCGCCTCGGGGTCCGCGACCGCCGCGAGCCGCGCGCCGGCGTAATTCGCGATGGTCTCGGCGCGGATGCGGCCCATCTTGCCGAAGCCGATGATGCCGGCGTTGATGACGCGCCGGCCGGCCGTCCGCTTCGCCGCGGTCGTGGCTACGCCCGGCATGTCACGCGCTCCGCGGATGCTTGCATCGCCGAAAGAAATTCCTCGCACAGACCTCGCAGGCGCTCGTCGAGCGGATAGCGCTCGCGAAAGACACGCCCCGGCCCGCGCAGCAAGATCAGCGTGACCGCGGCGTCGACGTTCTTTTTATCCTTCGCCAGCGCATCGAAGAACCGCTCGCGCGGAATCGCGACGTGCTCGAAGCCGCGGTAATTCGCCGCGATGGTCGGGTGCAGCGCGTCGTACGTGGCCTGGTCGAGCAGCCCGAGCCGCCACGACGTGAAATTCGCCAGATCGATGCCGATCGAGACCGCGATGCCGTGCGGGATGCGGTAATCGGTGGCGCTCTCGATGGCGTGCCCGAACGTGTGGCCGTAGTTCATCACGAGCCGCTCGTGCTCGTCGAACTCGTCCACCTCCACTTTTATGCGTTTGATCTCGAGCGACCGCCGCAGCGTGCGGGCCAGCGCGTCGCGGTCGCTGAGCAACCGCGGGTAGTCCGCGATGATCGCGCGCGTGTCGTCCCAGCCGGAAATGATGTGCACCTTCAGCATCTCGCCGATGCCTGAGCGGACGTCCGGCTCCGGCAGCGTGTCGAGTACCTCCATGGAGATGACGATGTCTTCCGGCGGCGTGAAAGTTCCGAGCTGGTTCTTATAGCGGCCGACATTGATCGACGACTTGGACCCGATGCAACTGTCGGCTTGCGCGAGCAGCGTGGTCGGATAGAAGCGCCACGGCAGCCCGCGCAGTAGTGTCGCCGCGAGGAATGCACCGATGTCTTGCAGGATTCCGCCGCCGACCACCACGAGCCGATGGCTGCGTCGGACCCCGTGCTCGATCAGGTGCAGCGTGTAGTCGGGAAAGCGCTCGAGCGATTTGTTCGTCTCGGTGGCGTCGATGCGCAGCACCGATCGTCCCGCCAACGCGGCGGCGAGCGGGTCGGCATATAAGTCGGCGACGCGCGCATCGATCAACAAGTGCTCGCCGGGTGCCAGCCCGTGTTCGAGGCCCGCGAACGCCGGCAGAAACCGCGCGCGATACGGGCCGCGATGTGATTGCACGATGAGGTCGGTCACAACGGTCTCAGGCACAGGTAAATCCTCCATCCACCACCAGCTCCTGCCCGGTCAGATACGTGTTCTCATCGCTGACGAGGAAGCGCACACACCGCGCGATTTCGTCGGGCCGTGCCAGCCGGCCGATCGGGATCTGCGGCACGGTCGCGGCGATGCCCGCCTCGCCAAGCACACGGCGCGTGAGATCGGTCTCGACGAAGCCGGGGGCCACGCAGTTCACGAGCACGTTGTCCGCGGCGACTTCGAGGGCGAGTGCTCGCGTGAGCCCGGCGAGTGCCGACTTGCTCGCCGAGTACGCCGAGCGGCCGGGCTTGCTCACGATCCCCAAGATCGACGTGATGTTCACGATACGACCGAACCGGTTGCGCCGCATCGCGGGCACGACGGCTTGGCACAAGCGGAACGGGGCCGTCACATTCACCTGCTGCAGCCGCGCGAACTCCGCCGGGTCGTAGGTCTCGAGCGGTCCGATCGCGTTGATGCCCGCATTGTTGACCAGCACGCGCGGCTCGAGTTCGCCGAGCGTTCGCGCCAATCGATCGACCGCGCGGTCGTCGGTAAAATCACAGGCGACCAACTCGCACCCGGCGGGCGTGGGACCGGCGTCGCTCGTTCCGGTGATCACCACATCGTGGCCCGCGTCTCGCAGCGCGCACGCGATGGCCTCGCCGAGCCCGCGCGTGCCGCCGGTCACGACCGCCACGCCGAGCGTCGATGGCCGCCGGTGAGCCCGCGCCGCGGCGACCCGCGGCCGGCTCATCGCGACTCCGCGGCCGCGTAGCCGCAAATGTCTTCGACGTAGCGCGTGAGCGCCGCAGCCTCGTGCAACGACACGAGCCGCACGCACGCGCGCAGCTCAGGCATCAGCGCCGCCGCCGCTTGCTCGAGCAAGCCCGCTTTCACCGAGGGCGCGACGGTCGCGACGCTCACCTCTTCCCACTCGCCGGTCGCTGCCGTCTTACGCCAGAGCCGCTCGATCGGACACAGGCGGTACGCGGACTGCGGCGTGTGGCACTCGACGAGCCAGCGGCCCTTCGATCCCCAGTTCGCGTGGTACGAGAATGGAATGCCCTGCTCGCTCAGCCCGGAGCCGACAAACACCGAGCCGGTCGGATGCCACTCGATCCAGCCGCGCCGATGCGCGTGCCACTGCGCCGGCTGCCCGATCAACGCGTGCGCGAGACTGATCGGATGCAGACTGTTGGCGATCGCCCATCGCGCCAACGTCTCCGCGTCGAACCGCCGCGGCCAATCGGGCTTGACCATTTCCGTGAAGTCATACGCGCACGATGTGATCCCGCCCTCGTCGGCGGCGCGCGCCGCCAGTTCAATGACCGCCGGATACGCCGTCCGGTTGTAGCCGCACCAGGCCTCGACGCCGGCGCGGTCGCATCGCTCGGCGAGCCGCTCGATCGCGTCCGCGCGCAGTGCCGCGGGCTTTTCGACGATGATGCGCCGAAACCCTCGCTCGATCATGCGTTCCGTCGCGCGCGCCAGCAGCGCGATCGGCAGCGCGAGAATCGCGAGCTCGTCGGGCTCGGCGGTCATCGACAGCGCGTCGACGTCCTCGGCGACCGGCTCGATATCGGGCGCATCGCGCAGCGCATCCATCGACGGCCCCGGCCGCGAGCAGACCCGGATGCGCAGCACGCCCAACGCGCGCAACGCGTCCACATGCAGCTTGCCCATCGGCCCGTAGCCGATGACCATGGCCCGGCCATGCGACCAGTCGGCGGCGCGGATCGTCTCCGCGAGCTGGGCGCTGGCGAGTTTCGCGATCGGTTCCGTCGCGCCGCTCATGTCACCGGGCACCGCCCGACCGGTTGCTCGAGCAACTGCGAAAACTGCGGCTGCAGCGAGTCGAGAATGAAACGATGGCCGACCGCGCACTGCGCGAGTGTGGGCAATTCGCACGATCCCGTGCGCAGGATGTCGCGCGCGAATGTCTTCGTCATCGCGCTGACCGTCAGATCGCCTTCAAACGGCACCGGCCACCACGTCCACCCCGTTGAGGCGTCGCTTTCCATCGCCCAGCGCTCCAGCTGGTCAACGATGCAACGATACCGGCGCGTCGTGATGCTGATTTGCTCCGACTGCGCGTGGTCCGACGCGTAGGTCAGCGCGAAGTGGCTGCCTTTCATCGTGAACCCGTGCAGCGTGCCGCTCAAATCGTAGTGTCCGCGCTTGGTCCGATGCAGGACCGGATCGATGCGCGCGCCCGCAAGCTCGATGCGCTCACAGCCGTCGTAGAACGCGAACAAGTCGGCGCCATGGATTCCGTTGTTCGCCAGGCCGTGGTTCCCACCGGTGATGTGCATGACCAGCGGCTCCGATGGGTCCAGCCGTCGCTTCACGTACTGATGGAATGGATACGCGCGCGTCTTGCAATTCACCCACGCGGCCACACCGCGCGCGTCGCACAATGCCTTGATCGATTCGTAGTCGTCCATCGACTGCGCCACGAGCTTCTCAAGCAGGAACGCGCGGTAGCCGAGCTGCTCGACGACCTGCCGGACGAGCTCACAGCGCCCGTCCGCCTGCGTGGCGACGATGCAGAGGCCGCCGTCCGCGGCTGCATCAGTCAGCGACGGCAGCCATCGAACCGGCGCCGCCGTGTGACCGAGCTCGGCGAGCCGCTGTTTGCCCAGCTCCAGCGCTTCGGATCGCGGGTCGACGACGTCGATCGATGCGACATCCGCCAACTGCGCGACCGCCTGGAGGTGCCGGCTGCCCAGTTGCCCGCAGCCAACGATGAGGACATGGAATCGCGGATCGGACATCGCTAGCGTCCTGCGGCTCCCGCCGGCTGTGCCGCGTCGCTGATGGTGCCGGCGTCGATGGTCAACGGCGCGTCCTGCGGGGGCTGCGTGATGGCCCTATATATAGGAAGGAAGGCGGCATGCGCGGGCGATCGCGGGTCAAGCAACGATCGCAGCGATGGCCTGCGCCGCCGGACGAGCGCTTGCGCCTTCGCGAGGACCCGTCGCATCAGCGAGGGAGGAGTGGAGCGGCGGCGCGTAGGACCCTGCTCCGCGCTCCACGCGGTTGTCACGGCGCGAGCGAGATATGGCCAGAAGACCGAGCGGACCACGGCGGCGGCGGCCTCGGCGTCCATGCCGTCGACCCGCGCCAATTCTTCGGTGACGCGGTCGGCGAACGTCCGGTACGACGGAGTCCAGTCCGGGTCGATGAACCAGTCGTACGGGTGCGGAAATCGGTAGATGCCGGCGTGGGCTTGTCGCACCAAATATAAGCCGCCGACGTCGGCGACTTTGCCGCGGATCACCGACACCGACGTCGCGATCAGCTCGTCCTTGAACACGTTGTGGTTGCGCATGCCCTTCAGCCGGCCGAGCCCAAGGAACATGTCGCGCCAGGCTTCCGTCCGGTGCACGGAATAGAGCAGCGCGTACAGGTTGTGATTGAGAAACTCGCGCAACCGGCCGACACCCGTCGATTCGTGCAGGACGGTCTGCGGATAGGCGGCGATCGCGCCGACCGCGCCGGTCGCGCCGCCCCCCGCGACTTGCAGAATCAGCGCGTTGCCGTGCGCGGCGACATGGTCCGGATGCGATGAGAGGAACGCGACGGCGCGCGCCAGTCCATCCGGACACAAAAAATCGTCATCGGCGACGAACGCGCAGTAGGGAGTAGCGGCGCGACGGCTCAGGGCTTCCATCGTCTCGCACGAGCTCATGCCGGGGCAGCGCTCGTAGAGGATGCGCAAGGACCCGCCATACCGGCGAATCGCCGCCGCATTGGCCGATGCCAAGTCGTCACGGCTCGAGTCCCCGACCGCGATCCGCCCCGTGTATCCGACGGTCGCATAGTAGCGCAGCAACCGTTCGAGGAATTCAGGACGGTCGATGGTCGGGACAAACAGCGTGATCATCTCGGCACTCATCGGGCGACCGCCGTCGTCTGCTCGTCGATCGATTGCGCCATCCGCACGGGCTCAACACTCTTCGCGATTGCGTACCAGACGGGCGCGAACGCGTCGTGATATGGCGATCGTGGTCGCAGCATGCCGGCCGTGGTCATGTTCGCTGGCTCGGCGTCGCGCAGGGCGCGCCGGAGGGCGCGCAGACCGGGGATCTTGGCCAACCATGAGCGCCATGCGTGTGCGCGGCGCCGGCCGGTCGACGGGGCCACCGCGTCGCGGATCTCCGTGTTGATTTGCCCGGCGAGATAGGTCCACAACGCCACGCGCACCAGGCGGCGGCCGTCGTCCAGTGATAGGCCGTCGCGCTCGGCCACGGCTTGTCCGAGGCACTCGCAAAATGCGGGATACTGTTCCGCGAAGGAGCGGCCGGTCATCCAATCGCATACGGTGAGCCGATGGCCGACGGGATTCCAGGAGTCCATGTCCGCATGCGTTTCTTTGAGCAAGTACAACCCGGGCAGCTTGGTGACGCGACCCGACGCCGCCGACAGACCCCCGAGCGCCAACTCGCCCCACGCATACCCAAAGCCGTGTGCCGCGCAGAGCTCAACGTGCCGGCGCAGCGCCGCCGTGCGGTGTGTGGCGTAGTTGAGCACGGAATAATATTGGAAATGGTCGGCGATCCGCTCGGCCGCGGTCGCATCCGTCAGCGATCGTTGTCGATACGGCATGCACGCGACCGACCCGGGCTGGTCCGGTTGCCCGGTCATGAATAACGCCGCTTCGCCGTGGACCGCCACGCGGTCATCGTGCGATTCAAGGAATCGCACGGCCTCGCGCAGGCTCTCGGGTACGAGGAAGTCATCATCCGCCCAGAATACCGCATAGGGCGTCGTGACGCCGGCCAGCCCGGCGCACATTTTCTCCATCGGCGGCGTCGAGGGCGCGAATCGGGTCAGCTGCGCGCCGAGTTCCGCGCACGCCGCCGGTATCGATGGATCGATCGCGTCGCTGCTGGAATCGAGGATGACGACCGGACATCCCGTCGGCACGCGGCGCCAATAGCGCAGGAGCCGTTGCAACCGAGTATATCGGTTGTAGGTCGTTACGAGGATCGTCAGCAACTCGCGCACCTCGCTCATGCAGCCACGGTTTTGACAGGCCGGCTCGTGCGCGCCGCGCCGCGCCGCTCGCCGAGGATCGCGCGGAATTGGTCGCACACATAGTCGACGTCGTCTTCCGTCAGGCGAAACGCCGACGGCAGACAAATACCGTATGGCGCGATCGCGTACGTGACCGGATTCACGCGATCCATTCGCCTGCCGCGGCAGTACGGCGCGAACGTCGGCATCGCGCTCAACGGATAGAAAAACGGCCGCCCCGCGACGCGCCGCTCCACGAGCTTGCGCACGAGCGCTTCCTTCTTCAGCCCGTAACGGCGGTCGACGATCGCGGTCACGATCCAAAACGTGCTGCGCACGCCGGGGCCTTCCCAGTTCAGCCGCACGCCGTCGAGATCCCGCAACCGCGCCTCGTACCAACGGAAAATCGTGCGCCGTTTCTCGATGAGCTCATCGATCCGGCCGAGCTGTGCCAGTCCCATGGCGGCCTGGATGTTGGTCATCTTATATTTGTAGCCGAGCCGGTACGACCAATAGAGCTTCGATTGCCGGCCGCGCATGAGCAGTCCGTGGTGCGCCAGGCCGCGGACCAGCCGATATGTGCGCACGTTGTTCGTCGTCAGCATGCCGCCCTCGCCGGTCACGACGAGTTTGGTGCCGTTGAAGCTGAACACGCCGATCGTCCCGAACGTGCCGGCTTTTCGGCCCTTGTACTCCGCACCGATCGATTCCGCGGCGTCCTCGATGATCGGCACCCGATGTTTCCGCGCGATCGCGCGGATCGCGTCCAGGTCGGGCAAGTTACCCAGCAAGCCGACGACGACAATCGCTTTGGTCCGCTTGGTGATCGCACGCTCGATCGCTTCGGGCGTGATACACCACGATCGCGCGTCCACATCGACCAGCACCGGCCGTGCCCCGACGTAGCATGCCGGCGCGGCCGAGGCGACCCACGTCAAATCCGGTACGATGACGTCATCGCCGCGCCCGATCCCGAGGCCCATCATCGCCAGATGAATCGCGGCGGTGCAGTTGTTGGTCGCCACGCAATAGCGCGCGCCGGTGTACTCGGCGAAACGTCGCTCGAACTCGTCGAGCTCGCGGCTCATGTTTTCGTACCAGCCCTCGCTGGCGGCCGTGGTGATGCGCGAAACTTCCGCCTCGGTGATCCACGGTCCCGCGCACGGGATCATCGGTCGCGGCGTGCCGTCGCTCATGCCGTCCTCCGCGCTGTGCCGTCGCGCAGCTTGCCCACGCGCACGGAATCGACAAAGCCGCCATCGACGTGGAAATGGTCGCGGAACACGCCTTCGACCGCGAACCCGGCTTTCGCGAACAGCCGCGCCGAGGCTCGATTCGTGGCGTAGTAGTCCGCGCAGATGCGGTGCAGGCCGAGCCGCTCAAACGCGAAATCTGTGACGGCCCGCATCGCTTCCGTCGCGTAACCGCGCGACCAGCATGCGCGGTCGAAAATCATGATGCTCAGCTCCGCGCGGCGATGGGTCGGATGAAAGTTAAACAGCCGAATGTTGCCGATGTGCTGCCCCGAATCTTTGAGGAATACGCCCCACAGCTGGGACACGCCGTCGCAATTCATCTGCTCAACGTATTCGAGCACGCGATCCGGGTCCCACGCGACGTGGCGCGCCTCGGTCATGCCGACGACCTCGGGATCGTTCAGCGCCTCGACGTAGCGCGACGTCACGTCCTCGCGGCGCAGGGGACGGATCATGAGCCGCGGTGTGGTCAGCAGTGTCTCAAGCGTCGTCATCGCCTCGCCACCGTAGGCGCGTGGGCCTCGGCTGCCGCCCAGCGCACGTCTTCAGTCAGCCGGCCGCTCTTGAAGAGCGCATCGAGCTGCTGCAATCGATGGAAGCGAATATCTTGAAATTGTGGCTCGGTCAGCCCGAGCGCGCGAAGTTGCCCGACCAGCTGCTCGATGCCGCGACTGATCGGCCACGCGCATTGAAAATCCGGAAACGCCCGACGGATCGCGTCGAACCCGACGCGGTAGGTCCGGGTGTCGACACCGTCTTGAATCTTGCGATCCCTCACGATATCCAGGCTCGCGCTCGGGGCCTCTTCGTGCAGGAAGCTCAATCGCGAACCAGGCACCGCGCGCTGCACGACGCGAGCCACGTCGATCACCTGGCAATTATTCGCCGTGTCGCCGACATTGAGAACGAGCGGCCCGGACAGCGTCGGCTTGCGCGTGATGCCCAGCCACACCGCCTGGCACACGTCGTCGATATGCACGTGCGGGCGCCACGCCAGCCCATTCGAGTTGAGGGTAATCCGCCCCGTGGCGACGGCCATGCCCGCGAGCATGTTGATGACGACGTCGAAGCGGATGCGCGGCGACAATCCGAACACCGTCGCGAACCGGAACATAATCGGCGCGAACCGTTCGTCGCTCATCGCGAGCAAGTCGCTTTCGATCTCGAGCTTGTTGCGCGAGTACGGGGTCTGCGGCGAGGTCGCGGACTGCTCGGTCACCAACGGTTCGCGGCCGATTCCATACACCGAGCAGCTCGAGGCGAAGATGAATCGTACGCCGCGCGCTTTGCATAGCCGCGCGAAGCGCGCCGCGTACTCCCGCGTCGGGTCGTACACGCGCTCGGGCCGCAGCGAACCGAACGGGTCGTTCGAGATGCCGGCGAAGTGCACGACCGTGTCGATGCCTTCGAGATCGCGGTCTTCGATGTCGCGCGCGTCGGTGAACATGACATCGGGTTCATGCGCCGGCGGACACAGCAGGCCGTCGCGGAAAAATCCCGGGTCATAGACGCGGCACGTGATGCCCCGCTCGAACAGATAGTCCGTCAGGCGGCTGCCGAGATACCCGAGCCCCCCGGTGATGAGCACGCGCGCACCGCAGACAATGCCCTCGCGTCGATCTGTCATGCTGTCAGTGATCCTATAAAGGCGCCGTGGTCCGCGTCACGACCACTCGCGCGTGATTTCGCCAATTCGCCGATCCGCCGGAGACGCGGCCATTGCATCACCAACTGCCGCGACATCGCGTCAGCGACGATCCGATTACCCGACGCGCTCCAATGACCGCTGCTGCCGGCGTAGAGTTGGTCCACGCCGTGTGCGGACAACGGTTCCCAGAGATCCACGAGCGGGACACTGCGGCGCTTGGCCAGCGTCGCCAGCGCGCGGCTCTGCTCGTCATCTTCGCGATGCTCCTGCGCGGCCGCCGCCTGCGACGGGCACCGGGCGATGCATGCCGATTGAGCCCAACCAAGCATGCGATCGATGAGGCGCACGTGTCGATCTAGGAGTGATGCGCCGTTGTGCGTACGCCCGCGCGCCCACGCTCTCGCGTGCGACCACCAGGTCGGCCGCACGCGCTTCTGCGCCCATGCCAGTGCCTCGATCTCTTGCGCGAGCTGCTGGGCATCCTCATCGAGAAACCGCTCACGGCATAAGCCGATCGGCCGGGTGATGTACATCGGATAGCCATAGCGGCATGAGAAGCGCCCGCGCTGCGGCTCGGCGAAGAATTCGATCCGCGGCCGCGCAACGATCCCGTCGTAGCACGCGACAACAACCGCATCCGGTGCCAGGCGCCGCACGATGGGTGCGAGCGCGATCCAGTTCGCGGGCCCAGCACCCGGCAGGCCAAGGTTGTACACCTGAACGTCCTCGCCCCACGCGATCCTCAGGCGGTCCTCCAGCAGCGACGGCCATGCGACTTCGCTGTCGAGGTTGCTCGTAAATGAATCCCCGATGACGGCAATGCGCAGCTGGCTCGCGGTGCGCCGTGGCGCGTACGATCGTTGGTCGCGAAATCCCCAATTGTTCCACGTGATTCGGTGACAATACTCCACCCGTCCGTCGGTGACCCGCGCGAACAATGCCGTGGTATTCGGCCGGTAAAACAGCGGCCCCGGTCGGAATACGTCGCGGTCGTATAGGTACGCCGAGCGCTTCGTATCAGACATTACGCGACCGCCGTAGGGGCGCTGATCATATCGCGATGCGCAGTATACCACGCGATCGTTCGACGCAGTCCGTCGTCCAATCCGATGCGCGGCTGCCAGCCCAGCAGCTCGCAGGCCGCACGGTTGTCGCCGGATATCTGCATGATCTCATCCGAAGGCGAGCGGCTCGAACCCGTTGCGCATCATCGCTTGGAGTCGCTACGCGTGGGCGCGTCGTCGGGCACCACAACGCCCTGGCGAAGTTCCACAACCGCCGCATTGAAATCGTCTCGAGAAAAAATTGGATAGCCCGCGACCATAGCGGCCGCGCCGCAGGCGATGAACCGGTCTCGCGTCGCGGCGGAAACCGCGCCATCGACCTGCACGAACGGTCGGTGATCGAGCCCTCGCACCATGCGCGCCACCTGCTGCAAGTTGCGCACACCCGCCTCGTTGAGCGCGCCCGGCACGCCCGGTGTGACCGTCATCACGTTGACCCCGTCGCACAACGGCAGATACGGCCTCAGCCGCTCGGCACTGGTCTGTGGCGCGATGGCCAAACCCGCCTTGCACCGCCGGCCGCGCAGGCGCTCCAACAGCGCCGCCGGGTCTTCGGCAGCCTCGATGTGCGCGAAAATGCAATCCGCTCCGGCGTCGAGGTATTGCTCCGCGCATCGGTCCGGCTCGGCGACGAGCAAATGCACCTCCATCGGGACGGTCGCGTATTTGCGCAGTTCGCGCACAATCAGCGGACCGAGATACAGCTCGGGCACGAAGCGGCCGTCCATCACGTCGAAGTGCAACGCATCGATGCCCGCCGCCTGCAGGCGTTGAATTTGGTCCGCCAGGTGTCCGACATCAGCCGACCGCATCGCCGCTTTGACGAGCGGTCCCGCGCACAGACTCGTCATGCCGCCATTCCGGAGAGTTCGCGCGACATCACGGCCGCCATGGCCTCAAGACTCTCATCGAGCGACAGCAGCCGCGTGCGCGCGAGCGCGGCCTGGGCGTTCTTCAGGATGAACCCCGACGACAGCGGCCGCGGCCCCGCTTGTCCGAGCTGCGCCGTGGTGACGCCCTCGAACAGCCGGACATCGAGCGCGAAGCGCGTCGCGACCCGCAGCGCCCACGCATGCTTCGAGCAGCGCGTCGTACCCGCGACGTGGTACACGCCGGTCGCGCGCCGTTCCAGGAGCTCGACCAGCGCGTCCGCGAAATTCGGCGCGTACGTCACATTGCCCACCTGATCGACGGGCACACGCATCGACCGGTGGGAGCGGTCGGCATCGAAGAGCTGCATCACGAAATTTTTTGTCTGGGACCACGGCGTCCAGCTGAACACGAACGACGTGCGGACGACGAGCGCGTGCGCCACACGCAGCGCATAGCGCTCCGCGTCGCGTTTCGCCCGGCCGAGCTGCGACAGCGGTCGCGGCTCCGCGGATTCGTCGTACGGCCCCGCGTGGCCATCGAACACGTAGTCAGTGGAAATTTGCACGAACCGCGCGTCGACCTCCGTCGCGGCATCTGCAAGATTCCGCGCTGTCTCAAAATGCGCTTGCACCGCGAGCTCGGGGTTCAGCTCGCAGGCGTCCGTTCCGCCTTTCGCGTTGAGGCTGTTGATGATGATGCGCGGTTCCATGGCGCGAATGACCTCGAACACGCGATCGCGATTCGCGGCGTCAAGCTGCACGCAGTCGCCCGTCGCGCGCTCATAATACGTCCCGATCGCACGCTGACCAACCCCCGTCCATGCGCGGCACAACGCCGCCCCGATCTGCCCCGACCCTCCGACGATCAGGATCGGCCGATCGCCCTGCCGGTGTCCGCGCGGCTTCATCGCCATTATTCGCCCAGCACCACGCGCGAGCCGTGCGATTCGTAGCGGATCGTCACGGCGGTCATGTCGTGCAGCGCGCGTTGCACGGCGTCGTGGCGGTCCGGCGGCATCACGAGCAGCAGAAACCCCCCACCGCCCGCTCCGCAAATCTTTCCGCCGACCGCGCCCGCCGCTTTCGCGCGCGCGTACCACGCGTCGATCCGTGGGTTGGTGATCGTCGTCGCCAGCCCCCGCTTCAGCACCCACGTCTCGTCGAGCACGCGGCCGAATGCCAGCGGCTCGAAGCCGTTGCGCATCATCGCCTGCAGCCGCTGCGCGTGCTCGCGCATCCCGTCGAGCACCTCGAGGCGCTGGGCCGTGTTGCGCTGCTGCTCGCTGAGGATCGAGGCGGCGTCGCGCCGGATGCCGGTCCAGAGCATCAGCAGGTGGTCGAAGAGCCGCTCGATGCCGCCGTGGATCGTGCGCTGCGGCTCGACGGTCACATGCCCGCCCGGCTGAAAGCGGAAGAAGTTCAGCCCGCCGAACGCGGCGGCGTAATGGTCCTGGCGGCCGATCGGCCGCTTCAACACATCGAGCTCGACGTGCGCGGCTTCCTCGGCCAGCTGCCCGGCCGACACGCGCTCGCCGCGGAAGGCGTGGAGGGCGTTGAGCAATCCCACCGCGAAGCTGCTCGACGACCCGAGGCCCGAGAACTCCGGCAAATCAGCGACGGTGCTGATGTAGACCGGCGGCTCGACATTGAGCAACCGCAGGCACTCGCGCGCGATCGCGTTCTTGATCTGATCGATGCGCTCGACCAGCTCGGTCTCGGAATAGTTCAGACGGATCGGCTCCGCGAACAGCTCCCCGTGGCGCTTGACGGTGACGTACAGATACTTGTCGATCGTCGTGCTCAGCACCGCACCGTAGTCGCGCTCGTAGTAGCCGGGCAAATCGGTGCCGCCGCCGGCAAAGCTCACCCGCAGCGGTGTGCGCGTCATCACGACCTTCGGTGTCGGCATTACCGATCCATCATCCGTGCCGCAGCCCCCAGTCATAGGCAATGTCGCCGCCGGCCGGGTCGATGTAGAGAATCTCGGCCGGGTCGTGCGGCTCGGTCGCGCAATTCGCGAGGATCGTGAGCGTGTCGCCGTACGCTTTGTAGCCGTTGGCGATGCCGGGCGGGATCTGCACCAGCACGTAGTTGTCCTCGCCGAGGAATATTTCTTGAAGTTGGCCTTTGGTCGGTGATGCCTCGCGCAAATCGTAGAGCACGAGTTTCGCGCGGCCCGACAGCACGGCGTTGTTGAGCGTCATCGACTGGTGGATGTGCCACGCCTTCACCGTCCCCGGCCACGCGCACGAGAAATAGATCTCGCCGAACGTCGTGAAGTGCGGGTCTGTGGCCTTGAGCATGTGCATGACTTTGCCGCGCTCGTCGACGATCTGCTTGAGCGGGATGACCTTCACGCCGTCGATGAGCACCTTCTCCGCCCGCGGCTTGCCGGCCTTCGCCGAGGCCGGGCGCGCGAACGAGGCGGCACTCATCGCGCCACCGCGGGCTCGGCGGCCCATCGCAACGACCCGTCGAGCCGGTTGCTTTCGATCAAGTGCCGCAACCACTTCAGTCGCGTGAATCGCTTATCGACGTACGCCTCGTGCGTCAGTCCCACGGCGCGGAACGCGTCGCGCAGCTCGCGCGCACCGTCTTCAATCGTCCACTCGAAGCGAAAGTCCGGAAACGTGCGCGCGAATTTGCTGAAGTCGGTCTTGTACGTGCGCTGGTCCGCGTCCGCGCTGGCCAAGCATTCCAGCCGGCAGCCCGGTACCGCGTCGACGACCACCTGGGCGAGCTCGATGATCTGGTGGTTCATGCGGTCTTCGCCGTTGTTGAACGCTTGGTTGTGGATGTTGTCGATGGGCGCTCGTGCGACGTGGACAAACGCGCGCGCGATGTCGCGGACGTGCGCGACCGGCCGCCACGGTTTGCCATCGCTGTGCAACGTGACTTTACCCGTCGTCACCGCGCTGCCGGTCAGGTTGTTCAGCACCGTGTCGAAGCGCATCCGCGGCGAGACGCCGTAGATCGTCCCGTTGCGCAGAAACGTCGGTGAGAACGTGGCGTCCGCCAGCTCGCGGATCGCGCGCTCGGCGTCGACCTTCGAGCGCGCGTAGTCCGTCTTCGGATCGAGCGGCGACTCCTCCGTGACCACGGCGGCCTCGGACATGCCGTACATGATGCACGACGACGAGAACAGGAAGCGGCGCACACCCGCCTGCTTGGCCAACCGCGCCAAGCGAACCGATCCGTCGCCGTTGATCTCGCGCGTCCATGTCGCATTCAGGTTGCCGATCGGATCGTTGCTGAGTGCGGCCAGGTGCACGACGATCTCCGCGCCCTCGAGGTCGCTCGCCTGGATGTCGCGCAGGTCCTTGCGGATCGCCGGCACGCGGACCGCGTCCGGCACCAGCGTGCACTCGTCGTAGTAGCCCGTGTCGAGACCGACCACGTCGAAGCCGGCCCGGACGAACTCCGGCGTCAGCACCGATCCGACGTAGCCCGTGTGGCCCGTGATGACAACGCGTGGGGAATGACTCATGCTTTGACCGTGCGGCTCGCTTCGCGTGGTTGAGCAACGAGCGCATGCGCGACGTCCAGCAGGCCCCGTTGCTCGGTGACCGGAAGAAACGGGCAGCCTGCCGCGTCGGCGGCTTGCCCGTCCCGCTCGTCGTCGCCGATGACCGGCGTGCGGGTGAGATCCAAGTGGAAATGGCGTTGCGCGTGATACAGCATGCCGGGCCGCGGCTTGCGGCACGCGCAGCCCTCGTCCCAGCCGTGCGGGCAAAAGTAAATCGCCTCGATCTCGCCGCCCGCGGAACGTACCGCGTCCATCATGTGCCGGTGGATGTCGTGCAGCGCGTCTTCGGTCAGCGCGCCGCGCGCGATCCCCGCTTGGTTCGAGACGAGGATGATGCGAAAGCCCGCCTCGGTCAGCACGCGCAGCGCCTCGAGCGCGCCCGGGAGCCAGTGCCACTCGTCCCAGCTGCACACATACTGCGCCTTCGGCGGCTTGCGGTTCAGCACACCGTCGCGGTCGACGATCACCGTCGGGCGCCGCGCGAGGAATTGCTCGGTCGTGGGCAGCCGGTCGATGGAGCTGACGCTGTAGTAGCGATGGTCGGTGACGAACGCGCCCAAGTGGCCTTCGCTCGCGAGCTGCGGGTAGACGAACCGCTCGAACGAGACGTTGTCGCCGGGCAGCCGCTCGATGGCGCTGCGGTGCACGATGGCGTAGCCGATCTCGACGCCGGCCAAATCGCGCGCCGAGCGGTCCTTGTCGTAGACTTCGATCCGGCCGTTGCGGTCGAGGCGCACGTTGTCGCGCGTGTAGCGATCGGCGTTGCGGTAGATCGTGAGCAAGACTTCCGAATCAAGCGCACGGGAGCGTTCCCACAACGCGTCGAGCTGCAGCGGGCAGTAGTTGTCGCAGTACATCAGGAGGAACACCGGGTCGAGCGCGTCGTACGCCAGCGCCAACCGCCGGCCGGTTTCGTCCTCGACGTCGGAGATGAAGTAGTCAATCTGCAGGCCCCACCGCCGACCGTCGCCGCAATATTCTCGGACCTGCTCCGCCAGATATCCGAGCAGCAACAGCACGCGCGTGATGCCCTGGTCGCGCAGCTGGTCCAGCAGATACCCAAGGAATGGTTTGCCGTGGAAGCTGATGAGCGGTTTCGGCCGCACATCGGTCAGTGGCC
>OBEQ011145140.1_pt1 | contig 29799 bp, 30 predicted proteins | sample 1670901 | NCBI WGS metagenome assembly OBEQ01 (sample SAMEA104232315, study PRJEB22302) | groundwater metagenome | biome: forest; feature: aquifer; material: groundwater | place: USA | collected 2011-08-07 | depth 5.4 m
ACCCTTCTCCTCTTCAATTCCAACCTTCTCATGGCCATTAACCCCTTCTATTCCTAATTCTTCAATTAACTGATAAAGCTTATCTTCAAAAAAGCTTAACCTTCCAGGGTGGATACCATGTGCCCATGCAGTACAAAATAGCTTAAAATAAGCCTTCCCAGCAGCTCGAATTTTGATATAATACCCTTCTTGCTAAAATAAGCACAAGTTTTATCCTGATCAAGGATGATATTTTGTGTTTTTTTTAATGAAAGCAAGAGTGAATTTTCTGAAAGGGGAAATACATTCAATGTTACTTAAAGAAAACGACGAAAAACAAACATCGTCATCATTTGGGGATCTTTACAACGATTCCATCAAGACGTATGCGGAAGGTGAAATCGTAAAAGGGAAGGTGTTGGAAATCCGCGGGAAAGAAGCACTCATCGATATCAATTATAAATCGGAAGGACTTTTGTCGTTGGACGAATTTCCAAATCCCGAAGCCATAAAAGTAGGCGATGAAATTGAAGTGATGTTTGAGTCCTTGGAAGGCGAAAATGGATTGGTGGTTCTCTCCAAACGGCGCGCTGATTATCAAAAATGCTGGGATGGTTTGCTTGCCAATGCAACGGAAGGAAGCATCATTGAGGGAAAAATCTTCAAGAAAGTCCGCGGCGGATTCATGGCGGATATCGGAACCGAAGCATTCTTACCCGCATCACTTGTCGATATTAAGCCGGTCAAAAATCTTGATTATTTTCTCGGGCAAGTTTCTAAATTTGTCATTGTGAAAATCAATTACAAGCGTAAGAATATCGTTGTTTCCCGAAAAGATTATCTTGAACGGGAGCGCGAAGAGGTGAAGAGCAAGTTTCTTGAGAACATTCAAGTCAATCAAGTGGTGAAGGGCCGCGTAAAAAATATTACGGATTTCGGTGCCTTTATTGATTTGGGCGGAATTGACGGTTTGCTTCACATTACCGATATCAGCTGGGGCCGTGTATCGCATCCATCTGAGATATTGAATCTTGGTGATGAAATTCAAGTGGTGGTGATTGGAATTGACCGCGACAATGGAAAGGTCTCGCTGGGGCTTAAGCAAATCACGGCAAGCCCGTGGGAAACTGCGGAACAAAAGTATCCGGTCGGAACCCGTGTTCGCGGCCGCATTACCAACCTGCTTCCATATGGCGCATTTGTCGAATTGGAAAAGGGAATTGAGGGTTTGATTCACGTGAGCGAATTTTCTTGGACCAAGCGGATCAATCACCCGTCTGATGTTGTCAAAGTCGGTGATGAAGTTGAAGTCATGATTCTTAATGTGGACAAAGCTTCGCGGAAATTATCACTTGGCCTGAAACAACTTGAAGCCAATCCGTGGGATTCTATTCACGATCGGCTCAAAAAAGGCGATGCCGTTGAAGGAAAAGTGCGCAATGTGACGGATTACGGCGTTTTTTTGGAATTGGAACCGGGAATTGACGGATTGATTCATGCATCCGATTTGTCCTGGACGCGGAAGTTTGCTTCACCGGCCGAGATGTTTAAAAAAGGCGATACCGTGAAAGCCAAAATCCTTGAAATTGACAGAGAGAATCGCAAAATCTCACTCGGACACAAACAGCTGAGCGAAGATCCGTGGCATGAACTTTCGCGGTCGATTCAGTCCGGGATGACGATTCAGGGAAGAATTATTAAAGTGGTTAATTTTGGTTTATTTGTGGAGCTTGAAAATGGACTGGAAGGTTTGGTTCACATTTCAGAGATTCCGCAGAGTTTAGCCAGTAAATTAGAAGTTTCATTTCCAATAGGTGAAACGGTTCAGGTGAGCGTTCTCAGTATCGACGACGACGCTCGAAAGATCGCGCTTTCCCTCAAAAATAACCATTAAACTTGAGTTTGTTCCCCTTAAGCTTAAGAGGCGTTTCGTCTTTTCTTTTTTTTCTCCGGGGTAATCTCACCGAAATATGATGATCAGCCGCAGGCGAGTTGTGATTACCGGAATTGGTGTGATTGCCTCCAATGGCATCGGAAAAGACGAATTCTGGAAATCCATTGCGTCCGGAAAATCAGGCATTTCCAATATCTCCAGTTTTGATACCGCTGACTTTACGACGCATTTTGCAGGCGAAATTAAAAATTTTGATCCCCGTAAGTTCATTGAGCACAAAAATCAGAAACGAATGGACCGGACGTCCCAGCTTGCTGTCGCTTGCGCCAAGATGGCTGTTCAAGATGCCGGATTTAATCCCGCTTCAAACGGGCGTGACCGGACCGGTGTTATCATCGGGACAGCCATGGCGGGCCACGGCTATATTTTAAATCAACATGTGACTTTGCGCGAAAAAGGTCCCATGCGGATCAGTCCTTATACGGCGCTTGCCTCATTTCCTGATGCGTGCGCGAGCCAGGTGTCGATCGAGCTTGGCATTACAGGTCCCAGTTTTTCCATTTCAACTGCTTGTTCTTCCGCATCAGACGCTGTTAGTTATGCGTGTGAAGCCATTCGAAGTAACGCCGTAGATTTTATGGTCATGGGAGGTGCTGAAGCTTCCATTTATCCCGGAATCTTAGCCGCGTTTTGTGTTGCTCGTGCGCTTTCCCAAAAAAATGATACCCCTGAGAAAGCATGCCGTCCTTTTGACCGGGAAAGAGACGGCTTTGTGCTGGGCGAAGGTTCCGGAATTTTTATTTTAGAAGAGTATGAACATGCCAAAAATCGCGGCGCACATATTTACGCGGAAGTATTAGGGTGTGGAATGACGTGTGATGCATATCACATGACGAGCCCTGAACCAACCGGAAAAGAAGCTGCGCGCGCCATGAGAATGGCACTTGAAAATGCAGGCGTTTCGGCTGATAAAATAGATTATATCAATGCGCATGGAACGTCCACGCCCCTAAACGACAAAACAGAAACGCTTGTTATTAAACAAGTTTTTGGAAAACGTGCATATGGGATTCCGATCAGCGCAACCAAATCCATGATTGGGCATTTGATCGGAGCGGCCGGGAGGGTTGAACTTGTCGCGACGTTACTTGCGATGGAAAATAATTTAATTCCGCCAACGATTAATTACACAACACCTGACCCCGAGTGTGATCTGGATTATGTTCCGAACCGTGCGCGGCCCGCCGATATTAAAATTGCGATGAAGAATTCATTTGGGTTCGGCGGGAAAAATTCAATTCTAATTGTCGGGAAAGTATAACGGATTTATCAAGTCTCGCTAAAATCTTCATCAGTTTGTATAGCGCTACCGCCCTTCTTTGAAAGCAAAGTTTCCGCTACATCGCCTTGTCCCGCGCAAATTCCGCGTTTTGATTCTCGAATGAAAGAAAGCAGATGTTTTATTTCCGCAGAGTGAAAATGCGTTTCGATTTCTTTGAGTGCTTGGCCTACATTGAGCCCCGATCGATAAAGCAGCCTGTAGGCTTCCTTAATCTCGGTGCGGGTCGCTTGAGAAATTCCAGCTCGCCTGAGGCCCACCACATTGATTCCCTGAATGACGGCGGGGCGTCCTCCGCAGGCCATGAAAGGCGGAATATCTTTGTTGATAGCGGAGAGGGCGCTTACCATGGCAAGTCGTCCAACCCGGCTGAATTGATGAAATCCGGTCATCCCGGAAATAAATGCCTGGTCTTCTACCGCGCAGTGTCCGGTGAGCGAAGCCAGGTTGACCAAGATGATTTGATTTCCCAAATGACAATTGTGAGCAATGTGAACGTTCGCCATTAAAAAATTTTGATTTCCGATAACCGTTTCGCTTCCTTCTTTCGTGCCGCGGTGGATGGTTACATATTCACGGATCGTATTTTGATCACCAATTTTTGTAAAGGTTCTCTCTCCTTTGTAGGCCACATCTTGCGGAGCATGCCCGACCAAAGCACCCATATGAATTTGATTTTGGCTACCGATCGTTGCGCCGCTAAACAAATAAGCGCCTGCAAAAATGGTATTTCCGGAACCCATTTTTACACCCTCTTCAATGATCACATTGGGGCCAATGTTGTTGCGGTCACCTAATTGAACATTTTTTCCAATGATGGCGCGCTCGTGTATCTGATTTGGCATGAGAGGAATTGTATCACACGGGTGATTTTGACTCAAAGCTGAATTAATCCGGCCTATCAAAGAATAAGCTGTTTACCAGATTAACTTCTTCAAACTTTAACCTAAACTTTTAAAACAAGTTATCATTTGTCATGAGGATTTTATCTATTCTCACGAGATTTGGGGTGTATTTTTGCTTACTCTTCTTGATCTTTTTGGTTTCGGGATCCATAGTCGGAGACAAAAATGAATGACAAGGAGGATTTACCCCAAAATGATAAAACCAAACCAACACGATCTGGAGACCTTTAAACATGTACTGACAGATTATCTGACGAATTATGGAATTGATATCCCGCCTTCTCTGGAAGACAACATTATAGAAGCGTTCTTTAATTCGGATTGCGACATGGAGCCTATCTGTGCCGTTCAATCCGGAACATCGGTGTTGCTGGCTTCCAAATATCAAGCGATGCCCGTTCAAGCATTTTTATTTCTGGATGTCGCGAAGAAACGCTTCGAACGTTTTTCATTAAATGATTATGGATTTGGGAAGGTTTGATTCGGTGAAAATGCCTATGAAAGTACCGAATCAAATCAAAAAAGATCAGTGGTTTCTCGAGCCGCGCGCATCGAACGAAATAGAGCTTACGGAGCGCCACTTCAAAGCTTTTGGCCGGATTGTCATTGTGAAAACAGCGCTTGAAGTTGAGGATGACACCGAAGACATCAGGGACAGTTCTTCATAAATATATAGGTTGCAAGAGCTTGCATAAGAACGGTCCCTCCTATGAAAGAAATTATGACACCAAGAATAGCCCGTACACAATTAGCGACATATACCTATTTTCATGTGTGTGCAAAGGGAAATAACAATCAGAATATTTTTCGTGACGGCTGTGATCGTATTCGCTATCTCTCGGTTGTTGAGAAATATCGCACATTTTTCAAACTTCACTGTTTTTCGTATTGTCTAATGGCCAATCACATTCATTTTCTATTTCTATCGCCCTCAGTCTATGTGCTTTCTAAGGCCATGCATTCAATTCAGCTTGCTTATGTGATATATTTTAATCGTCGATATAAACAGACAGGGCACCTTTTCCAAAGCAGGTTTACTAGCTGGGTCATTACCGGTGAAGGACATTTGTTGTCAACCAAGGATTACATCGAAGCCAATCCGGTGAAAGCAAACATAGTAGAAACAAAAGAAGCTTATTTTTGGAGCAGCGCGAGCAAAAATGGTTCCTATGTGACCATCGAACAGATTACGGCTTAGTGTTTTGCATAGCTGTGTTTATTTGAAGTAAGTAGTAAACAATGGCAATATTGATTGATCGTCAGTGAGGTGGCTATGTTTAGGGACAGTTCTTGCGTAAGTTCTTGTGTAGTAAGTAATAATGAAGAACTGTCCCCAAAGTTTTTTCTTATTGTTCCTATCCTTGCCATTTTTTTTGCCTTCTCCAGCGAGCTTGTTTTTGCAGAGTCAAAACAAATTTTTTTTGGCTCATCAAAGATTGAAATCACACCACCCGCTGGAACTCCGCTTTCGGGATTCGGCAGGCGCCACGGCAAACCCTCAAAGGGCATTCACGATTCTTTATATTCCCGCGCGATCAGCCTGACCAAAGACAGAATAACTTTTATTTTTGTTTCGCTTGATTTGGTTCTGGTGGATCGGGATTTGAGAGCCGAAATTGTCAAAAAAGTAAGGACGGAAGCGGACATTCCGGATTCAAACATCATGATCTTTGCAACGCACACCCATTCGGGAAGCGGTGCCATCGGAAAACAATTTTGGCAAAGATTTATTGAAGGAAAATTTCAAAAAGAATGTTTTCGCGAAATGACAAGTTTAATTGCAAAAAGCATTGTGGATTCCACAAAAAATCAAACTCCGGTTCAGGTTGATTGGGGAGAAACGGACGCGACTTCTCTTGTTGAGAATCGGATGGATGTGAACCTTTCCGTTAAAATTCCGCTCAAGGTCATTCGGTTTAAATCATCCGAAAATAAAGTGACCGGCCAATTTATTTTTTTTGCTGCGCACCCGACTCTTTTTTCCGCCAAAAATTTCCGCTTCTCAGCCGATTTTCCGGGGGTTCTGACAAGATTATTGGAAGAAAAATCACCGGACTCCATTGCCATTTTTGCGAATGGAGCTGCGGGCGACCTTCGTCCTCGTGCGATAGATTTTAGAGAATCAGCAGAGCGTGTCGAGCACTTTGGGAAAACGCTTTTTGATTTAATGCACACAATTGAATTTAAATCCAATTCTTTGGAAGGAGAGTGGGCCTCCATTTCTGAATGGGTCAAACTTCCAAATGTCAAAATTCGAGTAAGTTTTCTGACCATTCCTTCCATCTTGGGAAATCGTTTTTTTCCAACAAAAACTTATTTTCAAGTCTTGCGTCTCGGCGAATTAATGATGGTTGCACTGCCGGGCGAAGTTTCCTCTGAGATTGGATCTGAAATGGAAGAGCGGATTCGCGCAAATGGCTTTAAGCCATTTTTGATTGGTTACGCAAATGATTTCATTGGTTATATTGTTCCACGCCGGTATTATTTAGACCGTTCTCAATATGAATCCAGCGCAAGTTTTTACGGCCCGAAACTCGATTTCTATTTTCAAGAGACAGTCGATCACTTGATTGAAAAATTGACAAACCAGAAATCGGAACGTTTTTTTACAAGAAAACCCGGCACTCTTTTGAAAAATAAAGAAATCCCAATTCTTTTTCTTCGTGGAAATTCATACGAACTCGGATACGAACACGGGAAACTGATGTCAAAAGAGATTCAAGCGGCGAAACGGCAAATTGACCGTTATCTCAATCACAAATTGTACGTTCCAGTTCTTTCCGGTTTCATCATGAAACAAATTTTGTCCAACAAATGGAAAAAAATGGAACCTTTTGTTTCCTACGATGAGTGGAAGGAACTGCAAGGTTTGTCCGATGGTTCCGGCTTGTCTTTGAAAGATGTTAAACGGTTGCATGCGATCCCGGATTTTATTGAATCTTTGTGTACAAACGGAGTTTACTTTAAAAATGCGACCAAAAATGGCAAATTGATTCACATTCGAAACCTGGATTGGCTTCGGGAAATGGGCGTTCATCATTTTGCCGCTCTTTTGGTGTATCAACCCGATTCCGGAAATCAATTTGTGAACATTGGGTTTTACGGATTTACGGGAAGTCTTTCCGGTGTCAACGAACACGGGATTTCAGTTGGGCAGGCGGGCGCGGATTCCATCGATGAGACATTTAAAGGAACCCCAATGCCATTTTTGATGAAACGCGTGCTTAGAAGAGCAAAAAATTTGGATGACGCAGTAAACATCATTACAAAAGGAAATCGAACGAGTTCATTTAATTATGTATTCGCAGACGCCATGAATCAAAAAACCATTGCAATTGAAACAACGGCACATCATTTTCAAATTTTTCATGACAATGATCCGGCCGAATTAAATTCAGGATACGGTTTTCCGATGCTGAATGTAATTGTGAGATCCGATTCCGCTTTTGATCCAACCATCCGAAATTTACAGACTTGCTCTCACGGAAATCCAAAAAAACCAGGAATTGAAAAACCAAGCGGCAGCGCATATGAAATCCGGTATGTGAAACAATCTGAATTGGTCAGGAGTCATTACGGAGAAATTACGCCTGACATTGCACGGGAAATTGCTCAGGCCATTGCGCCCGACTCCAACATTCAAAGTGTGGTGTATCAATTTCCTGATTTCTGGGTGGCGAATGCAACGGACGAATTGCCGGCGGCACGGACGGAATACCGCCATTTCAATTTCAATGATTTGATCAAAAGAGGTGAAGCCTTAGAGCCGGCGGGCGAAAAAACGGAGTGATACAAATTCCAAATAAGGGAATACCAAAAGGCCGCCATAATGTCCGAGCGGAATTATTTTTAGTTTTGGCTTCCCCATTTTTTTCCATAATTTAAATGTCCTTGAAACACCAACGACACGATCAAAAAGTGCCATCATGACCATCGTCCGTTCTTTTGGGATGTATGGGGCGAATTTAATCGGATCCGTTTTGATTTCCCTTTTGAGTTCTGAATATATTTTCTCATTTGTCCATCCGAGATGGTTTAATTTCTTCCGCAATTTTCTGATTTGAGGATCCGGACAAGCCATGATGACTTCCGGAAGCGCTCCTCCGGGCATTGCCAAAATGTGAAATTTCACTCGCGGTTCAATCGCGGCCAAAACAGCGTGAAGAATCGCCCCGTAACTAATGCCGAAGCCGCCGATTCGATTTGGATCAACTTCGGGCTGTGTCTCAAGCCAATCGACCGATTGCCGAAGGCGTATCACAGATGAGCGTAAATACTGCTCAATTTGTTTCATGTCTTGTGTCTCATCCCACGCAATTTTTTTCCGGTGAACAATCACAGCCACATAACCGTGCGTGGCGAAAAACTTGGCGAACCGATCCACAATCATATTGCCGCCCAGAATGGGTGAAATGATAATGGCGGGCTTTTTTCCTACGCGTTTGGGTAAATAAAGATCTAATCGATTCGTATATTGAAGCGCGCGGTCTTTGGCTTCTTTTTCGTTCGTCTTCTTGATTTCAAGCATTTCTTTTTGGAGTTCGTTTTTATCCTTGATCCACATTTCTTTCGGTAACGAAAGCGGAAATTCCACTTGCTTGAAAACGTAATTTTTCCGGTCTTCACTCATCAGGACGGTTGTGGTTAATGGTTCCCTCGGATACCGATAATAGGCGAGCATTTCTTCCGGAATGACGAATTGGGCAGGCCTCGCCAGCGGATTTTGATACCACACCGTGCATCCGGTTTCAAAAGCCAGAAGAGAAAAAATTAATATTCCCGCAAAAAAGCGTTTCCATTTACCTCCGAAACTGCTCAGACCACTTTTTAAAACACATTTTTGCTTATCCTCCGAAAACGTTCGGCTTGCGAAAAATGGACGCCGGTTTGAGTGGCCTTCGCTCGACTCAGCCTCGATTTTTCCACATGCAGCTTCGCTGCAGTGCCGCACGAACTTCGCGGTATTCCATTGAAAAATCGGGCTTCGACGTTCCGTCAGGTAAATGGAAATGCTTTTAAATTTGTTTTGACTGATAACCCTTTCCATTTGTCTTGAGAGACGTTTGAGGCCAGCATTTCCAATGCGAATGGGAAATGTGGCCGAAACCGAGTGAGAAACGCTCAACGCGGCATTTATGCTTTTGCGGCTCGAACGTTCTCGAAAGGCAAGATGGAAAGGGTTATTTGTGGCGTGAGTGTTTCCAGGAGACAAATGGAAATGTTTCCGAATCTTCTTTTCAGAACGCGATTTAAATTTGAATTGCAATGGCATTGGAAATGATCCAGAGTTTTCCATTTTTGAAGACCTCCGCGCGATAAATGCCCGGCTCTCGCACATCAAACACAAAGGTTTTGCTTCGATGTTTTGAAATCATTTCACCGTTTCTGAACAGCCTGATTTCAGAGAACGCGGGAGAATTCACAAAAAGTGTAACGGGCGATTCGGATTTCACTTTGCTTCCCGATTCAAAAGCCCTGCTTCCGCTTCGTGCTTCAAATGTGAAGTTTCTGGCTTGGCCGTGCGATTCAAAAACCGTGAACGAGTTTCCATGAATCAGAGCTTCCAAAATATCTTTTTCAGAATTGGATTTCGCATTGACGTACTGGGTTGCGGCGCGAAAGGAAAGGGAATAACGAATGAACGGGATTCCGAGCAAATTGTGAACATGCGCGTCAATGGCACCGATTCCCGGCACTGGACGTGCCATTGAAATAAAATCCCATTGATGAAGCAAATCGCGCGGTTCTTTGACAGTTTGCTTGATAAAAAGCGTGGGAGAAAAGAGAAGTGATTTCAGAATAAACTCAAATTTATTGGAAGAATAAAAATCGCACGCATAATTATAGATTTCAATCGCGTCGTAATTTTTAACTGTCCAATCTTTCCATGCCGTTCGATCACAAACCGGATGCGCCAAAACCGCGTAACCGCCCAAATTATGAATTTGATCAATGGCCGGCTGCGGTTCAATCGGAGGCAAAATTTCTTCATTGATTCCGAGCGCAATCAAATGTCCGTCTGTCGTTGAAATCTCATTGCCAACAATCATTAATGGACTTGTAATTGGTGGTTGGTGACTGGTTTCTGCTTTTCCTTTTAACGTATTGTGGTCCGTGATCACAACAAAATCCAAATGCTGTCCATTTGCCGCATGAATCACGTCTTCAATTGAACCTGAAGAATCGTGCGAATATTTTGTGTGAACATGAAAAACACCGCGGTAAGGCGGCCCGTTTTCTTTTTCGGTTAGAAACGGAGAACTTGGAAATTTAGGCAAAACACTGCAACCCTCGAACAAAAGAGTGAACACTAAGATACAAAAACAAACAATCGCTTTTGGATATTTTAAATTCGTCATTGTTGAATAACCTTTAAGCTATCTCACCACTACATATTAAAATATGCCTGAGAAGGAATGCTTTTACCAATCAGTAAAGCTAAATAATCGAGAAGGGAACCCTTCGACGCACTCACTTCGTTCGTTTGCTCAGGGTGAGGGGTTGGAAACTCCCCGACCCGTCAAATAATTTCCTATTGTAAGTGTAACCCCCAGATGCCCGAATATTATCAATTTATAACCGCTTGAAAAAAATCTTATCAATTGAAAGAACTGGAGCGAAAAGCGGGAGAGTATACCGCAGGAATTAAAGCAATTTTCAAAGCCATTCGTAACCTTATGGCTTTACCTACCTGAAAAACCCAAGCGACGGATCGGATTTATCGCCACGAATGATTGAATCAAGCCAAAGTGACAAAGTTTATTTCAGCGGAGTTTGCCATAAAACTTTGCCGACAAAGAAAGGCCCGAGAGATTGCATGTAGTTTGCGGTTTGCTGGGTTTTTCGCATGTCTTGGACGACACGCGAGAGAGGATAAAGTTCGCGGCTGACGAGCCCTAACACAAATTCGTTATCATTTTTATCAAGCCCATGACAAGCCAATCGAATATCGTGAACCAAATCGGCTTGCCCATAACTCATTCCAATTTTTGCATGTTCGTACAAAACTTTCCCCTGTTCTTCTTTTGAAAGTAATTCAAATTCAGATTTCCTGCGCAGCGGATACCAAATGGCCCACGGCCATTCCGGATTGAGCGCATTTCGTCTCGGCTTTTTCAAAAGCCAATCTTCTAAATCCGTTTCTCGCCCACTTGAATATGTCCGGCCAATCATCGTCATGTGCGGCTCGTGTTTGAGTTTTAAAAATTCGTCATTTGCAAAAAGACACCTGATTTCTTTGACCAATTGAGTCGGATCTTCTGTCATGAATAAAACGCCGACGCCTCGCGGATTGTTCACGTCGAGATAAAGAATAGAGTCAAGCCCAGTTGATTCAACCGACTTTACGAGTGTTTGTGGATTAACACAATTGGTGAAAACCTGTAATTGAACGTAGAGCCGGCGGTCACTGATTTGGGGCGTTCCATTTTTGGGAGCACCCACTTCTCGAATGTCCAAAGTTTCTTTAATTTGTGAGTGAGTGGATTCAGTCATAATCTTAAAAGTTAGTTTATCACAAATTTGAAATCAGAAGATGGGTTTTTTGTTTGCGGCCGGGTTGATTGAAAATTAATAATTCTGATACCGTTTCTGCAATGTTTTTTGAATGTTTCTTACTTGATTCTCGGCTTGCGTTTTGGTTCTGAGTTGCTGCTCGATGTGTTCAATGGGTGAGATGGATTTTCCGGATTTCCCAAAAATGCTCCCCCGCATCGAATATAAAATCATGACCAAAATGAGAACCGCAAGAATTGCGATTAATCCAAATCCTTTTTCCCCGTGTTTAACAGGTTTTAACATTGCTTATTCTTTTGGTTGGCATGTGAGAAATGATTCCTTTTCCGTTTCCAAACGAGCCGAATTGTTGTAAAATTACCCGGTTATTTTCATCGGCCAATCAACGTAGAGATTTGATCATTTTTATCACAATCATTCAGAGATTGTTTTATGCCCTCTAAAACCCATCTCCTTAAAAACATCGGAATTGTCATTTTGGGTTTGGTGCTCATCGGTGTGGTTGCCGGAGTTTCTGTGCATCGCGTTTCCACGGGCTCAAGTGATTTCGATACTTATTATTATGCAGGGAAATCGATTCTGGCGGGCGAGGCGATTTATACGATTTCCCGGCAGGCTGTTAATCAATCGAAAAGCCCGTTTGTCTATCCACCATTTTTTGCCTGCCTGATTTCTATCTTATCTTTTCTTCCGATTTCTGTTGCGGCGAGTATCTGGAATGTCCTCAATCTTTTTTTCTTCGTGGGAAGTCTTTTTTTGATGCATCAAATGCTGATGGGAAATCAAAATTTTTCAGCGTGGTTTCAAAAAGGTCACCAGGTTTGGTTTGTCCTCTTGTCGACGTTGTTGGTTCTGATTTTGATCGACAATTTGGCGATGGCTCAGGTGAATCTTTTCGTTTTCTTTCTCGTTTTGCTCGCGCTTCGAAGTTTTCGAGAGGAGAAAGAAATTCCGTCCGGAATTTGGCTTGGCATTGCAACCGCGATTAAATTGATTCCGGCTATTTTTTTCTTTTATTTTCTCATTCAAAAAAAGTGGCGCGTGTTTGCGGGTGGATTCATCGCATTTGTTTTGTGTGTTTGGTTGTTTCCGGCGCTCGTCGTAGGCCATGAGCGAAATTTGAATTATCTCAAGTCTTGGTATGAAGAGACGATTAAAGATCATGGAAATCCACATACGCTTGGTTTTTATGCAAGCCAGCTCAATCCCAGTCATCAGAATCTTCAAGCTGTGATTTTTAGGCTTGTGATTGACTGGGAATTCAGAGAAAGAACCGGCGGGCCAAACGGTAAGAAATTCGAATACCGGACACCGCTGCGTTTAAACGAAGACGGGTCTACGTGGATAGCAAGTGCCGTGTGTGGAATTTTATTTTTGGTTTTATGTTTTGTTTTGGTTCGTGCGAGGTCGCAGAGCAAAACCAGTAACACATTCGCTCTTTTGATGAGCTGTTTATTTTGCGCGATGGTTCTTTTATCGCCGAAGGCACGAAGCCATTTTTTTATCTTCATTTGTTTTCCCTGGGCTGTTCTCTTAAAAATGCTGATTACCGAAAAAAATGTCAAAGAAACACAAGTAGGAAAGGCCATCTTTTCAATGAGTGCTTTGCTCTATCTTTTACAGGGGTTCAAGTATTTCAAGTTTTTGGGAACAGGAAGTTTTTCAATTTTGACTCTCTTTTTATATTTTGCATCGCAATTTTTGAAACCTATGCAAAAAACAGCTCCGGAGAAATCATAAATGGAAATTGATTGGGAGGCGTTTGTCAAACCATTGATTATGGTCGGCGTTTGCCTGGTTGCCGTCGTCATTGTTTTTTGCGCGAATGCACTGCCAGAACTTGCCGAATCAGAAGGCAGCGGCAAGAAAGTGAAGTACTATTTTGTGTGGGCAGTTGTGCTGACCGTCATTGTGGTGGGCGTTCTGGGATTTATATATATGTTAAAAGTCCCCCATTGATCAAAATGATCTCGACTAAGTATAAGCCGTTTTTTAACCGGATTTTTAATCCGATTGCAAAAATCCTCCTGTATTTTAATCTGACCCCAAATCAGATCACACTCTTCGGCTTGGGCTTCGGGATTTTAGCCTGTCTTTTATTTGTTTGGACAAAAAATGTTGTTTTGTTTTGCGTTTTACTTTTGGTCTCTGGCCTTTTGGATGCGGTTGACGGAGCAGCCGCACGTTTAAGCGGACGCGTGACTAAATTCGGTGCTTATCTGGACGCTGTTTGCGACCGTTTTTTTGAAGGTTTTGCGGTGCTTTCGGTTGCGATTGTAACCGGCTATTGGGTTTTGATGTTTTTTCTGTTCATGGGAATGATGGTCACGAGTTACGCAAAGGCTCGCGCAGCCATTGAAGTCCCGATTTCCAATTCCGAGTGGCCCGATTTTATGGAGCGTACTGAACGCGGGGCAATTTTTCTAGCCGGTCTTTTTATTTCTCACTTGACGCATATCGTCATTGCCGGGAAAGACCTTTTTTTCTGGGTTTCTATTTTTTTAATCCTTGCCGTTTATGCAACCGTCGTCCAGCGAATTTTCCGCGCAAAATCCATTATCGAAACAAGAGAACAGTTGGCAAATAACGGATGACGGATTTTTTTCTGTACTCTGTCTTCTGTCTTCTGTAATCTATAGGCATGAAACCCAAAGATCAGCTTGAGATTTTTAAATCCGAAACCATCGATCTCATTTCTGAGGAAGATTTACTGCGAAAGCTGGAACGAGGAAAGCCGCTTCGCATCAAATATGGCGCTGACCCATCAGCACCCGACCTTCATCTGGGACACACGGTCCCACTCAAAAAATTAAAAGCGCTGCAGGATTTAAGCCACACCATTATTTTCTTGATAGGCGATTTCACGGCGCGCATCGGTGATCCATCCTTTCGTTCCGAAACCCGAAAAGTATTAAGTGATGAAGAAATTAAAAAGAATTCCGAAACCTATCAATCGCAAGTGTTCCGCATTTTGGATCGGAACAAAAATGTGGAAGTGGTTTACAATTCGAAATGGCTGGATGCTTTAAAGCCAAAGGATTTTCTAAAACTGACATCACAATATACCGTTGCGCGGATTTTGGAACGAGATGATTTTAAGAAAAGATACGATCAGAAACTGCCCATCACGATTCTCGAATTTCTGTATCCGCTGATACAGGGTTACGATTCCGTTTTTTTAAAATCAGATGTGGAAGTAGGCGGAACCGATCAAAAATTTAATTTGCTGGTTGGAAGGGAACTTCAGAAATCTTACGGACAAGAGCCGCAAGTGGTTTTAACGCTTCCGATTATTGAAGGTTTGGACGGGAAGCAGAAAATGTCGAAGTCGCTTGGAAATCACATTGCGCTCACAGATTCGCCTGCGGATATGTTTGGGAAAGTGATGTCGATTCACGATTCACTCATTCTGCGCTATTTTCAATATTTGACTGATTGCGACGTTCAAAAAGCGAAACGTGAACTCGGAAGCGGAAAAAATCCTCGCGATTTAAAAGCCGAACTTGGAAGGCAAATTGTAGCGCAATATCATGGAAAAGCCGCCAGTGAAAAAGCAAGCAACGAATTCGACACGGTCTTTAAGAAAAAAGAATTGCCCGAGAAAATCGAAGAGATCGAGCTTTCCAGCGCAATGCTCGCAAAGGGCGAAATCGATATTGTTAGTTTTCTTCATGAAATTAAATTTGCACCCAGTAAAAGTGAAGCGCGCCGATTGGTCGAACAAGGCGGTGTCAAAATTGATAGTGCTAAAATTGCTTCGCCCGATCATAAAATTTCTCTCAGAAAATCTTTTGTTCTCCAGTGCGGAAAGCGCCGATTTGCACGTTGGACAGGAAAATAAGCGCTGCCGCCCGCATTTCAGTGCGGGCAATGCCATTTTATGATTCAAGTCTAGTGCCTCACCAAATCTTTCCACAAAATCCCCGCGGTTCACAATCTGTCATTTGAAGTCAAAACGGGTGAAATTCTGGGTTTGCTGGGCCCGAATGGTGCCGGAAAAACCACCACAATGCGCATGTTGGCCGGATTTTTTCCGCCAACTTCCGGCCGCGTTTTAATCGACGGCTCCGATTTGTTTCATTCCGGTTACAAGATGCGGTCTGCCATTGGCTACCTCCCCGAAAATGTCCCGCTTTATCAAAATTTAACCACTGAAGAATTTTTATATTTTGTCTCGGAGTTAAAGAAAATTCCGCGTCGTGCCAGAAAAAATGAAATTGAAACAGTGGTTCATCGCTGTGATCTCGAGTCCGTCAAAAGGCGGTTGATTGGGAAATTATCCAAAGGGTTCAAGCAGAGAATCGGCCTTGCGCAAGCGCTTATTGGAAATCCGTCCGTACTGATTTTAGATGAACCGACGAGCGGGCTTGATCCGAAACAGATTATTGAAATTCGATGGTTGATCAGAGAGCTTGCAAAATCAAAAACCGTGATCGTGTCAACGCACATTTTGCCGGAAGTAAGCATGTTGTGTTCACGGGTTTTAATTCTTCATGAGGGAGTGCTGGTGGCGAGCGGGACACCGGATGAATTAGGCGTAAAACTCAGGCATTCCGGGGAATTGGTGATGAACGTCCGGGGGAATGTGGAGAAACTGGAAGCCAATTTCAGGACCATGAACGGAATCATTGCCATCCGGCGGGAAAATGTAAGCGCAGTTGAACATCAATATTTTATTCGGTATAAAAAGGAAAAAGACATCCGGTCCGCTCTTTCACGCTCAGTCATGGATTCCGGGCTTGAATTATTAGGGCTTCACGAAGCGCCCATCTCACTTGAAGAGATTTTCATGAAAATGGTAATTCAAGAAGAAAGTGTAAAAAAGTCATGATGAACGGAGCGCTTGCTATTGTTCGTAAAGAACTCAAAACAAATTTATGGTCATTTCAATCGTTTCTTTTATTTTCGCTTTTTTCACTCGCGACCGGCCTTTTCTTTTTTGCCAATGTCCACGATTTTAGTGCAATTTCCCGCGAGATTCAGGGTTCTCGCTTAATTCCGGTTGATTTTACGCAAGCAGTCATCGGCCCGTTTTTCATGAATGCCTGTCTCGTTTTACTTCTGACGATTCCGATTCTGACGATGAAAACGTTCTCGGAAGAAAGAAAGCTCGGGACTTTCGAACTTTTATTTACTTATCCGGTCTCAGATTTCCAAATTGTACTTGGCAAATGGCTTGCACTCATGATCCATTTAACCGGGTTTCTCGTTCCGACGGTCTTTTATTTTGCTTTGCTGCATGTGTGGAAAGGCGGATTTGAAATTCCCGTGATTTTGGTTGCCTATTTGGGCCTTTCGCTCGTTGCATCGATCACGACGACTTTTGGGATGCTCATTTCTTCATTGACCGAAAATCAACTGGTCAGTGCAGCCATTTCTTTCTTAGTCATTGCGCTTTTTTGGACGATTGGCTGGACCGGCGATTTAGCAGGCTCCGTTTTCTCGGGTGTGTCGAGAGAATTTTGGGCGCTCGAGCACATGCGTGAATTTTCGCGCGGCGTTCTTGATACAAAGTACGTTGCGTTTTATTTAATCGGAACCGGGTTTTTCTTTTTCGCGACGGTCCTCTCGCTTGAATCGCGGGCGTGGAGGCGTTAGATGAAGCCAAAAAATATTTCAGCCGGTCTCCGCGCAGTCTTTGTTTTGTTGCTGGCATTTTCTGCGTCGGCTTTGTTATATGCTATTTTGCGGCGTCAATCCATTCGAGTTGACTTCAACAAAAATCATCCGGATGCTCTTTCTGAGGAAACCAAAAAAGTACTCATACAATTTGGTTCAAACCCAATCGACGTTCTCGCCTTTTACCCGAGCGACCATCCGGACCGGACTTTTCTTGAGGATTTACTCAAAGATTGTGTGTCGCTTGATCCGAATTTGAAATATCAAATGATTGATCCTGATCGCTCTCCGTTGATTGCCAGGAAATACAATATCGATGCTTACGGAATCACGGTCATTCGCTCGCGCGGAAGGGAAGTGAGGCTGGAATCAGTGAGCGAACAGGATTTAACGAGCGCCTTTTCTAAAATTTTATCCGACGAAGTAAAAATCATTTATTTTGTGGAGGGCCATCACGAACCAAGCTTGAAAGATCAGGGAGAAAATGGTTACTCTGGTTTCGCCGCGAGGTTAAAAAATACGCATCATGAAGTTCGCGAGATTGATTTGACAAAACCCGTTGTGAAAGATGCTGACTTGCTTATTTTAGCGGGCCCTCACGTTGATTTATCGGATGCAGAACTTAATCGTTTGCTTGATTATTTCAATTCCGGAGTGCGAGTCGTCTTAGCAATCGATCCGGTTCTGCCGGGCGAAGGAAATCAGCTGCAGTCATTTTTATTAAAACTTGGAATTGATCTCGGGAATGACGTGATCGTCGACCGCTTGAGCAAGCAAGTCGGTGCAGATTATCTCGTTCCCATGATTGCCGAATACGGACATCATCCGATGGTAAATCAAATGAAAACGGCGGCTTTTTTCCCGCTGGTTCGCTCGGTCAGAAAAGCCGAGAAAATTCCGCCCGATATCACGGTAACGGAACTTGCGTTTACCGGCGTTGAAAGCTGGGCAGAAACAGATTTGAAAGCGCTTGAAGCCGGAAAAGCGGATTACGATGACGGCGTTGACCTCCCGGGCCCGATTTCGCTTGCTGCGATTGCGGAAGGAAATGAAGGGAAGAAGAAAATGGTGGTGATTGGGGATAGCGACCTGGTGGGAAATATGCATTTGCATGTTGCTGGGAATAAACTTTTTATGATGAATCTCATCGAATGGCTTTTGGGTGAGAGGGTTTCGTTTAAACAACCGCCAAACAAATCAATCAGGAATCTTTTTATTTTAAATCAAAAAGAAGAAGCGGAAATATTGACTGCTTGCGTCATTGTGATTCCGGCCACTTATCTTGCGATTGGCCTTGTATTATTCTTTTGGAGAAGGCGGTATGTATAGAAAACGCATCTCATTTTTATTGCTCTTTGTTTGTTTGCTCATGTTAGTTTATGTCAAAGAGCCGCCAAAAAATCCCGTTCAAAAGTCAATTGCCAAATCAAATGAGCTGCAAGAAGAATCCGAAGCTGGGCCGATAAGAAACGAGACACGCAAAAAACTGATTCCACTTGGCGTTAATGAAAAAATCACGTCAATTTCATTTTCCGATTTTCAATCGAAGGAAAAGTTTCGCTTCGAACGGAAAAATAACGACTGGGTCATGACCGTTCCCGTGTGCTTCCCGGCATTGGCAACCATTTTAAATGCCATGGTGAATTTGATTGAAATGAGCGAGCGCGGAAAACCATTCCGCGTTCGTCAAAGTGAAAATACAAATGAATACGGTTTTTCAAAACCCGCCTTTCAAATTTGTATCGCAACGGATCAAAATTCAAATGAAAAATGTCTTTTGCTCGGGAATCCCTCACCGCTTTTGCCCGCGTGTTATGCCAAATTTGAGTCGGAAAATGAAATATTTCTGCTCGATTTTAATTTCAGGACGGCATTTGAAAACCGGACCCCGTATTCACTTTTGCAAAAACAGGTTTTTCCGTTTGCCCTGCGTGCCGCTGAGCGGCTGGAAATCCAATATGGCGGGCAATCTGCCGGTTATTACAAAAAGGCAAACGAGTGGTATTTAGAAAATTCCGCCGAGCCGCTTTCCGGTGAAGAGATTGAAAAACTTTTAGGCGCTCTCAATTATCTTCACATTCGAGAATTTGTGAATGGAGATTCAAATGATCCAGACTTTGGTTTTGAAACAAACGTGAAGGGTAAGATCCGTGTGAAATTTTCAAATGGCTGGACGCAAATATTATTTTTGGGGAGAGAAGTTCCCGTGAAATTTGGTTATTACGGGCGCCTTGCGGATTGGCCGAATATTTTTTTAATATCCAAAGAGAAGTTGGACGAAATTCTTGCCATTTCCGAACAGATGACAAACCCTCCCGCGAATCAACCGTAATATTTTTTGTGTCAATCGAGCCTTTTCAATTTCCTATAAATTTGACATCCATGAAAGATCTGTGTTAAATTAACTCTTTCATGGTCAAAAATAAGCTGTTGGAGGTGCGTTCCCGAATGGAACGGGCCTGCGAACGTTCAAAGCGAAATAGCCGGGATATTCAATTGATATTGGTAACGAAACAGGTTTCGGTTCAGGCTATCGAAGAAGCTTATCAATTGGGAATCCGTGATTTTGGCGAAAATCGGATTCAGGAGTGGTTGGATAAAAAGAATCAGTTACCCAAAGATATCCGCTGGCATCTGATCGGGCATTTGCAGACAAACAAAGTGCGGTTTTGTGTCGGGGAATTTGAATTGATTCATTCGGTTGATTCAAAAAAACTGGCTCTTGCGATCGATCGAGAGGGAAAGGCGCGAAAGATCCGGGCGAAATGTTTGATTCAAGTCAATACATCGGGTGAAGCGACCAAATCTGGTATTGAGCCGAATCAATTGCGTGAACTGGTTCTGGAAATTTCCCGATGTTCCCATATCCAAATCCAAGGGTTAATGACGATCGGGCCGTTGACGGAGGATCCGTCAAAAACGCGCGCTTCGTTTCAAACACTTCATCATCTTTACGGTGAAATGCGGGACACGTTTCCGAAAGAAGATTGGCGTTATCTGTCGATGGGAATGAGTTCAGATTTTGAAATTGCAATCGAAGAAGGAGCGAATTTGCTTCGAATCGGTACGGCTGTATTTGGGGAGCGTGCGGCAAAGTAGATTGATTGAAGAAAACAGGTTTTACAGCTTGACCGAATGAGAGAGGCTGTATTTGGGGAGCGTGCCGCGAAATGAATTCATTATTTGGTGAAAGAATGAAAACATGAAAAAGATGAATGAGAAAATCGGATTTGTCGGCTGCGGCAACATGGGCAGTGCCATCTTGGAAGGATTGCTCAAAAATAAAATTGCCGCGCGGAACCACATTTTCATTTTTGATCCGGTTCCCGTAAAATTACGCGCACTTCATAAACAATTTTCGATCCAAATCTGCAAAAACAACGAAGAAGTCATTCAAAAATCCTCCATCGTGATTCTTGCCATTAAGCCGCAAGAACTTGGGAATTTGTCGCGTACGCTTAAGTCTGAATTGAAAAATAAAACGGTCGTTTCCATTTTAGCCGGAACACCGATCGCCAAAGTGAAAAAACTTTTAGGAAATAAAAATACCGTCGCGCGCGCAATGCCTAATCTCAGCGCAAAAGTGGGCGAATCGATGACGGCCATTGCGGGCGATCCAGCGGGAATTACGAAGGCAAAGATTATTTTCTCGGGCTGCGGCGAAGTCATCCAGCTTCCCGAGGCCTATTTTGATCTTTTTACCGCAGTAAGCGGAAGCGGGCCGGCCTATTTCTTTTTTTTAATGGAACTTCTGGCGTCCTATCTGCAAAAAAACGGAGTTACATCCGGCTCTGCAAAACAAATGGCAGTTCAAACCGCATTCGGTGCGGCAAAACTCGCAAAAATATCGCACGAACATCCGGAAATTTTGCGGAAGCAGGTAACGTCAAGAGGCGGAACCACCGAAGCTGCACTTTCGGTTTTATTTTCAAAGAAAGTTCCGCAGATTTTTAATCAGGCGCTCGCAAAAGCAGTCCGGCGGGCAAAAGAACTGAGTCGAGGTTAACCATGTTTATACTGGGACAATTGTTTTCAAGCCTTGCGCTTTTGTTTGGAATGGTTTTTCGGATTCTCTATTTTCTGCTCGTGATCCGGATTATTCTCTCTTGGTTTCCGGTCGATTCGTTTACCGAACCCTTCCGCACGCTTTATCAAGTGACCGATTTTCTTCTCGCACCGTTCCGCCGCCTGCCGCTTCGAATCGGACCGATTGACCTTTCGCCGATTTTGGCATTTCTCGTATTGTCGTTTCTCGACAATTTTGTCGTTGGAATTTTAAGAGAACTTGCCATGAGGTTTGGAACCGGCGCTTTATGATGAATCTTTCGGTTCATGTGATTCCCCGCTCGTCCCGCGAAGAAATTATAGAAAAAAACGGAATCTGGAAAATTTATCTGCATGAAAGTCCGGAACGGGGAAAAGCGAATGAGAAAGTATGTGAACTGATTGCGCGTAAACTAGAAATTCCAAAAAGCAAAGTAAAAATTGTGCGCGGGGAAACCAGTAAGAATAAATGGATTGAGGTTTTGCCATGAAAAGAAAAGATCCGGATCTTTATTCCAAAATTGAAGACGCAAAAACTTATCTGAAAAGTCAGACGGCACTAGTTCCGGAAGTGTTAATTATTTTAGGAACCGGGCTTGGCGATTTGGCGAAACGGCTTCAGAATTCAGAAGCTATCTCGTACGAAAACATTCCGTATTTTCCGCAGCCGACCGTTCAATCGCATGCCGGACAGCTTGTTTTCGGAAAGATCGGAAAAAAATCGGTTGCGGTGATGGAAGGCCGGTTTCATTTCTATGAAGGTTACACGCTCGATCAAGTGACATTTCCCGTTCGCGTGTTGAAAGAATTGGGCGCCAAAATATTGATCGTTTCAAATGCGGCGGGCGGATTGAATCTCAACTATGAACGTGGCGATCTGGTTTTGATTGAAGATCATATTAATTGGATGGGTGTCAATCCCTTGATCGGACCCAATGATGACCGTTTGGGGACCCGGTTTCCCGACATGTGCGCGCCGTATTCAAAACGATTGATCGATCTTGCCGAGAAAATTGCGAAAGCGAATAAAATGAAGTATCAAAAAGGGATTTATGTTGCGGTGAGCGGCCCCAATCTTGAAACGCGCGCGGAATACCGCATGTTCCAAAAATTTGCGGATGTGATTGGAATGTCGACGGTTCCTGAAGTGATTGTGGGCGTTCATGCGGGACTGGAAATTTTGGGAGTCAGTGTGGTGACAGACATTTGTGATCCGGATCACTTGGAACCGGTTGATATCGAGCAAATCATTAAAGTTGCAAACGAAGCAGGCCCCAGGCTGATCCAATTAATTGAGACATTGGTGAAGGAATTATAATGTGTTGTTGTAACGCACAAAGACAAAGTTTTTGGATAATCAGAGATTGACATATTCCATGATTCCATGTATTCTTACTTTAAGGAAACCATGAAAGGAGTCAATCCATGACTTGGATTACAGCCGCCCTTGGGCCAAAAGGGCAAATTACACTTCCAAAACGAGTACGTGAAGCACTCGGAACGAAAGAAGCAGGAGATTTGGTGGGGTTTGTTCTTGATGAAAGAACAGGTTCTGTTCGGCTTGCCCGGATGGAGGTCCGTCCTGCAGGGGAAGATTACACCGAAGAGGAACTTCGTAAACTAGAGAAACTCGCTAAAGCGCACGGTGGAAAAAAATTTGCGTCCGCGGAAGAATTCCTGCAGCACATCAAAAAAATCTGATTTGCATGCGTTATTATACGAGTTCCGCATTTGAACAAAGCCTTCGCGAGCTTTCCGTTTCCCGAAAAGAACAGGTCAAAAAAGCCCTTCAGCTCGCGGTTGCTTTTTTTGAGACCGGACAGCTGCCGCACGGGCTCGGTTTGAAACCATTACAGCATGATTTTTGGGAAATCCGTGCCGGCTTGGGCGAACGGGTTGTTTTTCGAAGAAATAAGGACACGATCGAATTCATTCTTGTGGGTTCGCATGATGACATCAAACGATTTCTTAAGCGGATTTAGAAAATATGACTCTTGAAAAGAAAAACTACAGGGGAACGATCAACCTCCCTAAAACCGATTTTCCGATGAAAGCGAATCTGCCGGCATCGGAACCTCTTCGTTTGAAAGAATGGGAATCGTCCGCGCTTTACAAACGTATCCGCGCGAAACAAACCGGAAAGCCAAAATACATTCTTCACGACGGCCCGCCCTATGCCAACGGGAACATTCATGCGGGACACGCACTCAATAAAATTTTAAAAGACATCATTGTAAAATATAAAGCCATGCGCGGGTTTGACGCGCACTATGTTCCGGGCTGGGATTGCCACGGAATGCCGATTGAGCATGCGATTTTCAAGGAAATGGGAATGCGCAAAGAAGACGTGAACCAGCTTGAATTCAGGAAGAAAGCGCGCGAATACGCCGGGAACTACATTCAAATTCAGCGTGAGGAATTTAAACGGCTCGGTATTTTTGGCGATTGGGATGACCCTTATCTCACCATGTCTTTTGACTATCAAGCAAAAATCGCGGAATCGTTTCTGAGTCTCACTGAAAAAGGGTTTATCTATCAGGGATTAAAACCGGTTCCGTGGTGTTTTGATTGTGAAACCGCACTTGCCGACGCCGAACTGGAATATGAAGACAAGACTTCCGCTGCGATTTATGTGGCGCTTGAAGTTGTCACACGAAATTCACGCGCTGACGAAATGGTTTCCTCACAGCCTAATAAAATGATTGCAGAATTAGCAGGCGGTAAGAAAGCTTGTGTTTTGATATGGACAACCACACCGTGGACGCTTCCCGCTAACGTTGCGATCGCATTTAATCCGAATCTCTCATATTCTGTTTTTGAAGCTGGCTCAAATATTTATATTGCCGCAGAAAATCTAGTCCAAAACCTCAAACAAAAGTTTGGGCTCAATACAATCAGGGTCTTGAAAAATTTTATTGGAAAAGAGCTTAAGCACCTTGTGGTAAACCGTGTATTTGGTCAATATGGCAATCCTCCCGGGCAATCTGTTGGGATTTTAGCAGATTTCGTGTCAAGTACCGACGGGACCGGAATTGTTCACATTGCGCCGGGACACGGTGAAGACGATTATGAAGTTGGAAAATCAGTTGGATTGCTTTCACCTGTTAATGAGAAGGGGAAATTTACTGCCGAGTTTAAGGAATGTGAAGGCGTTCACGTTCAGAAGGCAAATCAAAAAATCATCGAACTTTTGCGCGAGAAAAAAGCGCTTCTTTTTCAGGAAAATTACCGGCATTCGTATCCGCATTGCTGGCGCTGTAAAAACCCGGTTATTTTTCGCGCAACGAAACAATGGTTTCTGAAAGTAAGCGATGAATTCCGCTCGAAACTTTCAGACGCGATCCAAAAAAATATTCAATTTATTCCCGAATGGGGAAAAAATCGGATTGGATCCATGGTGGAAGTCCGGCCCGACTGGTGTTTGTCCCGCCAGCGGCTTTGGGGCGTTCCGATTCCGATTGTTTCCTGCGGAAAATGCGGAAAGCTTTTAAATCGTGAATCGAAACCAATTATTTTAGAAAAATTCAAGAAAGAAAGTTCTGATGTTTGGTTTTCTGCATGCGCTGCCGATTTTCTTACCCAGGAATTTAAATGTGCGTGCGGTTCTTCGGAATTCAAAAAGGAATCGGATATCATTGACGTTTGGTTTGACTCGGGTGTCAGTCATCAAGCTGTGCTCAAGAACGATCGTTTTGGTTTGTGTTATCCCGCACAAATGTATTTAGAAGGAAGCGATCAGCACCGCGGCTGGTTTCAGAGCGCCTTGATTACGTCTATGGCGCTTGAAGGGAAAGCCCCGTACGATTTGATTCTGACTCACGGGTTCGTGGTGGACGGCGCCGGAAAGAAAATGTCAAAATCTGCCGGAAATGTTGTCGCGCCGCAGGATGTGATGAAAGAATATGGCGCAGATATCTTACGGCTTTGGGTGGCTTCGTGTGATTACGGCCAGGATGTCCGTTTATCGAACGAAATTTTAACTCGGATCGCGGACGCGTACCGGAAAATTCGAAACACATTCCGGTTTTTGCTTGGGAATCTCAATGGATTTGATCCGGCGAAAGATCAAGTGGAACTATCAAAACTAGATCCGGTTGATCAGTATATTCTCGCGAAATCAAACGATTTGTTTCGTTTTATTCAAAACGGCTATGAAACTTTTGATTTTCTGAAATGTTTTCAATGGTCTTATGAGCTTTGCAATGTGCATTTAAGTTCCTTTTATTTGGATGTTGTGAAAGACCGGCTTTATACATCTGCTCCGAAATCAGTCGCGAGAAGGTCCGCTCAGACGGCGATTTGGATGATTCTTCGAGATTTGGTGAAATTGCTTGCGCCGATTTTGCCATTTACGTGTGACGAAGCCTGGCGATTAATTCCAAATTCCGAGTCGAATCAGAACGTTCACGAAACGGGTTGGCCGGATTTGACAGAACAATCGTTTTATCAATCTGTCTTGAAAGATTGGGAATACATTTCATTGCTCCACAAAGTGGTTTTGCTCAAGTTGGAAGAAAAAAGAATCAAGGAAGAGATTAAAGCTTCACTTGACGCAAAGGCGGAGATTATTGTAAAAGACAAGGAGTCGTTTGATGTTTTAAAGAAATACGAGCCAAACCTCCGCTTCTATTATATTGTTTCTCAGCTTGAGCTTAAGCACGGACCGACACAGAACTGTGATTTTGATGTCGCAATCTCCCGTGCAGATGGAACAAAATGCGTTCGCTGCTGGAATTATTCGGTTTTGGTAGGGAAAACTCCAGAACATCCGGAACTTTGCGAGCGATGTGTTGACGTGATGAAACTATTAGAATTTCAGTGATTCTTCGGTAGAGTTTGATATAATGATTTAAGAGTTCAATTCGATGATGCGCCAAGACCGCATGACCCCTCATCTCAGAAAACGAAAAAGAGTTTTCAAACGTTTTCTCGATATCGTTGTCCTGTTTTTTCTTACCTATTCTGCCTATTTCAGTTGCAACTTTATCGTCGCCAAATTTTTCAAAAGCAATTGGTTTCACAAACCTTCCGCTTTGCTTGGATTTTCTGTATTGGTGGCCGCTTTGCTTTACAAACCGGTCGACCATTTAATTTTTCTTGTTTTCAGGAAATTTTTCATTCGCCGTTCGGACCAGTATTTTCTGGTTCTCTCAAAGTTGACCCGCGAGCTAATGAGCGTTTTGGATTTAAACGAAATCGGAAATCTGATTGTCAATACGTTTGGCGACTCTGTGCGCGTGAAAACCGTTTCGCTGATGGTGTTCAATCAAAGTGAAGGCGTGTATGAAGTCGTTTCCGCTTTCGGGATGATGCCGTCCCATTACCGGAAGATCCGGTTTGCGGTGGACCGCCCGATCATTGATACTTTGAGAAGCTACGCGATGCCGCTCGTGCGTGAAAAAATCAGGAAGTCATTTTCCTGGCAGGAGGCCAACCAGCTCACCACCGAATTTGAAACACTTGAAGCGTCCTGCATTATTCCGATCACTCATCACGAACAACTCATCGGATCTCTCAATTTGGGCCAGCGGTTGGCGTCGCAATCTTTCCGCGATTCCGATATTCAATTTTTTGACGAATTTGCAAAAGAAATAGCGCCCATTGTACGGAACGCCATTATGGTGGACGAGCTTAAGCGGGCCAATCAGGAGCTTGCGCAGGTTCAAACCGAACTCATTCAATCGACGCGGCTTTCTGCCATTGAACAACTGGCAACTGGGCTTGCGCATGAAATTCATAATCCGCTTACCATTATTTCCGGGAAAGCGCAGGTGCTTTTGCTTAAGAAAGATAAAAAAGGATATGACGAGAAAGTCGAAGAAGTGCTCAAAACAATTGTGAAGCAAACGAAACGCGCGGCCGATATAACAAGGAAATTGCTCATGTTTTCGCAGGGCAAAGGTTCCACGCGTGAAGCGATTTCGTTTGAAACCATGGTCAATGATACGGTGGCACTTGTGTCGTATCAAACGGCGCTGGATGATGTCCGCGTGGTGAAACAAATCGATCATCATCTGCCTGTTTTTTACGGAAACCCGAGCGCATTTCGCGAGATCTTTCTCAATTTGTTTTTAAATGCGGTGCAGGCGGTCGGAAAATCAGGCGTCGTTCAAATCAGCGTCCGTTACAAATCGCTTGATCGTGTCATTGAAATTAGAGTTTCTGACACGGGCCCCGGAATTGAACAAGAAAATTTGACGCAGCTATTTAACCCATTTTTTACAACCCGAAAAGATGGGACTGGACTCGGTCTTTTTGTAACACAGCAGATTGTTCACCGATACAACGGTTCCATTCACGTGGAAAGCAAAGTGGGCGAAGGAACGATCGTGATTGTCGAGCTGCCGCTAGAAGTCAAATCAGACGAAGAGAAAAAATCCAGTGAGAGCGATCCGAATCAACCCGAGACGCAAATGAAAGTGGCTGATGCAGGTGACAAGAGATTAATTGATTAAAGAAGATCACGAAGGGAGAAGTGTTTTTATTTTGATTCAAGGAGGCTACGAAGATGATTAAGCTGCTGGTGGTAGACGATGAAAGTGAAATCTGTGAATTCCTGAAGAGTTTTTTCGAAGAAAGACAATACAATGTCGTCGTTGCAAATTCCGGCGAGCAGGCACTTGAACGGGTGAAACAGGAAAAGCCGCAAGTGATTTTGCTCGACATCAAAATGCCGGGAATGGACGGGGTCCAGACTTTAAAAGAAATCAAAGCGAAATATCCGAAGATAAAAGTGATTATGGTGACCGCCATTGAGACGCGGGACAAAATTGAAGAATGCCTGCGGCTCGGAGCCGACAATTACATTACCAAGCCTTTGAGTTTGGAATATCTGGAAAATGATGTGAAAGAGAAGATTGAAAGCACCAGCAAGATCTAATTAAAAAACTTTAAAAAGTCTGGTCAATTTTTAAGATTTAAGCAAGTTTTACCTTAATTTTGAGTCCGCGCAATTTTCCTTCTGAATACCTGGTAAGTATCTGGTTTGAATAATGGAAAAGATCGTGTTATTATTTACCCGGAAATGAGGTGCCAGTTCAGTTTATGACTAGCCACGTTTATCAAGAAGTGCTCATTAACGCTGCAAAAACGATGGTGCGAATTAAAAATCCGCGCCGGCTCCTCAAAATGATTGCCCGCTTCGTTGTCCGTGAAGTTGGCCTCACGCACACATCCATTTTAATTCATGAGTCATCCAAAAGCCGTTATGTGTTTGTCGATTCGAAAGGCGGCAGCCGCCTTCCGACAAGCCTGATTCGCCTGGATCATACAAACCCCTTGATCGATTGGTTTTTAGGGAAAGACCATCACCAGTACGCCAAATTCAAATTTAAAAAGCACTCTCTTTTTTATTCGGATGTGGTTGGCGGGCTTGATCAAATGGGAATGAACGGTTGCGATCCGGATTTAAAAAATCGTCTGATTAATTTGAAAAATGCAATGTCGACCCTGAAAGCCTGTGTGTGTATTCCTGGTTTTTACAAAGGAGAACTTTTGGGTGTCATGCTTTTGGGTGAGAAATTAAACGGAAAATCTTTTACGGATGAGGAAATTGCTTTTTTTCAAACGCTGGCGAACGACGCTTCGATGGCAATTAAAACAGCCAATTTGAGGGAAGATTTGCTAAAGCGAAATCTTGAACTCGAACTGAAGCAAAAAGAACTCAACGAAAAACTTCACGAAATTGAACATTTCCGTGTCCGCGAGCAAAAAACGTATTATCAAATTGTGTGGTCGCTCGCCAAGGAAGTGTACGCGAAAGATCCTTACACCTCCGGACATTCTGCGCATGTGGAACGTCTCGGAGTCATGACTGCGAAAGAGCTTGGGTATGATCTCAAAAATCAAAAGAAGAAAAACAAAATAAAGGCCAGTTTAAGGCTGCATGATATCGGTAAAATTGGAATTCCGGATGCCATTCTAAAGAAAGAAGACAGGCTGACGGAAGAAGAATGGAAGGTGATGAGAGAACATCCCTACAAGGGAGCTAAGATTTTAGAGCCTTTGAGCGAGTTTAAGGACGTGGCCAAAATCGTTCTTCATCATCATGAAAATTACGACGGATCCGGATATCCCGATCGTTTAAGAGGAGAAGAGATTCCGATTGAATCGAGAATCATTGCGGTGGTGGATGCGTTCCATGCGATTGTTTCAAACCGTTGTTATCGAAAAGGACGGGCTGAACATATAGCCATTGAAGAGTTGAGAAAAGGTGCCGGTACTCAATTTGACCCGGAAGTGGTCGACGCTTTCATCCGAGGATATGAAAAAGAAACCAGAGAAAAACGCGGGAAAAAGAAAACGTCCGAATCTCTCGTGGCTTAATTCGAATTCCCCCCGTAGTTTCCAAAGTATTTTGCCGTAGGAAATTATTTTGATTGATAGGTGTGTAACCGCAAAATGATAATGTCACTTTTCTGCAAAGTAGAAATGTCACCTAAAATCACACACTCGAAAGGAGTGTGTGATGGAAAAAGAAGAGGTGATCGAGGTGACAAATCAAG
>OBEQ011875426.1_pt1 | contig 29796 bp, 30 predicted proteins | sample 1670901 | NCBI WGS metagenome assembly OBEQ01 (sample SAMEA104232315, study PRJEB22302) | groundwater metagenome | biome: forest; feature: aquifer; material: groundwater | place: USA | collected 2011-08-07 | depth 5.4 m
CGCGAATTTTTCGCTTCGCGACCAGCAATCTCTAACTTCAAGAATCCAAGATTCTTGAGGCCTCAAAGTCCATTGGACTTTGAAGTTACCATTTGGCCGATGCAGAGCGTCGGGGTATTGAACCCAAATGGTAATAATTAAATAGAATATTTAAAATTTTTATAAGTTTTCCCAATTAAAGTCAGATTCACAGTCTGTTAAATTGTCAACAGTTAAATCTATTCCTGGGCCACCTTCGAATGGAGGAGGCAATGATTTTCCGCCCGAAAATAGGAAGTTGAGAGAATAAATAGCATCTGATAAATCTATTTGGCCATCGTCATTTGCATCTGCTGCATCTAAACATTTTATTTTGCTTTCTCCCGTGAATAAATAGTTTAGAGTATTGATAGGATCCGATATATCAAACGATTTATCTCCGTTTGAATCTGCTCTTAAGAAGACTTTAGGTATATGAGGAATTAATTTATTTTCTAGACCCCCGCCCAATCCAATTGGCGGCTGGTCGTATTCAACTGTGAAGTTGTCTATGATAGATAATGAAGCACTATCATTTTCTCCTACGCTTTGATCCTCGAGTATTACACCTACATAGCCTTCTAAATTAGGCATATCCTTCATGAAATCGTTTGTTATATGAGGACATTTAGTCAGATCTGTTTCGCATGTATCTGGATATATTTCGCATGTTTCAGGTATTAAATCTCCTGTATCTGGGTTTGCTTGACAGTGTGTTTCGCAATTAACATTGATATCACAGTCTACATGGCACAAATAGGGATAATTTTCATCACCTATTTTTTCGCATCTTTTAAGATCTAGAATATCCTTTATTGCACATTCAGTAGTTATATCATCTCTGCATTGACTAACGTCCACTCTATCATCTTTTGTTTGTATTTTTTCATCATTAATAAACAAATTAAAACCAGGCCATATCGATTTTCCTTGATTATCTTTAAATGTTGTTTGAGTATTATTATATCTTATATAAAGTGTATTATTGCCGTCAGGTACTATTGAACCAGATGTTGTATTTATATAAGAATCTGTTCCTCTTATAAGAACGTTTCCGCTAGAATCTATTGTTACTTTGTAATATGTTCCTCTTTCGCCAGCTATAGGATCGTCTGCGAAAGTTATACCTGCTTTGATTGAATCACCCCTAGAGCTTGGCAGATAAAAGGCGGCTGTGAGAGCCATATTTGTTTTTTGAAATGAATATAGTTTGTCATTAAATGTATAGACTAGTAATCCTGAAGAGCCATTATAGTCAGTTACTTCTAATCGATTATTTGTTACAGACCAATGTTTAGGTTCTACAGCGCCTCCTTTAGGTGGTGAGGTATAATCGTCTGGATAGCGTACACTTGATTTTGTTAATGTTTGTTCTGTGTTAAAAGGTTCTACTTCTATCGTTCTTGTGACTACTTGCGCTTTAAGTGGATTGTATAAAGAAGATCCTAACATTCCTGCTAGGCCTATTCCTGCTATAGTTGCTCCCATGTACAATTTATCTTTCAGGCCAGAATAAAGTCTGCTTGCTAGATTTTCTCTAGGGTCTTGCATGTTTTATAGTAAGCATTTATTTATATAAACCTTTCGGTTTTTTTTATTTTTATGAGTAAAATCCTCAATAGTTTTTAGTTATCCTACATCAAAATATTTATGCTTAGTGGAAATGCTTATAAAGGTAATTTTCTTTGTTTTGTTAGTATTTTTTAAGGAAAAGAGGAGTTAACCTACAAAAGTGGTGCACGAGAAATATATTAAAAAGAACGGTAAGATTTATGGACCTTATTTATATTCAAACAAAAGAGTAAATGGAAAAGTAGTTACTAGTTATCTGGGAAGTGCTGATAATGCGAAAAAGATAGATATTAAAAAACTTTATTTTTTATTTGGTATATGCTTGGTTATCCTACTTATTTTTGTCGTATTTTATAGCCTTTCTCTAACAGGCCGCGCTTCTTTAGATGTAGAATCAAGTTACAAACCTGGAGAGAAGTTATCAGGAAATTTAAGCTTTAATATAAAACAAGGAGAATTAATCCCTAAAGACTCTAAAGTTATTGTTTCTTTGGGAGGTATTTCTAAGGAATTTAGTTTAGGTGATTTGGTTGATAGAGAAATTGTTTCTGGAGAATTTTTTATTGAAAATAGTGCGATTAATGGTAGTGGCGAAGGATATGGGATTGTTGGAGAAAAGGTTAGTTATCCTGAAATTAATTTTGATTTGAGAATTTTTGCTGAAAGCAAAGAAAATCCTATTGCAAATAAAGAGGAAAATAATACATCTAATGAGACAAAGAGTGAAGAGGTTGTAAATAAAGAAGAAGCAAATAATGGGAGCAAGGTAGATGAGAATATTCAGAAAAATACAGAAGAAACTAAGAAAGAAAATGAAAATCCTACTGTTAGTGAAAGCCCATCTAGCGCACCAAGCGAATATAATGTGCCTAGTGCAGAAACTAGTTCTGGCACTGAAGCAACTAGCGGATCTACAGGAGAAACTACAGTTACAGGAGCAGCTGTTTCTGAATCAGAATCTATTATTTCTGGAGTTGCAAGTAAAGATAAAACGTTTACATATAATCTAGTGGAAGGACAGAATATAGAACTTGTTGAAGGAAGTGTCAAAGTTAATGGAAGTGAGATAAATAAAAACAGTTTGAAATTAAATGTGGCTGCTGGAAAAGCAGAAGTTTCAACTGATTATTCTTTGGTTGAAAAGGGTTTTGGAAAAGAGTATTTAGGAAAAAATGAAAGTAAGATTGAAATAGATATTTCTAAATTTGGAATTATTGTGAACGAGAGTACTAAATTGAAAATTAGCCTTGTTTATAATAATCAGAGTTTGGCAGGAGTAGAGAAAGATATTTCTGTAGAAGAAAAAATTCAGAAAAATTTGAATGAGAGCGAATTAAATGAAACAATTATTAATGAGACTAAGACAGAGTTTAATCGAACTGGAATGAATTTTAGTGTTATTGATGAAATTCCTGATATTAGGATAGCTAAGAACGGCAGTGCATTTTTGAATTTAAGCGATTATTTTGTTGGAGTGGATAGGTATAAATTTAATGCTCATGATTTAAGTGGAGTTTTTGAGGGAGATCTTTTAATAATTAGACCAAATGAAGGATTTAGCGGTATGCGAAAAGCAGAGGTTATTGCTTATAGAATGAACGACAGTATCGAAAGCAATAAATTTAGAATTTTAGTTTCTTCTGGAGCCGTATCTATAAGTACTTCTAGAAAGAAAATTGTTGCTGGAGAACCTGTTAGTTGGATAATGAATATTTCACTTTCTTCAGCAGATAATATTACTATTGAACTTCCTATTGAAGCTGAAAATATTAGTGTTAGGAAAATTGTTGAAGGATCTGAAGAAAGTTCTAACGCGGTTATTACTGGAATGATAAGTGCAGAACTTGATTTGAATAGGAATTTTGGTTTTGTTAATTTATTTAAGAATTTATTTAGAAGATTTACAGGAAGAGCCATTAATGACATTGGAAATAATGAAAACAATACTGTAAAAGTTGAATTGAAGGATAGTGCTAAGGAATATGTAATAGAATATAACACTAAAGGTCCTGATATAGAAGAACATGAAATTGGGCGTGGAAAGAGAGTTACTGTAGCTGGAGATGATGTTTCTAATTATACGGATGTTATTGCTTCTTCTCATATAGTTGGTAGAATTCCTATAAGTCAAGCTTCTAAGATAAAAGTTTATTGGTATAATGGAGAGAATGTTGGAAATGCAACTATTAAAAAAGTTGATGAGGTTGAAAATGAAGTTGTTCTTCAGAAAATAGAGAGCTCTGAATTTATGGATACTGAGCAGTTTGGCCGAGAGAATGTAAACATTACTAATTCTATAATTAATGGAACCCTAAATGGAGGAGACTTAGTTAATGATACTGGTACAGAAATTATCAAAGAGAATAATAGTATTATTGTTAATGAAAGCAACAGCGGGATTATTACAGAGAATAATAGCATTGTTAATAATGAAACTGTAGTTGCAAATAAAGAAAGTAGCAATTCGATTAATATTAATAATACCAATGAAAGTATTTTTGGAATAACCGGAAGTGTAATTGGTGAAATTAATGATACTGGCACTGAAATTGTTTTGAATGAAACTTTAGCTAGTAATAATCAGACAGTTAACATTGTTAAAAAGAAAACAAATGTCAAGTCAAATAGGCAAGAAATTCCGTTTGATGCTTATGATCTTGATGGCGACGGCTATATGGATTATGTTGAATGGGTTGTGCCGCATTTGAGCAATCAGACTTTTGATATTATTTTAATTACAAAAGCAGAGCATTTGGATGAAAACAGAAGTTTTGTGGAAGATGTTTATGATTATGTTAAAGACAAAGATGATAATTGGACAGATATTCCTAATGGACATTATATAAGGGTTATTTTTGAAAATAATTTAACTTCCGATAGAGATATTACTCTTTATGCAAGAAGCAATTATTCTTCCAGTGTAGAGGTATATGAAAGAAATAAAACTAACTTGATTACTAAATTTGAAAATATTTCTGATGAAAGCTGGTACAAAGTTCTTTTGACTAATCTTACAGGAAGCCAAGATAGTTTTGATTTACGAGTTAACTCTGAGAATGACGGCTTTGTTAGTTTTGATTATATTGTTGACCCAACTAGTTCGCAAACCAATACGTGCGGGCAATTAACTACGGCAAATAATATTTATTATCTTACAGGAGATGCTAATGGTACTGGGACTTGTTTTGATGTTAGGGCTAACGGCGTTACAATAGATGGAAATGGATCTGGTATTAATTATGGTACTGGAAGTGGTGCTGGTGTAATAGTATATGGGGTAAATATAACAGGATATAATGATACTATTGTAAAAAATTTGGTAACTTTAACGACAGGAGGAGTTTCTGCAGCAAAGCATGCTATTCAGATTATTGATTCCTTTAATACTTCAATATACAATAATACTATAAGAACTAATGGCACCGGTATAGGTATTAATATTAATCCGGGCAAATATATAAATATTACTCATAATAATATTAATAGTTCAGGATCAGGAGACGGTATTTCTATTTTAGGAACATCCCATAATATCAGTGTGCAGTTTAATAATTTTACTATTGGCGGGGCAGGTGGAGACGCGATTACTTTGGGCACTACAAATAATAACACTATTGCTTATAATTTTATGGACATAAGAGGAAACGGAAATGGAGTTATATGTACACAATCAGTTAATTTTACTAATGTTATTTATAATAATATTACTAATTTAGGAAGTGGCGGAGGAATTAATTCTAATTCTAATTCTTATTTTAAGAATAATTTTAGTTTTAATAATATTAATATAACTGCTTCAAGCAATGGAAATGGCATTACTCTTGGAGGGGGCTTTAATAATGGCACTCTATTTGGAAATAATATCAGTATTAATGGTGGAACTGGCGGAGGAATTAGCCTCGCATTATCAAGCGGAAATAACCTTATTGCAGGCAACTATATCAGAACTAATGGCAGTGCAGCTGCAGGAATTAAATTGACAAATTCTCAAAATAACAGTTTTGTTTCGAACTTTATTTATACTAGCGGGGATAACTCGCATGGCTATTCAATAGGGGCTAACTGCGATTTAAATAATTTCACATCAAACGAAGTTAATGCGACTGGAAGAAATAGCAATGCTGTTAGAATCCTTCAGCAAAATATAGGAGGGGGAATTATCGCTTTTAATAATCTTACTACTTTAGATCAAAGTTCTGATACAATTTTTCTTAATTCTGCTAATAATACTATTTTCTTGAACAATAGAATTATAGCTAATGGCACCGGAAGCGCAGGCATTTTATTTATTAACTCTAATAACAATACTTTTATGAATAATAGTATTCTTGTTCTCGGAAGCGGAATGAATTCAAGTGCAATTGTATTGGGAGCGGCTTTAGGATTTGCTAACGGGAATGTATCTGATGGAAACAGATTTTTTGATACTTCTTTTAATGTAGTTACTCTGGGAACTAACGGAACTACTTTTAATACTGGAACAGGCGGGATTGTTAATTTTACTAATGTTACTATTTCCAGCCTTAATTTAACTGCATTTCTAGGAACTAGTTCTGTTACAGTTAATTTTCATTGGTATTTAGATGCGCAGGTTAATAATAGCATTAATAATGTTATTTCAGGAGCTAATGTAACTGGAAGCAATAACAGTGCAGGTATAAAATTTAGTGTGCTGACTTACAGTAATGGTTTTATTCCTAGGCAAGTTTTACTTGATTATTCTATAAACAAAACAGAGATAAATTATCAGAGCAACTACACAATTAATGCAACTAACGCAGATTCTTCTACACAATCTAAGCCTCTTAATTTGAGTCTTATGAACAACACATTCCTTGCATTTACTGTAGATTCTATCCCCCTCTTGAGCTTTGTTGCTTCTACTTTGGCAAATGGAAGCGTGACACAGAATAACTTTGTCATTGCCAATATTAGTATTACTGAACCTTTATTACAAGAAGCTAGATTTAATTGGAATGGAACGAATTATACTTTATTTAATCAATCTACTGTTTTATTCTTGGCTTTTAATAATATAAGTGCTTTAGGCGAGAATTCAAGCAAAGCTGTTGATATTAGCAATTCTAGCAATAATGCCTCTTTGGACCGTGTGTCTGTATTTAATAATTCAGCAAAGTATGGCGGGTCTTATGAATTAGATGGAAGACCAAATATAAGAAATATTAGCGTAACTGATTCTAATAGTCTTGATCTGACTAATTTTACTATATCTTTATGGTTTGTACAAAGAGGTGCTGGAACGACCGTTACAACTGCTACAAGCAGCTCTGATGTAGGAGGAGCTATTATAGTTGCTCCTCTTGTTTCAAAGGGAATAACTAACGGAGGAACCAATTCTAATTATATGATAGGAGTAGCTACGAATAAACTACAAGCAGATGCTTTAAGCAGCGGTGGGAGTCATTTATCTATTACTGGAGCAACAACTACTCTTAATAATAATACATGGTATCACGCTGTTTTCACTTATAATTCTACGACTGGTGTAATTTATCTTAATGGCGTTTCAGAGGCAACTAAAGTAAGCGGTATTATTCCTATGACTAATTCATTTTCTTTAGGCATAGGAATGGCATATAATAATACACCTAACATTGCACATGGATCATTTAATGGAACAATTGACGAAGTTATGATTTGGAACGGAGCACTTAGTGCTGCGGAAGTTACTGAGTTGTACTTTTCTAATTTATATAAATTTAATACAACTAACTGGGTTTTATATGTTAATCAAAGCAAGAACGCAACTGCAGGATTAAACAATGGAGTTTATACTTATTTTGCTAGTGCTAAAGGTACAGGGAGGTGGAATTCTACTGATGTTAGGACTGTCCAAACTATTAATGTAGTTCCTCAAAATTCTTCGACAAAGATTAATGCTACTTTAGGAACAAATAAAACTTTAGAAGATCTTAATTGTTTTGATAATGTTATTGATCCTGATGGAGGAAAATTAAATGTCAGCGTTGAATGGTATAATCAAAGCATATTACATCTTGCAATAAATTATAATAATAGTTATACGAATAATACTTTCTTTAGCGCTGTTTTGGATAATGCTAATACCACGAAAGGACATAACTGGACCTGCGCAATGAGATTATTTGACGGCACTTCTTATAGCAGCTGGATTAATAGCAGTACTTTAAGAATTTTGAATAGTTTACCTACTGTTGTTTTATCTAGTCCAGCAAATGGAAATGTTACAACAAATAGGACTCCTACATTTAGTTGGATTGGTAACGACAATGATCCGACAGATAATAGCAGTTTGCAGTTTGAACTTAATTTGAGTTGTTATTATGTACCGGGTGGAGCTTGTAATACAGATAATAGATATGTAGTTAGAACAGAACTTAATAGCACTAAGAATCATACGGTTGGACCTTATTTGAAATTCTTAAGCGATAATAATTATTATTATAATTGGACTGCAAGGGCATGGGACGGAGATAGTTTTGGAGTTTGGACAAGTCCTAGTAGAAATATTTCTATACAGTCAGAAATTAGTATTAGCGTGCCTGTAAATATTGTTTCATTTGGAAGCCTTAATTTATCTCAAACTAAGAATAGCAGTACAGATAATCCTTCTCCAATTGTATTAAGAAATGACGGAAACGCACTTGCTAATATATCTGTTAACTTTACTTCTTTATTCTTGAGAACACTTAATCCAACTAATAATTTCCAGTATCAAATAAGAAATACTACAGGAGGTTGTTTTGCTGCCTCTGGAACGCAAACTACGTTTGCTCAAGCGCCTTTGGTATTAACGAGGGCGATTAATCAACTTAACTTTACTTCTGGATATCAGACAGGATGCAATAATGTTTCAGTCGATATATTAGTTACTATTCCTACAGATGAACCAGCGGCTAATAAGACTTCAGTTGTTACATTTGTGGCTAGCTTAGGAGAGCCTGGAATAGGAACTACTTAAAATGAGAAAAATAAAGAGGAAGGTGAGAAAATGAATTTAGTATATAGGGGTTTTGTTTATTCCATACCCAACATATCTAAAAGTTCTCTTGGAGAAAAGATTTTAACTTTATTCTGTTTTCTTAATCCTTCATCTCCTGAAAATATGGCAACATTTGTTTTTAATGCTAGTGCTATATATGGGGCATCTTTTTTATTTATCTCTAAAGCCTCAGCTAATTTATCCATAAACTCTGAAGCAGGGATAAAATCAATTTCTTCCTTTAAAAATTTAAATGTATTTGCTAGTTCTTCATTTGACAATTTAGTTTGTAAAATTAATTTATCCATTCTTACACCTATTTCTTTAAATAGGAACTCTGGAGCTATAAACTCAAATTTTTTGAACAATTTATTTGCTTCAAAAACCTTAAACGCGTTTCCTTTATTTATTAGTGCTGAAAATATAACATTAACATCAGTCACAAGCCGCATTTACTCTTCCTTTGCCAAATCTTCATATCTTTTAGATAATGCCCAATTTACTTCATCGGCTAATTTGTCTACTTCTTTTCGTGTTATTTTTGATTTAGAAAGAGTATATTTTATTTCTTGTATTTTTTCTAATTCTTCTTTTAGCTTTCTTTCTACGGCTAATTGCCAATTTATTTTTGATGCATATGCTAATTCTTTTAATTCTTCCGGGATAGATATCCTTATTTCTTTCATATTAAAAGATATTTTGATTAACTATATAAATATTTCTGCTGATTCTCTTATTGAAACCTCAAGATTTGTATTTGCGCAATCCCCCTACTTCAGTTCGCAGGTAAGCAAATCAAATCTTGATGGTGCTCAAGAACCCGAACACGCACCGGAATTTATTCCGAGGGTTCTTGACATAGAGGTGAAAAATGAATCATAAAATATTTATAATAGGACAAGCAGCATTTTTAATTTTATTTGTAGTTGGAATTTTTATTTTTTACCCTAGAGCAAATGTTAATGTCAGCGGAAATATTGTTAATATTAAAACTAGCAATGCAAATGTTATAATTTTATCTTCAAACCCTGATTTTTCTAATCCTCGATATGTTGATGTAAAAGAGAATGTAAGTTTTAATTTAAGACCTGGAACTTATTATTGGAAAGCAAGCAATGGCGTTTTAGAAAGTTTTAGCAATAAATTTAAAATAGAATCTGAAGTTGGCTTGAGGATTTTAGAAAAAGATGGCAAGGAAGAATTGAAGAATGTAGGCAATGTGAAAGTTAATGTTACTAAAACTAAGGAAGGCGGTTTTGTAGGGCATATTATTTTGGAGCCAGATAATTCTGAAGAAATAAAAGATGGAGGGCAATATGTCGGAAAACAAGCAGACCAATAGTTATCTTAGAATAGTGGGTTTAATTTTATTAGTTGGATTTATATTCATATTTATTTTATTGATGAAAAATGTTTCTGCTTTGGGTATAACTCCTGGTAGAAGTACTTTAAATTTTGAGCCTCATTTAGAGAGGCAAGTGCCATTTTCAGTTCTTAATAATGAACATAAAAAAATGCAAATAATATTTTTAATTCAGGGAGAATTAAACAAGTCTATTTCTATTTCAGATAGAGAGGGTGAAGATAAGGATAAGAACAAAAAAAGTAATATAATAGAATTTTTACCTAGCGAAGAAAGTAAAAGTTTTACATATAATGTTAAACTGCCAGAAAAGTTGGAACCTGGATTGCATACTGCAGATGTTGTTGCTTTAGAGATTCCTGATATTTCTTCTGAAGGAACTTATGTTGGTGCGACTGTTGCTGTAGTAACCCAGTTATATGTATTCGTGCCTTTTCCTGGAAAATATGTTGAGGCTGATTTGAATGTTTTGGATGCAGAATCTAATACTACTGCTACATTTATCTTGCCTGTTATTAGCAGAGGGCAGTTAGGCATAAAAGAAGTCAGAGCTGTGATTGATATTTATACTGCTTTGAACGAAAAGATTGCCACTTTAGATACAGATTATGCTCCTCTTGAGCCCGGTGCAAGAACAGAGTTGACTGCAAAGTGGCCTGTTAACGTTCCTCCAGGAAATTATCTTGCAAAGGCTACTGTATTTTACGACGGAGAATCAAAAGAGACTGAAAAACAATTTGCTGTAGGTATTAGTTATTTAAGCTTAGAAAGTATATTAGTTAACGACTTTACTTTGGGACAGATTGCAAAATTACAGATTCTTGTTGAGAATAAATGGAATGAACAATTAAAAAACGTGTTTGCTAATTTATTAGTTTATAATAAAAACGACCAGGTTATGGCAGATGTTAAATCTGCTTCAGAAGATATACCTGCTCTTTCTAGAAAAGAGTTGATTGCCTATTGGGATACTGCAGGTGTTCAGGAAGGAGAATACGATGGCAAGCTTGTTGTTAAATATAATGAAAAGTCTGCTGAAAAGAATCTTCTTCTAAAGATTAGTGCTGGCAGCTTGGATATTTCTGGAGTTGGATATGCTATAAGAGGGAACAAAGGCGCTGGAGTAAGTTTGACTACTATTTTACTTGTTTTGGTAATTATTTTGTTAATTGTTAATTTAGCATGGTTTGTATTCTTTAGAAGATTTATTGGAAAGCAGAAGCAAAAATAAACGATTAAAAAAAATTCAAAGAGTTTTTTTACAGTGATATGTTTAAATATTAATATTTACTCTTCAGTATGAGTAAACTTTATTTAAAAAGAGGAAAATGGACAAATCAAAGAGAATTATTGTTATTATGTTAATATTTGCTATATTGTTTTCTGTAGTTTCAATTGTAATAAATTTAGTGGCTAGCAATATTGATATTTCTAAATATTCTCCTCAAAATCCTTATAAGAAAGGCGGCACAAATAATGCAGGAAATATTGAGCTTATTGTAGAGGGAAATTCTGGAGGAACTAATGAAAAATAAAAACAATAATAAATTTATTACTGTCTTAGCCGTGATTACGGTTTTAATCGCTATAATTTCTGCAGGTTTTACTTTTTTTTCTCTTTTGAATTTGGCTTCTAAAATTTCCGGCTATGCTACTACAACAAGTACGGCGGAAGTTAATTTGACTGTGGAGACTTTTGCAGCTGTTAATTTTACTACAAGTCTTATTAATTATGGATCTGGAAGAGTTAATAGTGGATCTACTTCTGCAGCATTAACTACTTTTGGATCGAATAATGTTACTGGAGGAAATTGGACATTAAGAACTGCTGGAGGATTAAGGTTGGAAAATGTAGGTAATGTTAATGTTTCTATTAATTTATCTTCTAGTAAAGCTGCAGCTGCTTTTGTAGGGGGCGCTTCGGTAACTCCTGTATTCAAGTGGAATATCACTAATTTTGAGGCAAATAGTTGTTTAAATAAAACAGGAACAGGCACCGTTGCAGTTAATACAGATGTTTTTTATGATGTTAACACAACCACTGCTAATTATTGTCCAATATTTAACTATCTTGATAGCGCCGATGTTATAAGAATAGACTTTAACATAACTATTCCTACCGATTCTGCAACAGGTGCTTTGACAACAGTTATAACTGCTACTGCAGATACTACTACAGGACAAGTATAAATTTTTGTATATAAAGTATATGAAATTGTGTAGCCACAACATTTAAAATTATATAGATTTTGGATATATTGTGAAGTTATTTAAGCATTATGAGTTAGAGTTATTGAAAGTTGGGAAAGTTTCAAAGCATTCTACAAAGACAAGAGGTAAAATATACGATAAAGGGAAGGTCTATCTTTCAGATAATGCTTTTACGAATAAAGATTATGAGCTTTATGATTTGGGTGAATTATCTATTGAAGAAGTTTTTGCCAAAATAAATGGAAAAGGATTATTGCTATTTTTTCCAGAATATAAAAGAAAAAAGAGGGTTATCGGACAGGGAAGAGACTTTGGAAGTTAAAGTTGCCTGAAGGGCATTAACTTGTGTCCTAGAATGAATTATTTAGGAGGCAGTAATACTATAAGAATTGACTTTAATTTAACTGTTCCTTCTGATTCTGCAACAGGTGCTTTGACAACAGTTATAACTGCTACTGCAGACACGACTCTTCTATAGTTTCAATGAAGTATTTTTCCTTTAAGAAAAGTATATAAAACTTTATCTCTTTTTTATGGGATGAAAAGAGGACTTTTATTTTGCGTTTTACTGGTAGTTGTGGTAATATTTTTTATTTCGAATGTTTTTGCCTTGGGAATTTCACCCGCGATATTTGATGTTGATTTTACGTCTGGAGGAGAGTATGAATTTACTTTTTCTGTTTCATCAGACAATCCTGATCAAATAATGGATCTAGATTTAGGAGGACCTTTGGCAAAGTATGGAACTTTGAGTGCTAAAGAGGTAATTGGAAGTGGAACTTTCAATGTTAAACTTAAATTGCCCCAAGAGGCAGAGACACCAGGACCAAATAGAATTGCAGTTATGGTCAGCGAGAGAAAGCCTGAAGAAGGTTTTATCGGAACTAGAGTAGAAATAAGAGGCACTATAATTGTTCATGTGCCTTATCCTGGAAGGTATGCTGAGGCTGATTTGAATATCGGCGACGGAAACGTGGATTCTTTTATTCCTTTTTCTTTATCTATTTCCAATAAAGGCAAGGAAGATTTGTATATTAGCTCTCAGGTTCAGATTTTTGAAGATAATGGGAATCCTGTTTATTCTTTATCTTTTGACCCATTTTCTTTAAACGCTGGGGAGAGCAAGAATTTTAGGAGATTGCTCAACACAACGGACTATAAACCTGGGAATTATTTGGCCAAGACAATCATTAACTACGGGAATGAGATTAAGATAGATAAAAAATTTAGGATAGGCTATCTTTTTGTTAATATTACTAATTTTACACAGGAACTTCCTAATAGCGGCATACAGAAATATTTTATAGGAATAGAAAGCAGATGGAATGGCGATGTTGATTCTGTTTATGCAGATGTTAATATTTCTAATTCTACTAAAGAAATAATTTTTAGAACTCCTTCGATCTCTTTGCCAAAGTGGGAAAATGGGATTTTAGAGGGATATGTCGATACAACTCAACTTGAGGGGCTTTACAATGCAGGCGTTAAATTAAGTTATCTTGGCAAAGAAACATCTGCTTATGGAAAGTTGAACGTTTATAGAAGAGAGATTAATATGTTCATTATTTCTGCGATTATTATAGGAATTATTATAATATTGTTAGCAATCTTTATAATCTGGATGATAGTCAAGAAAAGAAAGAATAAATCAGGCAAGGATAGGAAGAAATGAAGAAAATATTTTATACAGAGCATAAAACCACATTCTTTAGATTGTGGATAAAGCTTGGTTTTATCTCTGTCTCACAAAGTCCAAACAAACCGCACCTTTCAAGGTGCGGTAAAACGCAAGGACTTTATGATTTTATTTTTGGGTTTAGTTTAATTCTTCTTTTAATTAGTGCTATTGCATTGGTATTGCCTGCTAAAAAAATTCAGGAAGAGAAGATTTATGCTAAAGTTAATGTAACTGACAGTGGCGGATTCGATTTAAATAATACTGCTTTGACTTTTGGCAATGTACAACGGCTTGGGACGTCTACTAGAAGTATTAGTTTTGAGAATAAAAATAATTTTCCTGTAGCGGTTTATGCTTCTGCTGAAGGAGATATAAAAGAATTATTAGATTTTGAGAAAGTTACTAAGTTAAATTCTAAAGAAAAAAAGACTATTGCATTGAGCGTTCTTGCTTCAGAAGATATAGAAGAGAGAGTTTATTCTGGAAATGTAACTTTTAGTATGTTTAGAGATTAATTTTTATTGTAAATTGCATATATAAAGATATAAAATACTGTAGTTACTATACCTATGATATATTTTATTATTAATGGAGGTTGATTTATCATAAATGCGTAAATAAGTGCGATAATATTTGCTATAAGATAAATAATAAAGAGAAATAGACTCACACCATCGGTATTCTTTTTCTTTATAGTTTTTATTATTTGAGGAATCAACATTATGGAAAATAAAATAGTTGCAGACCATCCTAATATTTGAGCTATTTGTATATTTTCTATTTTATTTTTGGTTAAATAATCATATTTGCTTATAAACGTTATGCTAAAGAGTTTTAGGTTTAATAATAAGGCACATAGAAATCTTTAATAACATCTTTCTGTTTTTTTATATATGTATAAAAAGGGGCAGAGAAGCTTAAATCTTTTTAGAATTTTCGCTATTGTTTTAGTAATACTAATATTATTTTTTATTTTGATATTTCCTATATTTTTTAAGGGAGAGTTTAGTTTGTTTAGATTTTTAGGCGAGAAGATTTTTGGAACTGGAGAGAAAGAGGTTTTATTGGCTCCTCCCTGTTCTGCTGGAACTGTCGATTTAGATGATCCTGCTACTTACGGCACAGCGATTAGTAGGACTCAATGGGGCGCAACTTTTCAACAGTCTGATTTTTTTGTCAATAGCAATGTTGTTTTATGCACTAAAAAATATACTTATGACGATCAAGCTTCTTCTAACGGCGTTTTAATTATGAATGTAAATAATATAGTTTTAGACTGTAGCGGAGCTACTATATCCAATCCTTCTCCTGATCCAAACGATAAAGCTATTAGCGCTAGTGTTAAAAATAATATACAGATAAAGAATTGTGTTACAGACGGGTTTGGCTATGGAGTTTATGCTACTAGTATGATAAATTCTTTAATTTTTAATTTAACTGTTATTGGTTTTCAGAATAACGCAGTTAATCTCGTGGCATCATCAAGCGGTAATTATTTAAATATGATAAATTCAACTACTAAACCTCAAACTCCAGGATCTGATATTGGAATAAGGATAGATGCAAGTTCTTTAAATAATAAAATTAATAATTCATTCCTATATGATAGCGCATCAAACGCTGTTTATACTGAAGGGAGCAATACTCTAATCCAACATACTATAATACTTAATGCTTCTATTGATGCTGGCAATACTAATGGTGCAGTAAGAATCAGAGATGCCCCTAAAGCTTTTTTGGATAATGTTAGTATAAAAACTTCTATAAGAGGAATTGTTTTTGATTGTACTAATTCAAAAGTAAGCAATAGTGTTTTAAGCAACGTCACTGTAAACCTCAGCTATGATTATGGGATACAAATAAGAAAAGACTGTATAAATGTGACTATTCTGGATAGTTTAGTATCTAATAGTACTAATAGAGGAATTTCTATTGAAACTAGTAATGTATCGTTGAATAGAACTATAGTATACGGAACTCTTTCTTCTTCCCAGTCTATAAATGGCAATATTGTTATTGATGGGGATTGCGGCCCAACATTTGGCTGTGGGACTAAACATATATCTGATGTAATTATCTCTGATTCTTTTTTAAACGACAGTGCTAGCAACGGCATTCTTGTTTTAAATGGCAGTATTACAGTAATTAATACTAGGGTTTTAGAGAGTAAGAACAATCTTAATTTTTATTATGTAAATGCTTTACAATCTTATTTCACTGGAACTAATTCTACTTTTATTGATTCTGTTTTTAATGATAGCGATTCTACAACTACTGATGTTCAGATAAATGCTGGTATTACTAAGACTTTTATGAATGTTACTTTCGTTAATACAACTTTTGATACGCAGTTTTTTCCTTTGTTTGGTATTGCTGGAGTTGCTCAACTTACAGTTAAATGGTGGCTTGATACTCTTGTGCAAGACGCTAAAGGGAATCCTTTAAGTGTGGCTGATGTCAACGCTGTTGACAAGAATGGTTTAGCTTTTTTAATGCAAACAGGCGCAAATGGATTGACTCCTAGGAAAAACTTTACTGAATATATAGAATTTAAGAATGCGGGCGTTGGAGGCAGTTTCGCTGTAAGGACTTATTTTACTAATTATAACTTAGATGTTAGCAAACAGTTTTTTATTCCCCAGACCCGTATTGTGAATCTTAGTTTTGATAGATTTGAGATTTTTAATCTAGCTGCTAAAACTAATGTGGACGCATGTTTTACAATCATACAGCCAGGCACTGTTTATACATTGGTTCAAGATCTTAGTGCTTCAGGAACTTGCATGCAGATTGATGCGGATAATGTTATTTTAGAAGGGCAAGCGCATATCATTAATTATTCTAAAAGTTCAATAGGTTATGGTGTTAGAATTCTTAGCGGGACTAATATTACTATAAGGAATTTAACTATTTTTGAGGGCGGGACTTATGGCGGAGCAGCGATTTATAATACCGGAGGAAGAGATTTGCATATTTTAAATAATTCTATTATTACTCATGCAGGATACGGCGCACAATTCTTCCTTCCATTTAGTATTATGGGGTTTGAGGTTTATAATAATACATTTAAGTCTATTCTTAATAATGCGCATAATATTTTTATACGGGGTACGACATATGGAAACATAACTAGAAATAATTTTATTAGCTATGGCAATTTTACAGATAACATTCATATAGAACCTTATTCAGGTAATAATCCTGGAGGACATAGAATAGGGGGAAATCGTTTGGAGTCGTGGGGAAATCTTACGTCTCGAGGAATTTTTGTTCAGCAAGGGAATCAACAGAATATTAGTTCTAATGATATTCTCGCTAATAGTAGTGCAGGAATAGGGATTTATCTTTTAAGTAGTTCTTTTAGCAACTTAACAAATAATTTTATTAATACTACTGGGGCTTCTGGAGCAGGCATCTTATTTGATACTAGTTCAAATTCAAATTTTGTTTTAAATAATAATATTTCCACGAGCGGATCTAGTGCTATAGGTATTTCTTTAACAGGCAGTTCTGGCAGTAATAATATAGGCAAAAATTATATTAATACTACGGGCGATTTTTCTACTGCAATTAGCTCTATTTCATCTAGTCAGGCAAATAGGTTTATTGATAATCTTCTTTTCACGATTGGAGTCGGTTCTAGTGGAATATATTTAACACAGGGTTCTTTTTCTGCATCTATTGGAAATGTTATTACTACATATGGTTCTGGAGCAAGAGGAATAATTGTTGATTTTTCTCCTTCTTCTAATATTACTAATAATCTGATAATAACAAATGGACTTACTACTGCTTATGGTATTGAAATTAGAGCGCTTTCTAATAATATTATTTTGACTAATAATAATATTTCTGCATCAATTTCTCCAGGACTTTATCTTCATGGAGAAATATTTAATGGAAACATTACCAATAATACTCTTCTTACTGTTGCAGCTAGTGGCATATACTTGGAGGATAGAGTTACAAATTTTAGAATCACCAATACTACTATTTATGCAACTGGCGGGGGCGCGAATGGAGTTTATTTTGGACTTGGTTCTGGATTAGGTAGAGACTTTACAATTAATACGACTTTTTCAGGGCTCAATATCTTTACTAAGGGGGTCGGTGGAGATAGTATTCTAATTAGTGGAGGAAATCATAATTTTAGTTTTATTGATAGCGTCGTTAATTCTACTTTGGCTAAAGAGTTTTCTTTATCGAATACTGTTGTTAGCGGAGAATGGAATTTTACTAATGTAACTAGATCAAATTATGGTGGGATTTCAAAGACTTGGCCATTAGGTGCTTTGGGTTCATTAACTGTTTATTGGTACTCTGATGCTCATGCTCAGGATACTTCAGGCAGTCCCTTAGTTAATGTTAATATTAGTTCTTCAGATAGGTATTCTTCTCAAAACTTCTCTAAGCTTACTGCATCTGATGGCAAGGTTCCTCGACAAATACTTTTAGATTATAATCAGACTAGTTCTACTGCAATAACTGTTTATTCTAATTATACGTTTAATGCAACTGCTCTTTCCGGAGAGAATCTAATTCAGAGCGTGAATATAAGCGAGATGAATAATACAAATATATCGTTTACTTTTGGAAATACTCCGCCGAGTGTTTATGATATTACTAATAATTTAGGAACTGGAGATATTTCTACCCAGACTATCACGCCTGCAGGTGTTAAGAATGTCGCTTTTAGAATTTATGTTTTAAGTTATGGGGGTTCAGCGAATATAGGCGCTGTAGATGCAATTTTCTCTTTTGGATCTACTACTAGAACTGGAACTTGTTCAGGACCCCTTTCAATAGATTCTGCTCATTTTTATTATTCTTGTACAATTGGAATACAATATTTTGATCCGCCTGGACAATGGGATGTTAAGGCTCGTGTGCAGGATAGTAGAAGTTTAGTTTGGAGTGCTTATTATATTGAGCAATTTACTTTAATGTCTTCGACTTATCTTAATAATGATCCGAGCATTTCTTTTGGCAGCGTTCTGCCAGGAAATCCAAATGTAGAAAAAACTTTGCAAATAAAAAATATAGGAAATGCGCTTGTAGATACAGTTAAAGTTAACGGAAAGGACTTGAGTGGAGAGACTCAATCTTCTTATATCATACCAATTACTAATAACTTTGCTTCAAAATCTACAACAGGATCTTGTATAACAGGAGTGCCGTTAAGCAATGGCGTAGAAGTTACTATTCCTGGATATTCTTTATCACCAGGTGATAATTCTTTAGGACAAGGCATAGGAAGTTTGTATATTTGTTTGAAATCAGTTCCTAGTGGGTTACTCCCGCAGATTTATTCTGCAAATGGAGTTAATAGCTGGGCGATTACATTCCCTCCTTTACCCTAGTTTTTCTTCTGGAATTTTTTCTTCGATTTTAATTTGTTTTCAGGAGTTATTTTTCAGGAGGTTTGACAAGAAATGAGCAGAAGAAATTATATGGTAAGTACACCATGCAAGAATATCTGGATACTACAATACAACAAATTAGTAAATATCTTTATATATCAGAGTATATTGCTTTTATTGATTACCAAGGGACTTATATGTTAATCAAAGAAATAAGAAAGACAGAACATTACAAAGAGTTCCATGAAAATCAGGTTCCTTGGGATGAGGTTGTACGGGCTATATTGAGTACAAAACACAGAAGGAAGAAAGGCGACAGACTTCAAATTGAGACAAATAGCCTTTACATCTTGTGCAAAAGACAAGGTACGATACTGTGGGTAATAAATGCAAAGAGAAATAAGAAATGAAATGTAAAGAATGTGGAAATGATTTAGTAAGAGTTGAAGTTGCTGTAGAAGATGCTGACTCGAAAGTTATCAGTTTGCAATGTCCTGCTTGCGGCTACATGGAATTTGAGGAAAAGAGCTCAAATAAGATTATTGATGGATTAAAGTCAAAAAGAATTCAAATGAAAGATGTAGAAGAGAAGATTGTTAAAATGAATGATCAACAAGTAGGGATCTATTTTGACCGAGAAACAGCAGAGCGTCTAAGTCTGAAACCTGGTAAAACCGTGCGTTTATCTTTTCCGTCCAAGAATAAAATAATTGTAAATCTCGATAGATAATCTTCCTTGCTGAAGAATAGTTGTTCTCTTTTCTATTTGAGTTTAATGCAATGATGCTTCGCATCGGCTAAATGGCGCTAAGCTAAAAAAGGCAACTTTCTCTATAAATAGAAAGATTTATAAATAAAGTTTAATTTAATAGAAACATGAAAAGAATAGAGTTAGTTTATAGGGAAATTTTATATAGAGCCATTGAAGAGAAAGAAAGGAGATTTACTCAGTTGGAGCTTTCTAAAAACCTTAGTATTTCTTTAAGTATAGTGAACGCTGCTGTTAGAAAATTACGCGATTTAGGATCTATTAAAGTTTTGGCTAGGAGTTTTGAGATAATTGATATTAGAAAGATTCTTTATTATTGGGCTTCTGCTAGAAATTTTTGGAAAGATGTTATATATCAAATTAGGGTTGAAATGCCTGTTAGAGAAATGGAGAGGAATATGCCTGATCTTATTTATTCTGCATATTCTGCCTACAAATTTAAATTTAAAGATGTGCCTGCGGATTATTCTGAAGTTTATGTTTATGCCAATGATAGCGAATTGGAGCTGATAAAGAAGAGATTTAATCGATTTGAAAAAAATAAATTAAAACCAAATCTTTTTGTTTTGAGAAAGGATTCTTTGATGGATAAATATAAATCTATTCCTCTGGCTCAAATTTTCGTTGACTTATGGAATTTAAGAGAATGGTATGCTAAAGACTTTGTTCAGGATTTTGAGAAAAAGTTTAATGAGGTTTTATAATGGAATTTTGGAATTCGCTGCTGACAGAAGAAAGCTGGAAAAAACTGCAGGAATTAAATAAAAAATACGAATTTACTCTTATAGGGGGATGGGCAGTATATCTATGGACAAAGCAACAGAAATCTAAAGATATTGATATCGTGGTTGGAATTAATGAATTGCAAAAATTTAAGCAAGAGAAATTGGCTAAAAATGACAGGCTTAAAAAATATGAAATTAAGATTGGGGAGATAGATATTGACATTTATGTTTCTTATTTTTCAAAGTTAGCGATTCCTGTTGAAGATATAGAAAAATATTCTTCCAATGTAGAGGGATTTAGAGTTGCATTACCTGAGGCACTTTTGGTTTTAAAGCAGGGCGCTTGGCTTGATAGAAAATATTCTGCAAAGGGAGAGAAGGATAAGATAGATATTGCTTCTCTTTTATTTTTTACCGATATTAATTTTCTTCGGTACAGCACAATATTGAAGAAGTATGGACTTGCGCATTATATTAATGAATTGGCTTTGTTAGTTAGGGAGTTTGCGGATTATGACAGCTTATCTTTAACGCCTAGAGAATTTAAATTGAAAAAGAAAAGTGTTATTGAAAGTTTGAAGAAGATTTAGGTTTTTGCTATTTTTTCTTCGATTTTAATTTTTAGGAAAGATTTATATAGTAACTTAAAGTTACTATATAGTAACTTAAAGTTTGCATAATAGAATGGCAGCCATAACACAAAAGGAAAGAGAAGCATTGTTAATCTTGTTTAAAGATTTTTCTAGTTATTACAATGCAAATTCATTGAGTAAATCTCTTAATATAAGCAGAATTGGAACTATGAAATTACTCAAAAAGTTCAATAATAGAGATATCTTAAAAGACAGGAAAATAGGTAAATCAATTGTTTATAAGTTAAATTTAGAGGACGATTACGTGAGAAGTCTTATTGCTTTTTTATTAGCTGACGAAGCTAATAACTTTAAACGTTGGAAAGATGAATTTAAACTTTTATTTAAAGGAGAAAGAATTGTAATGCTATATGGCTCCACGATAATAAATTATGAAAAAGCAAGAGATATTGATATTATAGTTGTTTTGGAAAAAGGAGATTACAAAGAAGTTGCGAAGGTAATAGCAGAAAGACAAAAGTTTCTGTCTAAAAAAGTACATTTGATAGGACTTACGGAAAATGATTTACTTAAAAATCTTCAGGAAAAACAGAAAGCAATCATAGATATTGTTAAAAATGCAATTATATTATATGGACAAAATAAATATGCAGAGATTATCCAAAATGTCACAAGCATCTAAACATGTTGAATGGTGTTTAAGGAAAGCAGAGAAAGAAATTGAGGATTGTAAAAAAGATGGAAAAAGACCAAAACATCGAGGTCTTTTAAAAATTAATCCCAATGTCGAGGAAGCAAAAGAGCATGTCAAAAAGGCAGAGCATAATCTTGATGCTGCTCTTAATTTCGTAAAAACAGGATTTTCAGATTGGTCTGCAAGCGCTTTTTTCTATTCTATGTATCATTGTTTTCTGGCGATTGCTGCAAAATTTGGCTATGAATCATCTAATCAGACTTGTACAATAGCATTAATAGAATATTTAAAAGAGGAAGGTAAAATAAATATTGATGAGGAATTTATTGAGATGTTTAAGTATAAAGAAAATGAAACTGAAAAGGAAGAGAGCGCCATAGAGATTAGAGAAGATTACACCTATAGCGCAAAAATATCTGTAAATAAAGAAAAAATTAATGATTTAACTCAAAAATGCAGAAATTTAATTGATACTACAAGGAAGATAGTTTTTGATTAATTTCAATGATTTAATTTTATGTTTTGCGGTAATTTTAATTAGTGATTGTTATAAAGTTCATAATAAAAATTTGTTTTTAGAAAGTGAGTGTGTTAAAACTTTTAAGAGAGTTTGTAAAGGAGCCTAAATATGTTTTATAGGTGTTTTAGAATAATTGAGTTTGATGAAGGAATTATCCGATGGAGAGCTGGAGAAAATTTTTTTATCTTAGATTTTAATTTGTTTTGAGGAGCTATTTTTCTATTTTTTGAAAACTCGATTTAGAGAAAGATTTAAAAAGGAAACGATATTGTATATTGTAATTATAAAATTAAAAAGAGTGATGATGAGAAAAAGAGATTCAATTGTTATGTTTTTATGTACAATGTTAGTTATGAGTTCATTTGCAAGTGCTCACCATGTTTGGTGGCATACATGGGGTGAAGAGCCGCAGAAGGCGCCTTTTAGTGCGAGTGTTCAGTTGGCTAATGTGGCTCCGACAATTGTTAAATTTCGTCCTGTAGATGACTTTTTGTCTACTGGTGCTGCTGGTGGTGCAGTAGGATTAGGAGGTGTTATGCCTGTTGGTAACGGTATCGTGTTTGGTAGAGTTATATTTATTGTTGAGGACCCAAATCAACCTAATGATTTGCCTGGATTAGGTACACCCTTAATTCCTATTAGTATAGGCACGGGACCTACTAATAACATAAATGTTTTATTTAGATCTCCAAGTAATGCAGGTAATATTCGTTGCGCTTCTGGTACTTGCAGGGAAAGAAGCGCTTCTACAGGAGTGACTGCTGGAACTGATTTTCCTAGTGGATTAGGACTTACCGCAAGTTGTGCTGCAACAACATGTGCTGGAGGAACAAATACAAATTGCCCTTGTACAAGTGCAACTAATCCTGGATGTGTTGCTATTTCGCCTAATGCAGTGGGAACAGATAATGAAAGACAAGTTCAATATACTTGTTATGTAAAAATGAATTATTGGGATGAGCCGAGTCTAAGTGCTAAGACAACTGGCGGCGATTTTTGGAAGATTGTTGCTACCATTAAGGACAATGGAGGTTCTACTGATACAGTAACTAGTGGCGATGTTGACCATAAAACTATTCCTGCTTATGATTTTGATAAGATAGCTTGTACAGGTGTTGGTGATTGTGATTATATGAATTATTTAGGTACAAAACTTGTTGATGCTCCAGCGCCGGCTAGTGTTAGCTGGACTGCTGTTAATACTCTTGTAGGAAATAAGCCTGCCGATGGGGCTAGCGATTTAGCTATAAGAAATTTAGGGAATCAGGCGGTGCCTGATGTTAAGGTTAAGGGAAGAGATTTAGTTGGCTCTAAGGCTGGTGTAGCTCAGCTAACTGAGGTAATGTCAGTGAGTGCTTTCACATCTAATGAGGTTTCGAATGAGGCACTTAGTCCTCCTACTGAATGTTCTGTGACTTCAGATGAGTTGAGACATAATACAGACGTTACTGTATTGGGGGTTAACTTACCATTTACTGCTGGTGGCGCCGGAGATTCTGGCATTATTGATAATGATAATGTTTATTTCTGTATTAAGAAGGTATTAAGTAGTAGTACATGCGAGCCATTGGGCACTTCACCATGTTTGACAGGGACTATAGAGTCAGCATATGCAGCCAAAACTGATATTCCTAATGGTTTCAATAATGCATGGGAGGTAACCTTTGTTTAAATAAAATGGCAAAAAAAATTATCAGTTTGAGAAATGCGTATGGGTTTGTTTTGATATTTGGAATTCTATTGATGTTAACTAGTTTTGTTAGTGCTGAATTTGGAGTAGGTTCGCCTGTGAGCCTAAATTTATATCCTGGACAAAGTATTGATAGTGCATTTTCTTTACAGAATACTATAGAAGGAACTGGTGATTTAACTATCGAAGCAATTATATTGGAAGGTGGTGAATATATTATTTTAACCCAGGGCAATAGATTTGACGTTCCTCAGGGAGGAGTTGTATCTTTACCTATTAAGGTAGCTATTCCTGAAAATGCAAAAGTGGGTGATGTTTATAAAGTTAAATTGTTATTTAGGTCAGTTTCTGGGGGGAATCAGGAAGGGGGCGGGATGGTTCAATTTAAGTTTAATGTAGAACAAGGATTAGAAATAGGAGTAGTATCTAAGGATTTCTATTTACCTAAAGAAGAACCCAATATAATAAAGAAGCAAGAGCCTCCTCAAAAGACAACAGCAGGATCGACAGTATGGATATGGATATTGGTCGTTATAGTAATAGTTATTATTGCTTGGATGATTTGGAAGAAAAAGAATAATAATTGATTTTTGAATAGCTTTCTAAATAAATAATTGATAGTGTGTGTTGATTGTGATAAGTTTTATAATCTTGAATTTACATAAGGCTTTATGGCAAGTGATGAAATCGATATAGTATTAACGAAAGATGAAGAAAAAGATAAGATTGAGTTTCTAAAAAGGAGGAAGTTTAGCGACTTTAAAATTCATCCTTATTATGACAGGGATAGTTATATAAAACATGCTGTTGAGCTTGAAACAATAAAAGAAATTTATCCCCAATTCGATAAAATAATTGGTGTTTTTAAAAGACCTGCTAAAAATGGTTTTAAATATTCTTTTAGATATAAATTAGAAGAAACAAAAGTTTTAGTTCTATGTTTTTATCTTGACGAAACTCCACCTAAGTTTTTTAATGCTTACTTTGATTATACAAGACAAGACAAGAAGTTGAAAAAGAAAGTTGAAAAGTGGATGAGAAGACAAATTAACAAGCAATAGGAATTTTACTTGTTTTTTGTGTAATTGCAAATTGAAAAGTGTGTTCTTTTATTGATGTTGCTAGGGCTATACCTAGGGTCAATATATCTCCTACTTTCATTACTTGAATCTTAGCCAATTTTAAATTATTCAACTGTTCTGGCGGAAAATTAAATAACTTAGAAGCGCAGTCTATTTCTATTCCTAAAACCTTTTCATTTTCTCCTACATCAATAACAATATTCCCAAAAACTAAGCTGCCAATTACCTTTTCTTTCTCAAAATTATTATTAATGTACAAAATATCTAAATCTTCCTCATACTCATAGTTTTTCATAGTATCTATAAGAATAGGTTATTTTTAAATCTTCCTTTATTCTTTTGTGATTTTAATTGTATAATCGCTTTTTTCTTATCTTTTTTTCTGCCCTTGGTCTTTCTATTTTTTGTTCAGCATAATGTAGGAAATTATGCACTGTTTATTGTGCTTAATTTCCTTAGGTTTAATTGAGCTGAGGAATGTTTGGATTTGGATAATAGTAATTATAGTAATAGTTATTATTGTTTGGATGATTTGGAAGAAAAAGAATAATAACTAATTTATATTTTGATTAGATTAACTTTTTAGGAAAGAGCAAATATTATCTAAAATTTCATTAAATTTTTCTTTTTTTAATGAACCTATCCTGTATTTGATTAATGATTTATCAATAGAAGCGATTTTGTCTACTCTTATATGGCTATCTCTTTTAAGATTTCCCTGTATAAAATCTTCTTTTTTTATCATAATCTCAACGGATTTTTCATATGAAGAGCTAGTTATTTGTAAAACAATAATATCCTCTCCCTTAGGAACTTTCAAAACCAAAACAGGTCTTCTCTTTGAATTTTTTAAGTTAGAATATGGGAACTCTATTATTACAATATCTCCTTTTACAAATCCTTCCATGCATCATCTTCTTCCTTATTAAGCCAGGTTTTAGCAAGTGACTTTTCAGATAAAATAGCCCATTCAGAGATATCTTTCTTTAAAATTATCTCGTCATCTTTCCTTATAATAATTAATTTATCACCTTCATTAATATCTTTACGCATATCTAAAGGTATAACTACCTGCCCCCTTGAACTCATTTTAGTTGTATCGATTTGCATAAATAAGATTAATCTTATTTATATTTAAATCTTTTGCTTTAGAGAACTTTGCAAAAATTAAGTTCTCTAATAAGAAGTTTAAAAATTCTTTCTTTAATGTGGAATTATTCAAACTTCTCTTAGAAAATTATGATATAGTAGAAGGTTAAGTTTTATATATATCCTTTCATTTTTTTAGATATGAGAAAGGGAAAGATATTCTTTAGTGCTTTTATTTTTTTATTATTTTTTATAAATTTTGTCAGCGCTTTTGGAGTAGCTACTTTATATTCTGAAAACTATCCATTAAGGATAAAACCTGGGGAAGTTAAAGAAACTTTTTTTCTTTTAATGAATACTGCCGAGGGAGACAGCGATGTTTCTATTAAATCAGAGCTTGTTAAAGGACAGGAGATTTCTGAGTTGATTGATGGGCCCAAGGACTATGATTTGCCTTTTGGAAAAGAGGTTGAGGTTCCTATAAAAATAAAAATACCTAAAGATATGCCTATAGGAACTAAATATAAAGTTGCTGCTATGTTTAGACCTATTCCTAAAGGAGCTGCAGAAGGAGGGGGAAATATACAGTTTATAGTTAATATTGGAAAGTCTTTTCCTATTGAAATTGTAGGTAATGACGAGAAAAAAAAGGAAGGATCAAGTATTACTTTAGAAAATGAACCTGAAGAGCTGTTGGGAAAATCTGCTCCTTCATCTTCAAAGAGTAAATCTATCTGGCTTGTTGCTATTATATTTTTCTTAATAGGAATAATAGTTATGATGTTTGTAATTATTCTTATTGTTAGAAGGAGGCCAATGATGCCGATTAATGCCCCTCAACAGCAAACTATTGGAGATAATACGCTGCAGAATAACCAGCAGGGAAATTATTTTAGATATTGATAAGGGCAGTTTATAATTGGAATTATTCAGGGACTAAATTTTCGACACTAATTTTTGAAAGAAAATCTTTAGGTATTCTTTTGCTTACATTTAAGAGTTCTATCCCCAAAATATTCCCATTTTCATCTAAGTCTATGATAGTATTATTATCTATTTTTTTATTAGATGCAAATTCTCCACTACCTAGCTCTATATAGACTGCATTAGCTTCTTTATCAAATGTAATTTTCATATATAGTAAAGTGTTATAACCTTTATATATTTAACTTTCTCGTAAACGACTTCGATATTCGCACGCATTATATTCTTTCGAGCATAATAAAATCCTTCAATTTTTGCTAGATTTTCTGAATGCTCAATTGTTTGAATTACTTCATCCTCGCTTATCTTTCTTTTTTCCATCATCTCCTTCGCATGTTTTGTAAATACTATTTTCATAATCTTTATAGTAAACAAAGGTTAAAAAAGATACCTGAAATGAGCTTGCTGGTTAGAGGCAGGCTTTAGTTTATTTTTTAGATAACTCCTTATTAACATAAGCCTTAAATATATGCTTTTGTTTTTAGTATTATGGAAAAGAGGCCGAGGAATATTTTAGGATTTATAGTATTACTTCTTTTGTTATTTGTTATTGTTTTTTTATTATTTCCTTTTTTCTTTTTGAAGTATTTAGTCACTCCTTTGCTCTCTCCTTTTTTTCCTGATCTTGCTCCTTTTGATGCACAAGTTACTTTGAAATTAAACTCAGCACCATCTATAATTGATATAGGGAATGAAATTTTTGTCTGTGAGAACAACAAGACTTTGACTTATTTCAATGTTACAGATCCTGATGGAGATAGTTTGGATGTTAGAATTTCTCCATCTTTTCCTTTTTTTGTTTCTCCAGCTTTAACTTTTAAAGGCAATATTATAACACAGATTGATTTATTTTCTGGAATTTTAGACAAGAGTTATACTGATAAAAGCAAAGGATATAAGACTTATAGAGAAATTTTGTCTGCTGACGACGGTAAACTTATAGATACTAAACCAGTTAATATTACTGTTGTAGAAATTAATAATGCTCCAAATCTTTCAAGAATAGGTGTGCAAACAGTCTGGACTAAGGGGGATGATAGTACTTTCAATTATCAGGCTCAAGTTTTAGACGTTGAGGATGGAAATCAGAATTCGTTGAATTTGAATTTTAGTTTATTATTTTTAGATAATGCTCCCAAATTATTTGGCATAAATAATAATGGGACTATGATTTTTACTCCTAATGTTTCTTTGATTAGCGCTGGAGTTTATAATTTAAGTGTTTACAATATAAGCGTATGTGTGCAAGATAAAGGAATAATAGAGACGCATAGTGATATAATTAGTATTTGTGGGCAGAATGGTGGGCCAATAAAGACCTGTACTAGTTTTAGTCTTACTCTTACTGATGCTAATAGGGCGCCTGTTATAACTAGTTATAATCCTACTAATCTTAGCTTTAATGCATCTGATATGCAGAGATTGTACTTTAATTTTACAACAAGAGATCCTGACGGTACTTTTCCTGATTTATACTGGTATGTTGATAATGATTTAGTTAGTTTTGCCGGAGGAAGTTTATATGGTGAATTAAATTATTCTTTTCCTTGTAGAACTGCTGGAGAACATATTGTTAAAGCGGATGTTACAGACGGCTTGTTAAATACTACTTTAGTATGGAATATAACTGCTTTATTTCTAGAGTGTCCTATTAATGTTGCTGTAGGCGGTCCTGCAGGCGGTGGTGGAGGGGGTAGTTTTAGTAGATGCGACGTAAAATGGGGTTGTACTGATTGGGGTTTGTGCCAGAATACAGAGGCTTCTTTTAAAGATAAATTGTTGTCTAAAGAGGATTATAAGATAATTAAAAACAATTGCAAGGAATTTTTTCTTGATGATAATTGCGGTTTTGAAGTTAGAAATTGCCAGGATGTTAATATGTGCAATAGTACTGTATTAAGACCTGATGAAATAGGTTATTGTACTTTTACCACTAATCCTAGTTGTTCAGACGGCTTGAAAAATTGTCATAATGGCCAGTGTGAATTATTAATTGATTGCGGAGGATCTTGCAATGCTTGTCCTACGTGTACGGATAAAATAAAAGATCAAGGGGAGGAAGGCTTAGATTGTGGAGGGCCTTGTCCTTTAGTATGTCCGCCTAAACCGCCTATTTTGGAAAGGATAAAAGCAGGATATATTCTTATTATTTTAATAGTTTTATTGTTAATAGGTGTTCTATTGCAAGTGATTAGGATAATACGAAAAAGACAGAAGATAGAGTCGGATTTTGGATAATAGTTTAGGACTTATAATGTCAAGAAGTCTCCTCTAAAACTCCATACTTTAGTATGGAGTCGACTTCTTGAGCATCCAAAAAACAAGTGCCAATCAAACCACACACTTTACAGGCTGTCTCACAATTAGTAAAGTATAAATAGTCATTTGTCGTCGATATAATAACTAAATAAATTATTTTACCGTCGGTAAAATAAAGAGGTATAAAATGACATACATAAGTTCTTA
>OBEQ010728050.1_pt1 | contig 29794 bp, 29 predicted proteins | sample 1670901 | NCBI WGS metagenome assembly OBEQ01 (sample SAMEA104232315, study PRJEB22302) | groundwater metagenome | biome: forest; feature: aquifer; material: groundwater | place: USA | collected 2011-08-07 | depth 5.4 m
CCACTCCTACCCCGGCCGCCGCCAATATTATTACTAACCCCGAGTCGCCAATTGATCCTCAGCCCCCGCCAGTAGGCTCCGCCGATATTGAAATCTCGGAACTACTGCCCAACCCGGCCGCGCCCCAAACCGACGCCGCTGATGAATTTGTGGAGCTTTATAATCCTGGTAACATCGATGTAGACCTAACCGGCTACGTAATCGTTACCGGCAACAACGGCAGCTACAAATATAAGATCAGCGGCGTCGTAGTTCCTGCCGGCGGCTACCAAGTATTTTACAGTCGCGATACCAGCCTGAGCTTAAGCAACAGCGGCGGCAAAGCCCAGCTATTAGCGCCCGACGGGACGGTAATCTATCAAACCGACCCCTATAGCGATGCGCCGCCGGGTGAGTCATGGATTTTAAATAAGGGATTATGGGCCTGGACGTCTACCTCCACTCCCGGCCAGGCCAACGTCTTTAGCGCCCCACCCGCCCCGGTTCCCAAAGCCAAAGAGGCTAGTACTAAAGCCAGCAGCGCTAAGCCAGCCAGCGCAAAAAAGACCAGCTCAGCTAGTGTTAAAACTGCCGTGGCCAAAAAACCCAGCGCCAAAACCGCCACTAAGGCTAAGGCCAAAGCCAAATCTAGCAAAAAAGCCACCATCGGCGCGGCCAGCGTTAAGCCAAACGGCGGCAGTGGGGACGGCAGCAACGGCCTTCACACGTTAGTGCTTGCTGGAGTTGGTGGCTTGGCCGTAGTATATGGGCTATATGAGTACCGTCATGACTTGGCAAACCAGTTCTACCGGTTCCAACGATACCGAGAGGCTCGGCGGGCTGCTGGGGGAGCTACTTAAAACGCCGGGACTAGTTGAACTACGCTCCGATTTAGGCGGTGGCAAAACCATTTTCGTACGGGGTTTAGCCCGCGGCTTTGGTAGCAGAGATACCGTATCGAGTCCCAGCTTTACGCTTAACAAAGTTTACAAGAGCAAGCGTGGGGAGATTCACCATTTTGATTTTTACCGCTTGGCTGAAGCCGGCGTGATGGCTGCCCAGCTAGCCGAGTCGGTAGGTAAGCCCGGAGTCGTTACAGTTGTAGAATGGGGAGGAGTGGTTCAGGATGTACTGCCAAAGGAGCGTTTAACTATTGAATTTAAGCCTCTGGCTAAAAGTGAGGACAGCCGCGAGATAGTAATTCATTACCCGGAGTCGATGTCTGAGCTAATTAAACAACTGGAAACCAATTGGACTGAAATAAAACCGTGAGCGAATTAGCCAATTCTGATCCATGGAGCGATGAAGTTTGCGAGGCATGGCTGGATGATTACGATAAACGAGCTAATGAAGCGTTGCGCACAGGTTCATTCACGAAGTTTTTCTTAAATACTAAAGACTCCTGTCCAGAAGCCGTATTAGCATATGAATATAGAGAGATAGCAAGAAGAGTACGAGTAATTGATGACGAGATATCAGCCATAGCCACGAGGGGGATTGAGGATATAATCACCATGTTGGGAGAAAGATAAGACCCTGATATTAGCGCTACGGACCGATAAACCCCAGGCCGAACTCTACCTCTATAATGTGAAGCGTTCGGATGTGAGAGATCTGATCTCTCACAAATTATCTGCTAACCGCCAACCGCTAGCTGCGATTAAGTGGCAGGCAGACCGGAAATTAGCCGGCACCATCCATAAGCAAATAAAAAAAATACTCGGGGCATCGAGCTTGCAGTTAGAAGACATCGAAGGTATTGTGTGCTTTAAAGGCCCGGGCAGTTTCACTGGCCTGCGGATCGGGTTAAGCGTGGCTAATGCCTTGGCCTACGCGCTGAATATCCCAATTGTGGCAAGTAGGAACAAAGATTGGTTGAAAAAAGGCATCAAAGACTTGCAAGCCGGTAAAAACGAAAAAATCGCCATTCCCTTCTACGGCCGGCCGCCCAACATCACCCAACCAAGAAAATAATTATAAGCGCGGCAAAGACACATAAAATCGTGATATATTATTAGTAGGATTTCGAGTTTTGGCCCTCCTTCGCACAAGGCTACGGAGGGCTCGGCCGCCTAAACTTTCTGCCGAAAGTTTGGCGGGCAAGGGATAATCCACTCTTAATTTAATTAATTCTGAACCCAAACGTTTTGCTTTAGCTAGCTAAAGAAGTGATAGTGATTTACCCTGAGTCCGCGTAAGCGGATCGAAGGGCTGCTAGCTGGCGAACGTACCGGTCCTAAGGAGGACACTATGATAGTACTTACTATTGTGCTGGCAATAGCCGGCTTATTAGTTGGTGCCGGCGGTAGCTATGGCTATACCAAAAGACAAAGTGGTAAAGCTGCAGACGACGTCAAAAAAGAACTCATCAAAGCCAAAAAAGAGGCCGAAGAAACCATTCGCAAGGCCAATGCCGAGGCCGACAAGCGGGTGGATGAAGCCCGCAAAGACGAACAAAAACGCCGCGGCGAGCTCAAAGAACTGGAGCAAAGGTTATTATCTCGCCAGGAAGCCTTAGATAAAAAATTAGACGAGCTCGACAAACGAAGCCAAGACCTGCGTAAAGCCGAGGACGAGGTCGAAGCGCTCAAAAATGAAATTCGCGATATTCGCACCAAGCAGCAGGATAAGCTAGAAAAAATCGCTAAACTCACCAAAGCTGAAGCTAGTGAAAAGCTGATGCAAATGACCGAGAGGGACATCAAAAATGACCTTACCGGTTTGGTAGCTAAACTCCAAAATGAAGCCAAGGAAGACGCCGAAGAGCAGGCCGCGGTGATCTTGACCAGCGTTATGGAGCGCATGGCTTCGGAAGTCACCGCCGAGCGGACCGTCTCGGCCGTCAAGCTGGAAGACGAGGAAATGAAGGGCCGGATCATTGGCAAGGAAGGCCGCAACATCCAAGCTTTGCAAAGGGTCACTGGCGTGGATATTTTGGTAGATGAAACACCGGGAATGATAGTGCTTTCCAGTTTTGATCCGGTCCGCCGCGAAGTGGCTCGCCAGGCCATGGAGATGCTACTCAAAGACGGCCGGGTACATCCCGGCCGCATTGAAGAAGTAGTTGAAAAGGCCCAGAACCAAGTCCAAAAAGACGTCGTGCGAGCCGGCGAAGACGCCGCCCGTGAGGTTGGCATAGTTGGCGTGCCAAAAGAAATATTGCAGTTGCTGGGCGAGTTAAAATACCGCACCAGTTACGGCCAAAATGTTTTAAAGCATAGCGTTGAAATGGCTCAACTGGCTGGCGTGCTAGCCGAAGAACTGGGAGCCAACGTCAAAACCACTAAGTACGCCGCGCTGGTTCACGACATCGGCAAAGCGCTGTCTCATAAGGTAGAAGGCAAGCACCACCATATAAGCGGTGAAATGCTTCGCAAGTACGGCGCGCCCGAAGAAGTGGCGCTGGCCGCCGAGCAACATCACGACGACGTCGAAGCCACCACTCTGGAAGCCATAGTTATCCGTATTGTCGATGCCATCAGTGGGGCGCGCCCCGGCGCCAGAAACATTAGCGCCGAGAACTTTGTAGAGCGCATGCGCGACCTAGAAAACTCGGCCACCAGCTTTGAAGGCGTCGATAAGGCTTACGCTATCAGCGCCGGCCGCGAAGTCCGGGTGATTGTCCAGCCCAAAGCTATAGACGATCTCCAGGCTATAAAGTTGGCTCGCGACGTGGCTAACAAAATTGAATCGACCATGCAGTATCCTGGTACCATTAAAGTCAATGTTATTCGCGAGACCCGGGCCATCGAATTCGCTAAGTAATATCTATGGTCAAAATAACTTACCTAGTACATGGGGCCACAACTGATAATGAACAGAATATTGCTAGCGGCTGGAACGATAAAGAGTTATCTGCGCTCGGGCGGAAGCAGGCCGCGGAGCAAGGTGAACTTCTAGCCGATAAGCACTTTGATGCCGTCATTTGCTCCGACCTGAAAAGAGCAATTGAATCAGTTGAAATTGGCTTTGGTAATAAGTTTAAAGTAATTAGCGACAAAAGGCTTAGAGAATGTAACTATGGCGATTTAAATGGCGCGCCCGATATGGCCTTCAAAAATGACATGCTGAAATATCTTAATAATCCGTTTCCACATGGCGAAAGCTTCGAGGATGTCAAAACCAGAATCCAGGACTTCCTTAAATTCTTAAAAGCTAATTACGACGGAAAGCAGGTAGCATTGCTTGCGCATCAAGCTCCCCAGCTGGCACTTGAAGTTTTGTTGAATGGAAAGAATTGGAAACAAGCCATAGATGGTGATTGGCGGAAAACAATGGCCTGGCAGCCTGGATGGGAATACGAGCTGAAATAATTTTATGAGGGCGCTTATTTTACACGGCACAGGGTCGGGCCCCAGGCATAACTGGTTTCCGTGGCTGAAGAGGGAGCTGGAAAACCTCGGCTATGAGGTCTGGGTACCGGACTTACCTCACTCCGAAAAACCTAGCATTGAAAGATACAATAAATTTCTACTCAGTAGCGGCTGGGACTTTAATGACAATTTAGTTATTGGTCATTCGTCCGGCGCGGTGGCCGTGCTTGGCTTGCTCCAGGCTCTACCGGAGAACATATCGGTCAATGCGGCTATATTAGCTGGTGTTTATAGAGGTAATCTGGGCCGGGAAGACCTAGAAGAGACAGATATTGCTTTTGATTATGCGAAGATAAAACACAAGTCCCGCCAAATTATTGTCGTGCACTCTGATGATGATCCGATTTGCCCGATTTCTGGCGCCAAATGGATAGCCAAGCGGCTCGATGCTGATATGAGAATTCTCCATGGCCTGGGTCACCTTAACAGAAGCTTACGGCGCCCGATTTTTAATAAATTCCCTGAGCTCCTGGAAATCATCAAACAAAGCATCGCATAAGCAAACCCTGTCTTGCTAAATATAAGAAATAATTGTATAATTAACAGATGGCCACAAGCACCACACCCTCTAAACTTCGAGAAACTAAATCCCAGTTATTGGCTGGTTCGGTAGAGCGATTATTAAGTCACGACCAAATGGCAAGTTATCCACCGTTTGGGTTAATTAATTTTGGTATCGGCTTGCACGACTTTAGATCCGCTGGCGGTTTTGATCCTAGGGATCCCTTCGGTCATTTAGGCGAGTCCTTCGCCCATACATTTTTATTCCATGCCATTAACTATGCTAAAGAGACCTCAATTAATGAAAAGTTAGCTAAATCGGAAGGCTCACAATACGGAATCGGCTCAAGGATCATGGCCTATTTAATGGCTCTAATTCCAAAACTTTATGCCCAAAGCTTCCCTGAAAAACCATTAATTCCTGCCGACTTGGCAGATATTGCTCGAAATTCCTACAACCCTCTAATTAAAAGAATGAGTTCCCATAACAGGTATAGATTTGCGGAAATTGCTAGAACTTGCTTGAAACCTGGCTGGGGAATTCCATTATTTAGCGGCAACGATTTTGCAAATGCTTATCCTTTTGAAAATAATCCATTTAACTATCGTAAATTTAGACTTGAGACGAATGGAGAATCAACTCGAGTTGTCAGTCCGCCTTGGCAAGTGGTTCCAGGAGAGAGGCTTGATAAGGTTTGTCCGGCAGGGAGAGTTGTACTAGCTTCTGGCACAACCGCTATGAGATCCGTTTGGTTACATATGGTGGATATAACTGAACAGCAACATTTCCAAAATCAAGCTGCCATAGAATGGGCTTTAAGATAGCTTTTGACCGGTAGACAGGACTCGAGTTATTCTGCGCCTGCGCAAACGTTCGCCAGCGGCGAAAGCGCAAGGCGGCCAAGCAAGGAAAACGTAAACAGCCACTGGCTATTTACGCCTATCGGTTCTCGTCCTGTCCACCAAAAAATCCTCCATAGCTCCGACTCAAAGGCCGGAGCGGAGGAGGATGGTCGGGGAGACAGGATTTGAACCTGCGACCCCCGCGTCCCAAACGCGGTGCGCTAGCCGGGCTGCGCTACTCCCCGAAAAACCATGAGACAAACCTACGGTTTTTCTCATCGCGCGGGCAAAATGGAATACATTTTGTCCGGCTGCTCTTTTCCCTTAGACCAGAGATCAGACAGGGGGAATTATAGCAAGAAACAGAGGTAGAGACCAGCTAATTGCGCTTGGATTGCTTAGCTTGATAATACAGTGACGTGGTAAAAACGCTGCCGATGACTTTGACCACCACATAGCTGGTAGCCCCCAGCGTAACAGCGGCTATCCAGCCCACCACATGAGCCACCGGGCCGTGAAACCAATGCTGCAAAATAAGCTTGGGCAGCAAACTCACCAGGCCTAGCAATATAAACATTAAAAACATGCCGATTCTGATAATTAGTCCCTCGCGCCAGGCTTTGCCCAGGGTGTCTACCGAAGATCTGATGGTGCCCAGTAAACTTTTATTTTCGAGTAAAATTGCCGGCGCTAGCTGGGGCATATGCAGCGAAAATGAGCTGGTGACTACATCGAATATCCGCTTGGGCAATTTTTTATATTGGGCGACGATGCCCAGCGGAAAGAAAAAGATGGCTACTAGCGCAAATTTAGTGATTTTTAAAAATTTCTGGCCCACCAACTTGAGCCCGTATAAACGGGATACCGGCCGGCCTTCTAACTTAGCCCACACCACCGCCGATAAGGCGCAGGTAAAATAAGAGGTTACCAGCCCGGCGTAAAAAACCTGGAAGGTAACCAGCCCCAAAATTAACCGCAGGCTGTGAGGCGCTTGGTTAATTATCGGTATTGCCGAGGGACTTGTAACATCATGCCACCACCTGGCAATTACCAAGCCATTGACTATTGGCGAGGTCAGTAAAATAAAAGCCACAGCCAGATATGGGTAAATCAAGATTTGGGGGTCTTGTTTCAGAATCCTTAAGCTCTGCTTAACAATAGACCGGGTATTCTTAAAAACCTCAGCCAGCGAGCTTAAAAATTTTAGAGGCATGCTTGGTTTATAACAATTCCAGACGGAAACAGCAAACCTGATATATAGTAACTACTTGCGGGGATTGGCGCAGCCCGGTAGCGCCAGCCTGGTGACAGGGCAGGCAGGCGCCCCGTTCGGTCTGCCCGTACCCTGGCATAGCGGAGTGTAGCGCAGAGGTAGCGCGCCGCGTTCGGGACGCGGAGGTCGTGGGTTCGATCCCCACCACTCCGACCACGTCGGAATTCGTTCCAGCCTTGCTACAAAAACTTGGCCAAATAATTACCCAAGTTTTTAGCAAGGCCTCGCACGATTCCTCCTTTCTGCTCGCCAAACACTTCGCTGGTTTGGCTCGCAGTAAACCACCTGCAAATCCTCCCGCGATCGGGACCCCGAAAAAATTTGTTTAGGTTACAATAGCGATAATGCTTACCGTTATCTCTTGTCTAGTAGGCATGCTGGCCATTTTGGTTATGTCGGAGCTGCTGGGCAAACACAAAATTCTAGTTGGTGAATATCAACGCAAATTTGTCCATATACCGGTAGGTACCTTTATAGCATTTTGGCCGTGGTTAATGGGTTGGCGGACCATCCAACTAATTGCTCTAGCAATCTTAGTGGGGGTGCTATTTAACCGCCGTTACCCGGCTGTGGACATCTTGGGCGGAATAAGAAAAGAAAGCTACGGCGATTTTTATTTTGCGCTAATCATTCTTTTGGTCTCGCTGTTAACTACCACTAAAATATTTTTCTGTCTGGCGGTGCTACACATGTCTTTAGCTGATGGCCTGGCAGCTGTTACGGGCAACTATTTTGCCGGCCGGTGGCACTATGCTCTGGGAAACCAGGCCAAAACCTTAATTGGCTCTATGACCTTTTGGTTAATTTCACTAGCTATTTTCGGAGTTGGCCTACTGCTAGTTGGTCCCTTTGTTAGCTTTCAAACCTACATGATCCTATTGGTTCTGGCGCCGCCGGTTTTAACAGTCATCGAGAACATATCAATCTATGGACTAGATAATCTGGCCGTGCCTCTAAGTGTCCTATTAATCCTGCACTTTGCCCAAAAGCTCTAGCTACCAGCTTTTTTACCGCCCGAACAATATCTCATTTTTTGCCCGGTCGGGCATATTTTGAGATAAGTTAAGGAGTTATGTTCTTAGGCAGGCTGACGCGGTGTGGAGTCAGGAGGCGCCGATAAGAATGCCGGCCGCAAAAACCAGTCCGCCGCCAACAATAACCTGCAAGACCGACAACCAAAAGCGCATTTGAAAATAATAATAGCGGATGTAGGCAATAATTATCAGTTCGATGCCCACCACCAGGTAAGCGATAGTTAAAGCTACGTGAATATTGGGGACAAGGAAGGGGACGGTGTGGAATATGCCGCCTAGAAACGTCATTAGGCCAATAATCACGCCGCGCCGCAGTGGTTTGCCGCGGCCGGTAAGCTCGCCGGTATCGCTCAAGGCTTCGGCAAAGGCCATGCTAATACCGGCTCCCACGGCCGCCGACATGCCGATTAGAAAAGTTATATGTGGTTTATGCGTGGCAAAAGCCGCCGCGAATATTGGCGCCAGCGTGGAAACCGAGCCGTCCATCAACCCCGCCAGGCCCGGTTGGACGGTCTGCAGCACAAATTTATTATGTTCTTGGTTGGTCCGTTGGCGGCTTTTACCAACCGGCCACGAAAAGGGATTGATACTTCTGGTCATATAAATGGGGCGAACGATGGGATTCGAACCCACGACATTCTGCGCCACAGGCAGACGCTCTAACCAACTGAGCTACGTTCGCCATCTATTTTTAGTTATTAATTTTTGGTACCCCGGGCGTGATTCGAACACGCGACCTTGAGCTTAGAAGTCTCCTGCTCTATCCAGCTGAGCTACCGGGGCTTAAAAACATGAGACACCCCTTCGGGGTTTCTCATCGCGCAGGCAAAATGGAATACATTTTGTCTGGCTGCTCTTCCCGATGAAGAAAATCAGCTAAAACTGCTGGTTTTACCTTTGAAAGAGGATGAGCACATTATAACAAGGACAAGCTGTGTTTTAAGGCTTCAGACCTAAAATATCAAGCACTTGTTTTTCTAACAGACCATTAGTAGCAATAGCCATTCGATTGTCGCTTTCTTGACTCGAACTTGTGGCATCGGTCCAAACCTTCCCGCCAGCCTCATTTACGATAAAGGCCGGCGCTTCAACGTCCCAGCCCTTAGTTGCGGTCTCAAAGTGCACATCGGCTGCACCTTCAGCTACTAGCATATAGCTCCAGAAGTCACCGATTAATCTGTGGCGGTAAGTTTTTCGCAATAAGCTAATAATAGGCTCCAGACCAATCGGCGATTTTTCCCAATATATTAAATTGGTGCCGGAGACAAAGGCTTCTTTTAGATTATTGATTTTAGAAACATGTATTTTGTTAACAGAGCCATCCATATTTTTTTTAAAAGAACCGCTGCCTTTGCTGGCCCACCAACGAAGACCTAGAGCCGGTGCACTAACTACTGCGGCCACAACAATCCCATTATCGCTTAAAGAAATTAAAGGACCCCACACTGGCATGTGACGGGTAAAATTCTTCGTACCATCAATCGGATCAACTAACCACCGACGGTGACTTTGAGCATTTTTAGTACCTTCTTCACCTTCGTAAGCTTCGCGAAACTCCTCTGTAACAATAGTGCTTAAGGCCTTCTCTATCTCCAAGTCAGCTTGAGTAACAGGGGTAGAGTCAGATTTAATAGTAATTTTTAGTTCTTTGGCGCGGTAATACTTTAAACCAATTTCGTCAGCTGTATCTGCCAATCTTAGCGCCCGCTCTAAATCTTTCTTGTAATCCATACTATATTTTTTCCCTGCGAGCCAAACCAATGAAATGTTTGGCGAGCAGTAAGGAGGAGCAGCGTTAAGCTGAAGACGCGAACCAGCTTCGTTAGAAAGTGGTTCGTCGTCGCAAGCTGATAGCTTGCTCCGACGTGGTGCGGGTGGGGAGAGTCGAACTCCCGTAGCTTGTTTGGAAAACAAACGTAATAGCCGTTATACCACACCCGCAGGTGTTTTAACTATAACAAAACTATATCTGCTTCTCCAGATGAGAAAAGCTTAGGAAGTAATATGAGTTTTAACTTCGTTTACTACGCTGTACCATTTCTACGTAATACAATGAGAGCAATGGAAAATAATAAACGTTATTCGGTTCGCGGTTTTGTCGTCCAAGAGGGCCGGATTTTGTTACAAAAATTAACTGACAGCAATAACAACGTATTTATCGATGCATGCGGTAGCTTTGTTGGCCAAACAGACAATAGAATGTCTACGATCATCAAGACTATCGGGAATCAAATAGGCATAATGCCCGGATCGATGGATATTGAGCAAGTTGCGACAGTGCGTTACCTTATTCATAAGACAGAGTCAAAAAATAACCAAGTAGAAACTGCCGTCTTTCTGGCTTCACTGGCCGGCAGTGTTAAACATGAGCTATCGACACCGTGGCGTTGGTACTCGTATGCGGAAATTCCTTATGATTTAATGTACCCGGATCTCAAATTATGGTTGCAGCGAGTCCTGGACGGTCAATTGCTTGATATTTCCGTAGAAGTAAACCAAGCCAATGTGTATTCACGGAGTATTATAGTCAAAAACGACATTCACGAAGTAGTGGCGTTCTAGCTTCCTGCACTATGCCGTACCATTGATCAGGCTTAAACTACAGATTCTTATAAGCTTCACGCCGGTGTCCTATTCTGATGATAATAATTATAAGCACTTCTTTTTTGATGTGATAAATAACCCGATAGTCACCGTGTCGTATCCTAAACAGATCACGAGACCCCTTTAGCTTTGCAGACCCTTCCGGTCGAGGTTGACTTCTTAGTAGCTCAATCTTATGAACAATTGCGATACGGTCTACGCGAGACAGTTCACGCAGTTCCTTTTTGACACTGCTTTTGTACTCAAGCCGGTAGACCATTATTTATAGTAGGCCCTCTTTTTTGAATTCCGCTACCAGTTCATCAAACGAATGGGTTGGTTCGTCCTCACGCCTTTTGGCCTCTTCAATATCTTCGAGATCCTCAAGCATCTGGTACTTAACCGCATCCTCAACAATAGCGGAAATGGTCTCGTTGCTTTCAGCAGCCCGCAGTTTTAGAGCTCGATATAGTTTGTCGTTTAATGTAATAGTTGTTCGCATGATGTCCTCCTAACAGGATACTATCATATATGCATCTTTGCATCAATATGTACGTTTTAAGTATCCTTGGAATGTGGTCCGCAAGGCGGAGGATGACACAATTGAGGTTCTAACCCACGCACTAAAGCAAGCTTAGTGCGGGGCAGGCCTCGTTAAGTAACGAGCACCAAGTTGTTGAGCTGTGCTAATTAATAGGATTTGGCTAGACTTCGCCGTACCTGCGAGACGCAATATAGGCCAGGCCGGATTGTTTGGTACGATAATAGTATGGCCATCGACAAAAACAACTCGGATGACTCCGTCGAGATTAAAATTGACCATTCGCCATCAGAAAATACGGCTTCTAAAGCCAAACCACCCGACAAATCAGTTGCCAAAAACCGGAAATTTCTAGCGGCTTTTTTTAAAAAAGGCCCAGCCCTATCCCTTTTGGCAGTGCTACTGGTTGGCAGTGCAACGGCGGCAGCCTTATACCTCCGCGAAAAGAAACCGGCAGACAGCGGCCTTCACAAAATAAAACACGTCGTAATTATCATGCAGGAAAACCGTTCCTTTGACAGTTATTTTGGAACCTTTCCGGGCGCCGATGGCATTCCTATGAAAAATAGCGTCCCGACAGTCTGTGTGCCTGATCCGGCAAAAGGCAATTGTCTAAAACCTTATCATGACACCAACGATAAAAACTCTGGCGGGCCTCACGGCCAAACTAGCGCTGTAGCTGATATTAACAGTGGCAAGATGGACGGTTTTATTGACCAGGCCGAAAAATCCCCGAAGAAGTGCCCGCCCAACGCGCCGGCTTGCTCGGCCGGCAATCAGGTTGATGTCGTGGGCTACCACGATGGCAGTGACATCCCCAACTACTGGTCTTATGCTAAGAATTTTGTTTTGCAGGATAAAATGTTCGAACCCAATGCCTCTTGGAGCTTGCCCCAGCATTTATTTATGGTTTCGGAATGGTCAGCTAAATGCAGCCAAGCCGGCGATCCAAACTCCTGTGTTAATGCTCTTCAGAGCCCAGGCAACCCAAAAGTTAAAGCTGGTAACAATATTATTCAAGAGTGCCGCGCGGCCAAGCCCGGGGCTTGTCTATCGGCCCTAAAAAAAGCTGGCGTTAGCTCTGACGTAGCTCCCCAATTAGCTGACTCAATCATCGCTAATTGCCAAGCTAGCGACAACCTTAATCAGTGCGAGGAAACTCTTCAAAATGCCGACATTCCGGAGAATCTGAAGCAAAAATTTATATCGGCCGCCGACAAACTAGCTCCCCCAGATTATGCTTGGACTGATTTAACTTATCTTTTGCACAAAAACAACGTCGCCTGGGCTTATTATGTTTTTAGCGGTACGGAGCCGGACTGCCGAAATGACGGCGATGTAACTTGCCCAGCCCTAACTCAAAACGCTAAGACGCCCGGAATTTGGAATCCGTTGCCTTATTTTGACACGGTCAAGCAAAATGGACAGTTAAATAATATTCAGTCGCTTCACAACTTTTACGCTGCCGCCCAAAACGGAACGCTGCCGGCCGTTAGCTGGATAAATCCAACCGGCGCCGTAAGTGAACACCCGCCGGGGCTAGTTAGTGCTGGCCAAGCCTACGTGACAGGTTTAATCAACGCCATTATGAAGAGCCAAGTTTGGGACTCGACAGCTATATTCTTAAGTTGGGACGATTGGGGAGGTTTTTATGATCATGTTGTCCCGCCCAGTGTCGATGAAAACGGCTACGGCTTACGAGTTCCAGGTATTGTCATTAGCCCCTACGCTAAAAAAGGCTATATCGACCATCAAACACTCAGCCACGACGCTTACAATAAATTTATCGAGGACGTTTTTCTTAACGGGCAGCGTTTAGATCCCAAAAACGACGGCCGGCCAGATCCCAGACCGGGCGTTAGAGAGAATAATCCAAAATTGGGCAACTTGACTGCCGATTTCGACTTTAATCAGGCTCCCAGGCAGCCGGTAGTCTTGAAGGGCGGAATTGAATATTAAAGTGAGATCCCCACGGTGGTCACAACTATTCCGAAGATATACCGGACCCTACGACACTATCGACACTTAGGCTAAAACGGCTGTTCTAACCTGGTTCACTACGCTGCACCACAGATTAGAGCATTGTGAACGTTAGAACCCACCCCATACTTTTAAGAGAACCTTCGCCTGTTATAATTGAGCTATGGGGTATGTTGGAAGAGGTCTAGATTTACTTTATAGGACTAGTGATTCGGGATATGTCGAAGCGTGTCGCTTCGCTAAAGACATGATGCATGGTTTGGCGGCTGCAGCCTTTGTGGGCGCCTGTACCGCTGAAGTTACAATTGATGAGCCGAAACGCACTGTAATCACAGTGGGTCTTTTAGCAACAAGTGCACTGCTCGAATTAGGTGCGTGGGCAAACAAGTGGAACATAGAAAACGAACTGCGTTATTCCGCAGAAGGAACAGGTTCATAACAAGTACGTCACCTTAATAGTGTTCCTACTTGGTAGATAATGCTGCACCAAACTATGTTTGATAATTGCGCTATTTGTGTAAACTTTATATATGCTCTGGAAAATATACTTGTGGCTAATGGCAGCCTTTACAGCCCTAGCAATATTAGTAGATAAACACTTCGCTCTTGTCGATGTGGTAGATGCCGTAGTGCTAGTAATGGGCCTTGTGGGGCTCTTTGGCTTTTCGTATAAACGAAAACTAGCCACAAGAAACATTTGGCAAACCTTTACAATTTTTGCAATCTCTTATCACTATCTTTATTCTTTTATTCTTGACCGGAAATACGGTGGTACACCCGGCGACACATTGCTAACAGCCATACTACCGCTGCCAATATTTATAGGCCTTATACTTTATTCATTTAAATCGAAGATATGAAATCAGCGCTGTGGCTGCTTATAGGTTTGGGTAGTGTAGTTGGCGGGCTAATCCCAGTGTGGCTAGGCGCCAGCTACCTTTCTGCTTGGGGATTTTTGGGCAGTACAATCGGCGCTATCGCCGGCCTATATGTTTATAAATACCTAGACCTTTAAATAGTTGCCGGACAGCTCGGGAAAAGGACAGCAGCTGCGTAGTGTGTTATCGTAATATATATCTATAAGGAGGGATCATGATAAAAGAACTTATTAACCAAACCAGCGATGCGGTGGTGGCCGCAGTTAAGGGAGTAGACGACGTTTTGGACGCGCTCACCAGCACGGTTAAGCATCAGGTAGTGGATGCTATGAAAGACACTGGGGAAGTATCACATACCGGCGTTGATGTAGTAGCTTCTGTGGCCAGCGGCGCCATAAAAAGCGCCGGCCAAGTGGGCGCTTCGCTTAGCGACGTCGCTACCAGTACCATGAGTGGGGTTATAAATGGCGCCAGCGAGGTAGGCGGCGATGTAATCTCGGCGGCTCGCGGCGGCGCTCCGGGGATTGTCCAAACCACTGCCCAAACCCGCGGGGATGTGGGCGCTGTAGCTGTAAAAGCTGTAGATGGCGCTATTAAGTCGGCCGGCCAGGTGGGCGTCGACACCACCGAAGCTGCCAAGGCGGCAGTCGGAGGGGCGCTCGATGCCACAGCCAGCGTTGGTGGCGATGCCGCCCAAAAAGTCCGGGAGGCACTCCTATCGGCCGCGGCCTTACCTCACGACGTAATCGACTCGCTTCTCAAAGGCGACCACAAGTAACTATCTTTCAACACTAAATAAACACTTAACTAGCTTGCCCCGTAAGAATTACTTGACTAGTCAAGTAATTTCTTTATGGGGTTAAGTGTTTATTTAGTGTTGGTCCGTTCCGCCCCTCGGCAGATTCACACCAAAGGCCACTACTAAGCTTGCGCTTCCGCCCTTGAAGGTTTATCATGCAACTATAAATAAGCTTAAGCTCTTTTTAAGAGTAATAAACAGGCAAGGATAAATTATGGAAGGTTCGGATAATAAATCGCCACTAGCTATTAAAATGGTGTTAATTGGACTGCCGCTAGCTCTTGCTGGGGCTTTTCTGTCGTCGTTAGCGGTTTCAACTTATAAAAATCACCACCCGCCGCTTAAGTTGGCTGTAGTCAGTAATACTCACTCTGACCCGACCGCGGTCCTGGGCGAATCCACCTATTATTCACCGCCGCCGGGTTACGATCCGTCTGTCTGTCCACCGCCCTCCACCGGCACTCCACCAAATTGTCAACCACCGACGTCACAACCTTCTAGCAATCCACCTTCTACTCAGCCCACTACCTGTCCACCGCCCTCCACCGGCACTCCACCAAATTGTCAACCACCCAGCAGTTCTAGTGGTTCCAATCCTCAAGATGCTTGCCGGACGCCGGCCCCCGGCACCCAACCGCCGGCTTATTGTCAAACGCCGCCGGGATCAAGCAGCGGCGGCGCGGCGCCTACCTACACTAAGCCACCGGGCGAGACCCCAGGTGCCGCGCCAGGCGCTTATCCACAACCAGCCAACGGCTACTACACACCGCCAAATGGCCAGAGCCCTAACCCCAGCGGTCCACCGCAAGGGCCGCCAACATTTTTGGTAAATGATGCCACTAAATGTCTTAGCTCGGTGCTAGGCTCGGCCGCCGCCGCCCAGTTTAGTAGCGGTGGCTTTAATCCTACCCCCGATCAAATTGCCAAGGCCCAAAATTCTGGTTGTTTTAGCGCTCGCGTCAGTTCCGGCCCGCCGCCAGGAGCTCAGGGAACCAACCAACCAAATAGCCAAAATAACCAGAGTGGTTTCCAGGGTGGCCCTAATGATAGGGGAGTGCTGTCTTCGATTCCCATAGCGCCGCCAGCCGCCTTTCAAACTGATTCACCGGCGATGGCCTGCGCTAAGCAAATATTGGGAGGCGGTTTTGGCAGCCAACCTTCACCAGATCAAATGGCCCAAATTCAGTCGAAGTGTTTTAGCCAGGCAGCCTCCGGTCAGCAAATCGGCTTTATTGACCCTAGCGGTCAAGGCCGGGGCGGCTCCCTGCCAGGCGTGGCTTTGAGTAGCGCCAACCCGGAAGCCAGGTCCGTAACTCCCCCAACTTTGCCGCCAGAAGTTAAGGCCTGCGTCATTAAAGCCGGTATCAGTGAAGCCGACATTAACGCTATTTCGCATGGCCAATCGCCTACCGCTCAGCAACAGCAGTTAGGTGAGGGCTGTTTTAGCAAGTATGCTAAAGATAAAGGCTACACGCCCCCCACCCTAACACCGCCCGATCCTAGCCAACCATTCGATCCAAATTCTAAGCAAAGCCAGTGCGCTGATTTAGTAGCCCAGGCTCACGGCCTCAAGTTCAACCAAATTACGCCGGCCTTAGTAACTAGCTGGGGTACTGACGACATAGCTAAATTACGCTCCTGTTATGGCGTAGCCGCGGCGGCCTCGGCTTCAGCCAACAATATGGTATTTGCGCCCACCAGCCCCGAAGTAGCTATCTCGAGCTCCAAACTAAACTGCATACAGGACGCGGTTGGTAAAGACAAGCTGGCGACTGTCATCGCTGGCACAAAAACCATCAGCGAAACTGATCGCAAGGCAGTCTATAACAAGTGCATTAACCCGACCAAGATTGCCGCCGGTGCCAATCCGGCGCTGCTGGGCGTGTTAGCGGCCATGCCGCCATCTGATCTGGAAAGTCAATTCATTCCGGTGAACGCCCAAGCCTTAACGGCGCCGACGGCCAATAACCCCGATAAAGCTACCGGCAGCACCGAGATAACGATTGGCGGTGAAGTTAACGTGGCGACTGGCAGCGCTTTACCAACTAAAGTCGACGTCTTTGTTAAATCGTCATCAAACATTTTTACGGTGGCCCTGAAAAAGATTAGTGATACTAAAGCTAGCTGGACGCTAAATATCGGCCAGAATAAACTGCCGCTTGGCAACCACAAAGCCTATTCCATTGCCACTTTGGCCGACGCCAGCCAGCTGCGCAGCCCCGACGCCACCTTTGCCGTGGCCGCCGCTAAGGCAGTAAAGAGTCATGGGGCAGGCGTCATCGTCGTGGCCGGGGCCGTGGTTGCGGCCTTAGTAGGCGCTTTGTTTGCCTGGAAATGGCACGCTAAAGCTCAGAAAAAATAGACTTACCATCAACCTTAAGACTAAAAGACTTTATAGTCCAGTAAGTTAATGTTTCTTATCGCCATCGAAACGAAGGCCAAATTTTTCGGGCCTGCGTAGCCCACCTGAGCAGATGTAGTAAAACAGTCTGGGCCCAGGCTTCCTCCGGATGTTTGAACCCACCCAATTTCCAGTGGAAATTGGGTGGGTGAGTTCCGGAGGCAAAGACTGCTTTTACTATCAGCTGCATCAAGTGAGGGGAGCGCCCGAGAGTTTTTGGTTACTTTTGGCGACCCAAAAGTAACAACTAGATTTCGTGCATTACGCTGATGTTAGCGCCCAGGTCGTTGAGGCGAGCGGCTAGTTCTTCGTAGCCGCGGTTTATAGTGTACACATTGCGTAGTATAGAAATACCTGGGGCGGCCAGCATGCCAATCAGTAAAATTACGGCTGGCCGTAACCCGCTAGGCGCCACAATGTCGGCGGCCCGCCACTGCGTTGGCCCGTTTATAAAAACCCGGTGGGGATCGGCCAGCTCCAGATCAACCCCGATTTTTTTCATCTCGGTATACATAATCGCCCGGCCTTCATACACCCAGTCGTGAATCAGACTGCGGCCTTTAGCGCAGGCCACAATCGGCACAAAGTAAGACACGTGATCGATATTTAAACCAGGATAGGGACGGCCGTAAATTTTTTCTTCCGGGGCGTTAAGATTGCCATTATGTTTATGGATAGTGATATCGACAAGGTCGGTAAAACCGTTATCGGCTTTGTAGCGCTCAGAGATAGTAAACTTCATACCCATTTTTTCTAGCTTGAGCATCTCTAGTTCTAAAAATTCGATGGGCGCCCGTTTGATGGTAATTGCCGAGTTGGTGGTAATCGCCGCGGCGATAAAAGTCATGGCTTCCACCGGATCTTCGCTGGGCGAATAACTGACATTACGTTTGATGTTTTTTAGGCCTCTAATGCGCAGTTCGGTGGTACCTATCCCCTGAATTTTGACGCCCAGTTTCTGTAAAAATAAGCAGAGGTCTTGAACTTGATAATTGGCGCTGGCCATTTTAATTACCGTTTGGCCTTCTATCCGGGCGGCGGCTAAAATGGCGTTTTCGGTAGTGGTGTCTCCCGATTCGTATAAAACCACCGGCCGTTTGGGCAGATGGCGCTTAACGCTAATATTGTAATGGCCGCTGTGCGCCACAACCTCTGTGCCAAATTCCTCCAGGGCGTAGATGTGCGGCAGCACCGAGCGTTTGCCAATCTCGCAGCCCCCGGCGTAAGGAATTTTGAAAAAAGAAAATTCATGCATCAGGGCTCCAGCCAGCAAAATCACCACCCGCGTCTTGCGCGCCGATTCCTTGTTCATTTTGTCGAGCTCCAGCTTTTTGGGAACTTTAATCTCTAGGTCGCTATTGTCGGTCCAGCGGATATGCACACCGATGCTGGTTAAAACCTCAATGATCCGGTTAACTTCTTCAATACGGGGGACATTTTTTATTTTTGTGGTGCCCTTATTAAGCAAGCTGGCACACAGGATGGCCACGGTGCCATTTTTATTAGTTTTAAGGGTGATTTGACCTTTGAGCTCATGACCGCCCTCAACTCTTAGGTTAACCGCGCCGCCCGAAATCGATATGATTGGCTTATTAAGAACGTCGCTGATGCGCCCCAGAGTTTCTAAACTAAGGTTTTGTTTGCCGTGTTCAATACGGTTGACGGCCGACTGGCTGGTGCCTAATTTTTTGGCGAAAGCCGCCTGGGTTAAACCGCGTTCTTGCCTAAGTTGGTAAATAAAGTGGCCGATTTTCTGGTTGGTTTCTTGCATTGGATCACCTGATAATATCACAGACGATATAAACGTCAAATTTCGGTCTCAGATAAAAATACAACTGCTATTTAGCTCGTCACTTGCTAAAATTAAGGTATGATCTAGCTACTCTTCTTAGCTTTTTATTTAATTTAAAGAGTAGAGGACTTTTGTGATGAACGATGATTTAGTAAAACAATATATTGCTGGTGAAGAAAAACGCCAGCGCGAGGGCTTAGAGTTAATACCCAGCGAAAACTATGTGAGCCGAGATGTGCTCAATGCCTTAGGCAGTGTATTCACCAATAAATACTCCGAGGGTTACCCTGGCAAACGTTATTACGGCGGCCAGGAATTTACTGACAAAGTCGAGCAACTGGCCATCGACCGCGCCAAAAAACTTTTTAAATGCGATCACGCTAACGTCCAGCCGCATTCCGGCGCCCCAGCCAACGTGGCCGTTTACTTTGCCTGGCTGGAGCCCGGCGATACAGTCATGGGCATGCGGCTCGACCACGGCGGCCATCTAACCCATGGGCATCCAGTTACCACCATGGCCCAGCTTTATAAGTTCGTGCGCTACGGCATGAAGGATATTGAAACCGGCGAGATCGACTACGAAGAAATGCGCCGGGTGGCTATTAAAGAAAAACCGAAAATCATTTTGGCCGGTTTCTCTGGCTATCCTAGGAGCTTGGACTATGCCAAGTTTGCCGAAATTGGCAATGAGGTCGGCGCCGTTTTGATGGCCGATATGGCCCACATTGCCGGTTTGATTGCCGCCGGCGTTCTGCCTAACCCATTTGACTTTGGTTTTCAGATTATTACTACCACCACCCATAAAACTTTACGCGGCCCGCGCGGTGGCATGATTCTAAGCCAAGGCAAGGTCGGCAATCCGCTAAAAGCCGTCGAGAAAACTGTCGAAAACCTACCCACGCTAATTGACCGCCAAGTCTTCCCCGGCTTCCAGGGCGGCCCGCATATGAACAATACGGCGGCCAAAGCTGTGGCCTTTGGCGAAGCGATGAAGCCAGAATTTAAAGTTTATGCCAAGCAGGTACTAAAAAACGCTAAGCGCTTAGCCGACGAACTCATGAAAAGCGGTTTTAAGCTCATTACCAACGGTACTGACAACCATCTGGTGCTGGTAGATGTTATGACCAGTTTCAAGATTGATGGCAAAGAGGTAGAGGAAGCTTTAGATAAAATTGGTCTGACGCTTAACAAAAACGCCATTCCTGATGACCCCTTACCGCCATTCAGGCCCAGCGGCGTCCGTTTAGGCACACCGGCTATTACTACTCGTGGATTAAAAGAAAAGGATATGGCTCAAGTGGCCGAGTGGATGCTGCAAGCTATCAAAAAGCGCAATGATGACAAAATACTTAACACGTTAAGGAATGAGGTTCGCGAGTTCTGCCTACAATTCCCCCTGCCCAGCGATAAAAGGTAATGAAAATTATCAAAAGATCGCGTAAGGACATAGCCCGAAGGCAGCTCATGGCGGCAGTGGCGCGCGGAAAGTTTATGCCGAAAAAATCACTTAAAAAGCGCTAAGTTTGAAGCCATGACCCATGGCTATTTGCCAGCTGGTGAAACGTTTGACTGGCACGATCACGCCGATATTGAAAAAGTAATGGTTGGTTTAAAGGGTGAGGGGGTTGTGCATGACGAAGAAGGAAAATATAGCTATGAACCAGGAGACGTTTTTATTTTTCGGCAAACACGAAGCATAAGATAGTTAATTCCTCTAACAGTCAGCATGAAATGATTTTTGTCCGAATAAAAATTTAAGAGAGGTGCTTGCTAATTTAGATTTAGGCGCTAAAGAAGTTACTTTCTCTTACTACACCCCAGCTCGATTAATCTTAGTTAACTTATTTATAGAGCTAAAACCGTTGTATTTTTCAGAGGTCCGTCCTCTGAAATGGGGGATTTATGGTTTAGTATATTTATGCTTAGCAGCGATCTGTGACCCGACTCAAGGCAAAAGTTGGGGTTCTTGTTCAAGGGTGATGCCGAACATCTCCTGAACTTTATCAACTATTTTTTGTTTGAAAGCCAGCAGGTCGGCCGTTTTTTGAGCCTGCTCGTTTATTAACACCAGAGCCGAATGGTCCCAAGTCCCCATGCCGGTTTGAGTATCGTGGATTCCTTTAAAACCGGCTTTTTCGACCAGCCAGCCGGCCGAGATTTTGACCAAGTTTTCTTCGTGCGGCCAGCCTTTAATATCCGGAAATTTATTTTTTAGTTTCTCGTAGGCTTCGGTTTCGATAATCGGGTTAGTGAAAAACGAGCCGTTATTAGGCACCACTTTAGGATCTGGCAGCTTAATCTTGCGGATAGCAGTTACCGCCTGGCGGATTGTTGACGGAGTATATTCTTTAATATCATGCTCGGCAAAATATCTTTGCAATGATTCATAAAACGGCGGCTTTGGCGGCTGCTTTTTTAGCTTTAGGCTGATGGCGGTAATCATAAACCGGCCGCGGTCGGTAGTTTTAAAGCGGCTGGTCCGGTAGGCAAACTCACAGTCTGAATTGCTCAAGTTTACAAAGCCGCCGGCCTGGGTGTCGTAAGCCACTACTTCAATCAAAGTGCGAGAGAGCTCGCCGCCGTAGGCCCCAATGTTTTGGACCGGCGCGGCGCCCACCCGACCGGGGATTCGAGACATAAACTCTAAGCCGCTCCAGCCCTGGTCCACGGTCCATTCCACCATCTCGTCCCAATCTTCACCGGCTTTGAAATTCACGGTAACGCTTTCATCGTCTTGACTGATAACATTTTTGCCCATCAAGCGGTTGACGATCACTAGCCCCGGAAAACCTTCGTCGCGCCAGACGATGTTACTACCCTCGCCGATCATTATTGAGGGAACATTTTTTTCAGTCGCCCAGGCCAAGAGTTTAGGCAAGTCATCCTCGTGGGCCGCTTCGGCCAGCCATTTGGCCCGGCCGCCCAGCCGCATGGTGCTGAAAGCTTTGAGGTCAACGGCTTCTTGTATGTGCATGAACTTAATTATACTAGCGGCCATCCCATTACGCTTAGGCTACTAGGATTACCCTTACCATATGGCTTGGACTTGCAGTTCATAAGGTTGTGTCAGTACAATGGTAGGGCATGGATCCCGTTAGACTCCAAAAGACTTACGTAAACCATCTGATGTTTGAAACTGGCACTGTTTATCAATCGCTAAACAGTGATAGATTGTTAAGTGGAGTCTAACGGGATGGATAAAAAGTCTTCAGCCAATCACTTCAAGCCTTTAGGCAAACGGCTCAAGGAACTCCGGGCCAGAGCCAACGAAACCTTAGCTGAAGCCTCCGGCGCCGTAGAGATTGATGTCCGCCAGCTGGCCAGTTACGAACTCGGCCGGGCCCGGCCTAGCGAAGAAATTCTGCTACTTCTTATTAGCCATTTTGGGGTGCGTGACGACGAAGCCCTCAGCCTTTGGGAGCTAGCTGGCTATAGCATGAGTAAAATTCCCATAGCTCATATGAGCAACGACACTGGCGCCGATAAAGCCCTGCTCAACTCTTCTAGCGAGCATCATATTTTATTCACCGACGTGGTAGACGTCATAGTTAATAACTACGGCGTGGTTATGAACTTTATGCAAAACGCCGGCCCGGCCTCTAAACCGGCGCACGTCGCCCGGGTGGGCATGAGCCGCGAGCACGCTAAAAGCGTTTTGCAGATCCTCCAAGTCACACTGGCCCAAACCGAGCGCAAAGCTCCCGGCTTGCCTAAGCGCATCATTGCCCCAGATAACCCGGCCAGCGACCAATCTGCCCCTTAGTTAGCCAACAATATCTGTTAAAATAATTTCGGGTCGCACAGTTTTGTAAACCAAGAGACTGTTTGCAAAACTGAGAAGAGCAGTCGACATAAGCTGTAGTCCAACAAAAGCAATTTAAAATTTACTTTGTTGTGACGGAAGCCGGCGTCGGACTGCGACGAGCCCCCGTAGCTCAGTGGATTAGAGCATCTGTCTTCGGAACAGAGGGTCGGCGGTTCGAGTCCGTCCGGGGGTACCACGTCAGGACTAATTACAACCCCGCCTTAATTTGCGCAATCAAGTGGCGCAAATTAAGGCGGGGTCTCGCATTGTCCTTCCTTTCCATTTTGCGGGGAGTCCCGCAAAATGGGTAAGTTGCAAGACCCGTCGAGTGCGGATGTGCGCTCATCCTGCCCGGGGTATCAAGCATAAGCATATTGCTTTTACTATTATCCAAGCCTATTCTTAGCTTATGAAAATTAAAAAAGAGCTAGGCTTCACAGTCATTGAAGTTGTATTACTAGTACTCTTAGTGGGAATACTAGCTGGTGTAGGCGGTTATGTAATAAGTCAGCATAAAAAGGCATCCACTAATTCAACAAACACTATGCCAGCAAAAATAGCCACAAAAGACTACACAGACACAAGTGGAACGTATAGCCTAAAATATCCTTTGGATTGGACAATTAAAGAACAAGCCGATGACAGCGCCTGGGATCCCGGCTTACCACCTCACTTGAAATCATTTCCAGCTTTTACGCCCTCCAATCTTTCTGCTGGTGCCTTAAACAGAGATAATGTACAAGTTATCGTTTTTAAAACTGATGACCCGAAAAAGCTATTAGACCTATACAGAGGCGGAGGAGTTCAAAACATAGCTTCTAAAGCCATGACAATTAATAGCTACTCAGCTGCATATTATCAAGACGTACGACCTACGACAAAATCGGGCAATGATATGCTTGGATATACAGACGACTATTACGCCGTTACCCACAATGGCCTAACTCTACTTTTCAGCTTTAGGGAAAAGCAGACCGACACCTCCACTAGCTCTTTTGATTCTACGAATATTGTTCCGACTTATACGGAGCTGGTTAAATCAGTTAAGTTTTTGAACTAAACAGTTTCTAACCTCGTTAGGTAACGAGCGCTGATATGTAACTCCAAGTTTTAGAATCTATAGATCTTATTTTCTGTTATCACCATATCTAGGGAAACGTCGTGGGGTTCGGGAGTGAAGTCAACGTGGCCGAACTCATAACACAACCCCACTTTAAGAGCGTCAGTTTGGGTTTTTAAAAAACTGTCGTAAAAACCGCCGCCAAAGCCCAGGCGGTAAGCCTGATCGTCAAAACCTAACATCGGTACGATAATCAGATCGTACTGGTAACCTTCGGCTACGGTCTCAGGCGGCGCAGAGGAGTTAATCCAAACCGATTCGAATTTTTGCAATGGTTGCCGCCAAGTAGCGGTCTTAATACTAGGCTGGTTTGTCCAGATAGCTTTTAACAAAAGTTTGGAATCAATTTCTTTTTGTTTTTCCAGCGGCATATAAGTGTGCATGCTCAAAATACTTATCATGCTTGCCCCCCGAAGCCTTGACGAAGGTGGGTTAAGTATTTCTAAAACCTGATCGGCAATTTTCTGGCTGCGCCTATTTACTTCTTCAGATGATAATTTCAGACGTTGGGCTTTTAATTTTTGCCGCAGCCCAGCCTTACTTGCGTTCATGCAGGCATTGTAGCATCGTTTACCCCACACCTTTTTGAGGCGCTTTGTAATCTGATTGCAGACTACTTCGCCCTGAAAAGGTAAGGGATTTCGCACATTTCAACCCTAAAAATTATTAGTGCTTCACAAAACAGAGGGGAAGAAGATGTTGATTATCTCCGATTTTTAATTAGGCACCCGTCCAATGTCATGGCCCTGATTATCGGCGAAGCCCCAATCATTTCTCGGATGAATTAACAGCCGTACAACCCTTCCGTATTTTAGAGGTTTAGTGGAATATTCTTCGCCGCCGCCATTGTGATTGTAATGGGTAACGCCATAAGAGGCCGCAGTAACCGGTAGGACGTCAAGGCCGCCCTCTAAGTCACGCCCAGCCAGATATTTAAGACCTTTGCAAAGTATTAACGCATTGATAATATATCTATCATCGAAATTCCCTTTACGGTAGACGTCTAGCTCGCCTTTATCTAAAGAGACTTTTGGCACTAATTCTCTATGCCAAAAAGCCTTATTTCTTCTCCAGTAGCTTAAAATTCGCCGTAGCTCAGCTTCCGGATTACATTGATCAGCTCTTTGCTGGCGCGGTTGAATAGTGCTGTGCTCCGGACTACCGCCCGCATATTTAATAACCGCGCCAGCCGCCCCGCCGGCCAATGCCAGAACTGTCACTGCGGTCGCTAATTCCTTTTTCCTCATCATTTAAGATTGCAACATCAAGCAATTTTTTAGTCAAGTGTATAGTTTACAAAACAGAGGTGGAATGCTAGTATTTGGTAGCATTTGTATCGACCTGAGGCACGCACCGCACCGGCGGAGTTGCCTCCTCCGCTGGCAAGCAGGCCGGTGCGGTGCGTGCCTCAGGGCCCATAGCTCAGTTGGTTAGAGCACCTGCCTCTTAAGCAGGGTGTCCTGGGTTCGAGTCCCAGTGGGCCCTCCACATCAGGATTAATTCCAACCCCACTAGAAATTCACGTAATCAAGTAACACAAATTTAGTGGGACCTTTGTATTGTTCTTTCTTTCTGCTCGCCAAACGCTTCGCTGGTTTGGCTCGCAGGAAGACCAAAACCCTCAATGGGCATTCCCGCAGTCCTAATTGAATTGACTTAGAGTCTTTTTTATGTTAATATATCTACATGCCACGATTAGGTTCAGGTAAAGTAGAAACTCGGGGTCTTCCGCCGTTAATCGAAAGTCCTGAGAGCTTTTTTGAACGACACGAGCCACATCTATCACCAGACGCCCTCGGCAGATTTGCTGCCAGGCTTAGGTACTATGAGAGCCAGTACCCCTCAGATGAGTCGGAAACTGGTAGCGATGATGTGGCTGTCTCACCTTATTCAGACCTTAAAGCCAGCTGGATTGAACGTAATGAGCGATCTAAAGATGAGGCTTTGGGGGTTGTTGAAAAGTTGCGCGGCCCATTGCTGAGAAAAGTCAAAGAAGAATTTTGGGCCTGTGGTTTAGATGAATCATCACAAGATTTCGTTACAGCCACCCAAACGGCCGAAGAAGCGCTATCCGAAGCCCACGCGGCTTTAATAGATAAAGCTGGACGTTACGAATTATTACTCGACTGTTTTTCGCAGCGACCGGACATTATAGCTGAAGAGTTAGCCGAACGCATGCGGGAAGCGGTGGCGGCTGCTAGCGGCCAAATCCTAAATTCGGAGGCCATGCCCGAACCGCCAAAGAGCCGACGCCGTCGCAAAGAGAAGGACTGGGTTTATAGCCAATGGCTCGAAAGTAAAGCCCGGCTCATTGGCAATCTGGTATTGCCCAGCCGCGAGAACATATTAGAAGATTATTTCAGGAGCGCTGACGGCGCCTTCCGCCGAGTGCTTTTTGGCAGCCGCCCAATGAATCTAGATCATGGCTTTGATTCGGACTCAATCGAAGAAATAGATTCTTATCAGCGACGCCATTATGACTTCCTTGGCGGCTATCAAGTTGCTGTGACGCCTTCAGAATGGGCCCAAAATTATCTGATGGGCATTATTAACCATATGCTTTATGATCCGGACAGTGAGATTGCGCGGCGCCTTAGCCAAGCTGACGAAAATAACCAGCGTTTCACGCGCGGATATAGAATCAGATACTCGACCAATGGAACCCAAGCCCCAAAGAGACCCCCTAAAAGGCAAACGGTAGAGGATCCCAATGCCTATACGGTTGATACAGATGAGCTAGATGCGGACCGACTGAGCGCCTTTTTAGATATTAAAGATTTAATCGGCTCCAGACTACCTAAAGTGTCTCTTATTGATCGGTTACAACTAATTAAAGTTAGTTATGACGTAATTAGTGAGCTAAAAATTGATTTTTCTAAGTTTGAGCTGGCTTCCAATGCCTTAAGACGCCGCTTGGTTAAACAAGTCATCCGACGTTTCCATCCGGATGCGGGCGGCGACGAGCAGTTGTGCAAGGCTATCATCGGTCTGTATGACCAGTTAGAAGCCGAACGAATGGCTTCAGTGACCAGTAACGCTTAATTAATTAATGCCTAGCTCTTAGTCACGGCGTTTCACCAGCAACACATATAATAGAGGCATGGAAAGTAAGGCTAACCTGCGCTCGAAGCTAAAAGCTGAGCGGTTGAAATTAACTGCGCGGGAAGTACAAAAACGTAGCCAAAAAATTACTGGGCGAGCATTAGAAATACTTAACCCACCTTCGCCAAGGCTTCGGGGGGCAGGCCAAGCATAAGCTAAATCACAAAGACTGCTTTTCAAAAAAAGTTTTTGTGGTTAAAATAAACACAGGCTTAATGAAAAATGAAAACAAATGGCTCTTCACCATAAAATTAAACCGCATTATCACGTCAGTATCTGGATAGTTTCTGCTCTGCTGGTGTTGGCTTCTGTGGTTATTTATAACACTACGTCTATTAGTAGTATCAAGGCCGAAAATGGACCCTCGGCAACAACCCAGAAATTCTTTGGATTTAACGGGGGTGGGGAGGATAACCAAAATTTTGTTATGCCCGACGCCTGCCAGCAGACCGACCAACAGGCTAAGATGCAGGCTCTGTCGGCGCAGATGCAAAGTTTGGCAGACCAAATGAAAACCTTAAGCCAGCAGGACATTAGCAAAATGACTCCTGATGAGCTTAACCAGCACAACCAGCAACAGAAGGCTGTACAAGATCAGATGAGCAGCTTACAGAGTCAAATGAATGACCTTCAGAAAAGCCTGCAAAGCGGGCCATCAGATGAATGCAAAATAGCAATTGTTAATCAGGCCATCGCTCAGATGAAAAGCTTTCAAACCAAGATGGTTGCCGAAAACAAATTTTTGGGCACTCTTGATAGGGTCGACTCAACTGTCAGCAAGCTGGAAAGTATCAGTAATCAGTTGAGTAGTGCCAAAGTTACCCCGGCGACTATAGCGGCCATCAACAAAGATATAAATATAGTCAAAACCGATAGCTCTCTGCTGCGCAACTTTTTTCAAAAAATGCAAAATTCGATGAATGCTTGGATAGCTAATGCCCAGCAAAACCCATTGGCGGCTTTTACTCAAATGCAACAGGGCAAAGGTTTCATGGATGATTCTGGCGCCAGTGCGGCTGTCGGCGCAGCGGACAACATGGTGGCGGCCTTTACTGATCTGGTTAACATTTTAGACAAATTAACAAGTTCATAAGGAGCAACTATTAAATAATGGAAAACCCGATTCACATCCACCGCTTTTCAAGAACATGGTTGGCGGCAACAATTTTTATAGTGCTTTTGGCGATAGCTGTCAGTGGATTCTTTATAAATAAGTCCAGCCATCTCAAATCTTCCAAAAAGCCTGTCTCTTCAAACTCAGCGTCTACCAAGGCAACAACTTCAAGCCCAGTATCTCCAGATACCAAAACTCAAACCCAGCAAACAGCGGCTGAGCTGAAAAGTATCGATTTAGCCAGTCTTAAATCTTCAATTGATCAAGTAAAGTCTTTAGTTAAGGCCTTCTCTCAGTAATCGCTTTGGAAGTTTTCTAACCTCGTTCAGTAACAAGTATCAAAACCGCTAATATGTACTGTTGGCTGCCTTGAATAGCCGTTGCTACAGCCTGCACTCTTCGACTGGCTCAGAGTAAACGGTCTGCCCTCCGACCTACGTCGACCGAAGCCGACTATGGTCGGCGAAGGCCGAAGCTTTCTTGACCTCCGTAGTTTTAACGGAGGAGGTAGCGAAGGAGGGTGGCCCTCCAATCTGCTTATGCTTGGTATAGCGTAGTTGGTGAGGTAGATGCTGTTGCTTAATTATTCTATAACTATCGAGCTTGGGGTCGGATTTCCGGACAGCCTAGACTATTGCTGGAACAAATTTACAGTAGCTATAGAAACTACCTTCTTTTGGTTCGGCGTCTTTTCTCGGGCAGAATATAGACTACATAATCTTTACCGTCCCTTGTCTCTGTCCGGGTAGCTATTGGCTCAGGAGATTTCAGAGATTGTGGTTTCTTCTCTGGTGCGAGCCTAGCCTTTGTTCTTTTGCTACTTGTTAGTTGGGGCGGTTCAAAAATTTCTTGACTCACTGGATAATTATTTGGTTGCGCCCACTGTCTTATATTTGGTAAGTCTAATCCCAGACCCTTGGCTCCTAAGTGACGCACAAAGGCTTTAAACTCTTCTATCTCCATACGTTCTGTCTCCTTGTCTTCAGTGGTTTGAGCTGCTCTCTCGCGGACAATCTCTGATAAAGACCTTTTGGCTGGCGAAATACGAATCTGACTGTGACCAAGGATACTCCTTCGTATGTAAGCTGCTTTCCTGCGCTTGTTTGCAACTGTAGTAGACAATAGAACGAAATAAGGGCCCGGTGGGGTATTTTCTAGGTTTATATCGACTACTCTCAACGCTCTTACCGAAGTTATAACTGTTTCTGGGTCGTTTGTTAATATCGATGGGTTTATGTACCACTTATCGTCAAACCATTTGTCATAAAGGCTAGCGCGCTTTTCAATTACCTCTGGTGATTGACTCAGTATAACTGGTGCGTGCCGCCAGTGCATACCTAGTCTTTTATCGTATATGTCTATGCGACTTTTTAAGACATCCGTTCTGAATAAAGAAAGCTGCGGACACCGTTTCCAAGCATCCCCAGCATCTCGTCTAAGGCTCGTGAATTTTCAATAATTCGTTCTGAGTCGGAGTTGATTAAAATACCGCGAGCTCTATTCCAATTGCTACCAAAGAGGCTAATCAAAACAACTACCCGTTGAGCAAGGGGGTTAATTCCAAAACATCACTATCAAACCCACTGAGCGCCTCCTTCTTACCCAACGCAGTTTGATACCGCGCAAGGCCAATATTGCTGGATACACCTCCACGCCTGGATATCTCCGGTAGGGAG
>OBEQ010389119.1_pt1 | contig 29778 bp, 25 predicted proteins | sample 1670901 | NCBI WGS metagenome assembly OBEQ01 (sample SAMEA104232315, study PRJEB22302) | groundwater metagenome | biome: forest; feature: aquifer; material: groundwater | place: USA | collected 2011-08-07 | depth 5.4 m
AACCTGTACCACAGGAACGGATTTCACCTACCTCGGACAACAATTTAATATCAACTATATGCTTGCTGCGAAAAGTACTACTGGCGCAACAACCTCGAACTACAACAGCACTTTTGTAAAATTGAATACGGCTAGCGGCATCACTTACGGCGCCATTGATAGTCTGGCACCCACATCGTTGAATACTCGAATAACTGAAGGCGGGGCGCCGAGTAGTTGGACAGGCAATACCGGCACCTCGTTGATTACCGATAGCCTTAAGGTGATTAGAAAAATTTCCAACTCCAAGGAAATAGTCGATGGACCGTATAATAGCGTCACGCTAGGTGTGTTGCCGTTGGATAGCGATGGGGTAACGCTCTCAACTAGCGGAAAAAATATCGATACCGACAATAGCAATGGCTTTGATCGCGCTTCTATTGGTTCGACTGTGCTGCGCTTCGGCCGTGTTTACGTGATGAATGCTTACGGCGCCGAGACAAGCTCATTAGATGTACCTTTTAGATTGGAATACTACGATGGCAAGCAATTTGTTTTAAATTCCGATGATAGCTACAGCGCGGGAAGCTGTTCTGCGTTATTGCGTTCGAAAATAAATTTCGCCGGCAATGCTATTACCACCAGCGGCAATCTTAATGTGACGGTGGGAAGCGGTCAGGCTACCGCAACCTTTACTAAGAGTTCTGTCAACGATCTCTTGACGGCAACCGATGTACTATTTAATGGTGGAGACAGCCACCTGAAATTTTCCGCTCCCGGTAACGCAGGCAAATTTACCATTACCGTTGATCTCGGTCTTTACGACTATTTGCGCTACGATTGGAATGAGAACGGCAATGCCGCGGATGATACATCTATACCAGCACACGAAATTTATTTTGGCAGCCGCCGAGGCAACGACCGCGTTATCAATTGGTCCGAAAGTTTTTAATTATTTGATGTTGACTTAAGTGTTAATAACAGTTCCACCTACAGATACTTTGAGCTATCCTTCCTGCACAAAAAAGTGCAATCATTTCTTGAATTGCAGACAAATTGTCAAAATAAACCTAACTAACACTAATAAGTTACAGCGAACTAAAAACTGGTCTTCTAAGTTTAAATGCCCGGTTTTAGCTGCTGTCACACAACACTCAGGAGAATCAGATGGAACCTAAAGTTGCAGTTGTAACAGGCGGTGCCAGTGGCATGGGTCGTATCTTCGCACTTCGTATGGCACGACGCGGTACAAAAGTGGCAATCCTCGATATGAATGACGAGGGCCTGGCAAACACTGCCAAGGAATCGGACAACATCAAAGCGTATAAATGCGATACGTCGAATTTGCTTCAGGTTCAAGAAACCGTAAAACAAGTTCGTGATGAGGTGGGGTATATCGATCGTCTAGTTCAATGTGCGGCGATTATGCCCACAGCAAAATTGGTTGACCAGCCTACCGAGTTAATCAATAAAATGATGGCCATCAATTATGGTGGTACCGTCAATATGGTAAAAACAATTATGCCTGCGATGCAGGACAGAAGAGCGGGCGAAATCGTAATTTTCGGCTCAATAGCCGGCTATGTGATGGCACCGGACATTGGCGCCTACTGTGCCACTAAAGCGGCGACCAACGCCTTTGGCGAAGTTCTCATTGAGGAAAATCGTGGCAGCGGCGTGCAGATTCTGTTGGTGTGCCCGCCCATGGTAAACACCCCGTTACTCAATCAGGCAACGCAAAATTCGAATCCAAAAAATATTCGCGATTCTATTGAGAAAGGCCGATTGGCTGACCCTAATTTTATCATTGATGAAGTTGAAAAAAGCTTAATAAATAAAACTGAGATTCTTTATCCTGGCGCCGAGGCGAAAATAATTACTTGGCTGCGTCGTTTCTCACCTCGTCTCACTTGGAAGATTATTCATCTGTCCAATAAAGAAGATGCGGCCCCGGCAAGAGCGTAATAATTTCCTCCATATTTACGAATGAGGCTTTGGAAAATTCCAGAGCTTCTATTCGTATAATTCCCAATATCACTTCATATTTAATTAGCGATAATTCTTTAAGCAGCAACTACGCTTTGTTTATGGACTTGGTCGATAGGCTGTGTTCAGGCAATTGTATGCGTCACACATTAGATTGGGAATCGACATGCGAAGCAATGAATTAATCCCCAAACGTCTTGAGCTGCAACTCAGCAGCATCAAACTCATTGCAGATGCCTGGGGTGAGCCGACAAATCCTGGCGTCATATTGGCCCATGGTGGCGGCCAGACTCGACATGCCTGGGGGAACACCGCAAAAGAGTTAGCTGAAAACGGATTATATGCAGTTGCAATTGATCTACGTGGCCACGGAGAAAGCGAATGGCATCCGGAAGCGGATTACACTCAGGAAGCCTATTCACAAGACCTGTCAGAAGTTGCCGCAGGATTCTCGCAACCGCCTGCCGTAGTTGGAGCATCTCTGGGAGGTTTATCCGCACTGGTTGCGTCCTACCTCAATGGCGGCCCTGAAGGACTTTTTTCATCCGTTATACTGGTGGATATAACACCAAAAATACAAGTTCAAGGAGCGCAGCGTATTGTCGCGTTTATGGAGGAGCGAGCTGTTGAAGGTTTTGCATCTTTGGAAGAAGCTGCTGACTATATAGCCGCTTATTTGCCTAAGCGAAAACGCGCGTCAAGTACCGATGGCTTAGAAAAAAACTTGCGTCTTGGTGAAGATGGGCGCTACCGCTGGCACTGGGATCCACGATTTATCTCTGAACGAAAAACTCCCTCTGCTGGCAGTGCCGTTTATAAATTACATGATGCTGCTAAAGGGCTAACAGTTCCGACCATGTTAGTGCGTGGTCGCATGAGCGAGCTTGTTTCTGTTGAAGCCGCCGAAGACTTCTTGCGTTTGGTACCCCATGCGGAATTTGTTGATGTTGCGGAAGCCGGTCATATGGTCGCTGGGGATAAAAATGATCTCTTTTCTCACGCAGTGGTAGATTTTTTAACGAGAGTTTATTCGTGATTAAAATATGTTCTGTATGCTGAGCAGTTTTAATCACTGAGTGAATTCATGTTATAAATGTCCTTAATGCATCCCTCAACTGAATTTTCATGATTCAATTCTTGATTCTGCGTTAATTGCCACGCTATCGATAAATAATTTGCTATGATGCCTTATCAAAATTACTAAATTGATATTCTGTCTGTACACGGGCTTTTATGCGGCGTTCTATTCATTCTATTTTTATCGTGCTATTTAGCTTCTGCTTTACAGGTTGTGGCGATAGCGGTATTGGTGGCACCGGCAGAACAAATGATAGTGGCTTTGGTGGAACGGGACGCCCAGAACTTGGACCTGTGGTCGGCGCTAAGGTTGCGGTTTTTCCCCTCTCGCAATTAACCTCATCACTCTGTGAAATGACGTCAGCTGAGTCTGATGATATTGATGAAGCAGGCTTGGTTGAAGTACCTGACGACTGCGTAGAGAGCGATGAATTCTATATTCTGCGCGTTACCGGTGGACAGGATATCGATGCCAACGATGATGGGGTAGTTGATGACGCTCCAGTTGAAGTGCAAGGTGATTTTCACGCTGTTTTATCGGGGGAGCAAATTAAAGAAGGTGGCTGGAAAATTACCGTAGTCACTGAATTAGCTTACCAAGCCGTTCGCTACATGATAGATAGTGGCGCCACCAATGACCTGCTGACTGATATTTTGGATGGCGTTGCGCAGCTTTTTATTACTGCAGATTTAAATGATGATGGCGAAATAAATTCTTTTGACTTGGGGGTATGGAATCCCCTTACGGATGTAGAAGCCTTTGCGGGCGGTGCTGACGTGATTGCTGATCGGGTTGAGAGTATTCACAACGGCCTTTCATTTGTGACACCAGAAATTGAATTGGATAGTGAAAAAATAGGTTTTGCTAGCACTACAGGCGTTAGTTTCTATCATGCTAAAAAAGACAACTATGTTTATGTCGCATCTCTTTCGGGAATTGAAATCTTTGATATTTCTAACCCTGCTGCCCCAGCCAAAATTGCTCATTTAGCCACACTTACGCATGCAGTAACTATAGGTTTGGCATTGGGTGGCGACATGCAAATTGCGGGGAATTATCTTTTTGTCGCAACTGTTGGCCAGGGTTTACAAATAATTGATATTACCACTCCAGCGCAGCCGCAAATATAGCAAAATCTTACTGACAAAACCTACTATGGTCTAAAGACCTTGAGTTCAAATTCGATAGTAGCCATTCGAAAAGAAGGCGATCTATTTGATATCACCAACCCAGGAAGTTTGGTATTGATTGAGGTAATCGATGGTCAAGTGATAGAAACAAGTTTAGGGACACTACCAGCCTTGTCGACGAGCGTCAGTGTGTTGGGAGCGAGTATTTATGTCGTGGCTAGGAATGAAATCAAAATTGGCACCTTAGAAAACGGAGTTTTGACCACCGATATTAATCAAATTTCTTTAACGAGTTTAACGGGTGTGCCCTCATTCATTATTCATGAAGAGCATGGCTATTTCGTTAATGCGTCGGAGGGCGATGCGTGTGTAAATGTTTATAACCTTGCAACTCCGACGACACCTGCGCTATCAGGTTGTGCCGATTTTGGTTTGAGCAGCATGACAAAATTGGTGTTTGATGCGAATAATAGAGCTTATGCAGTCGCAGGAGAGAATTTATATATTTACTCGATGTTGTCGCCCACCGAACCGGTATTGCTTGACACTATTTCCTTGGACTATTTTATCGTAGATATTACTGTAGATGACGATCGCATTTTTGCGACTGGCTATAATAATGGTCTTGTTATTATTGATCTGTCCGCAGTCAGTGATGATCAGTAGAGAAAATATATTTTACGGTGCGAGTAATTTTTTTCGCTCTTCATTATCCAATTTGCCGATCTCTTTGCACCAAGCGTAGAACTTTGCCATGTCGTTGCCGAGTTCTACTAATTTTTTTTCTAACGTTGGCACATAGGTGTAATAGGCGGCAACCGTGACAAGTTTTGCGTTATTCAAGTCTTGGCCAAACCAGCCATCATAACCGTTGTAGCCCTGCCATTTTTCGATTTTTAATTTTTGATATGCTTGTCGTAATTGATCGTAAATTTCTTGTTTCTCTCGCCGTTTTAAATCAGCACTGTTTTTATCAGTGCTCGATTCGGCAAGATATATTGTGTTTAACTTCTGACGATACTCTATGATGAGTTGGGCAAAGTCAGACTGTCGTTGTTGCTGAATCACGAACTGACTGTACATCTCGGGCTTACCTTTTTGTTCCACCCAGAGACGCAAACCCTCTTGTGCAATAACGGTAGCAAAACTTTCATTAAACGTGGTGTCGCCAGCGACATAGAGTTTTTGATGCGCCAGTTCATGGAATATAAGTGAAGATAACTGCCCATCAGAGCGTTGCACAAAGGTACTTAACACAGGATCTTTAAACCATCCCAATGTAGAGTAGGCAGCTACACCACCAATATACACATCATAACCCTCAGCCGAGAGTTTACTTGCATAGGCATTGGCAAGTTCTTCTTTATAGTAGCCGCGATAAGATGCACAGCCGACTATTGGATAACACCACTTTTTAGGTGTGATCGAAAGTTCAGGTGCGGCGAAAACATTCCACACCACATAGGGGCGTTCTACATCGACATAGTGGAGATAATGCCCATCGGTGGCCAACAGCAGATGTTCTTCGGCAAATGCCCGAGCTTCCATGACTAATTGTAGTTTTGTTTTAAGCTTGACCGACGTGTTGGCATCTTTAATGAGGTCTTCGATGGGTTTTCGTTTAGCCAAGATACCCAGATGACCAGAGGCGATCTGGGTGTAGTAACTTAGGGTTTCACAACCTGTCAGACAGTTAAGAAAGATCATTATGTAGAAATAACGTATTGATTTATTGATGTTTGTCTTCATAAAAAAGGTTCATTTAGGTCTGTGTATAGATTACAAAGGCATGCTCGGCCGATAAATAAAATGTCCATGATTAGTGGCAATTCGCGCGAATATCGTTGTATTATCAGTGCACGCTAACATCCATAAAGCTAGCTAAGAATAATAATCTAGCCAATAAATTATTAATAAAAATAAAAAAAGGATGTCTTGTAAGTGTTGCGTCAATTCATTAGAAAATCGATCCTGCTGGTTATGCTGATTGTGAGCACCGCTGCCTGTGGCATTTTTAATGAGACACACCTATCCATCTCCCACAGTCCTATCATTGCAACTGAGTCTGAGCAGGTAAAATTTATCGCGGTAGCACCACGCGGAGCATCACCATTTTTACTTGATATTTTTGTGAATGACATAAAAGTGAAGACCTGCACTACGAGCCCCTGTGAATTTGTCGGCGGGCCCTATCCTGAATACCGCGATGCAACAGTTTCATTCAAAGCTAGCTTACAAAAACAAGACTGTACTGAAAATTGTTCGCTAGAGGATGGTTACTATTTCTTTGGCATAACCGATGAAAATTACAATTGGTCAACCTACCCTTACATACCCGCGAGAACATCCTCTGCTGACATTGGACCAGCCAGAGAGGAATTAGTTATTCATATGGCTGATGATTATCTGGCGAACGGCTTTAGTTTTGCAGATTTCATTGGAGATGTTGGCGCGAAGATCTATGGCGTATTTGGCAAGAAGGAATTGATCCGCGAAAACTTAGGCTTAATTAATTTCTGGGTATATACCAAAACGGCACAATCAGGCGGTTGTGGTATTGTGCATCCTGATGCAAATATTGATATGCCCTGGCGCAATGATGACGGCGTTCTTCACGTTGAAGATTTGTCTGATTGTGCTGGTGATCTTACGCATTTTTCTGCGGAAGGCCCCAGCGATACTAAAGCATTTTTACATGAATCAGGGCATGTTATTTTTGGCCTCGCCGATGAATATTGCGGTAATACAACCTACTTTGAACCGACGGAAGAACCTAATATCTGGGCCTCTGAACAGGGCTGTCGAGATGAGCAAGTATTGAAAGAGCGCGACCCCGAGCAATGTCACAAAGTTTGTGACTCGTTAGATTGGTGGAAGATCGGCAATGAAGTCACCGTGATGCAACGCGGATTGCTCCAAGACCCCTGGGGTATTGAGGGAGCCGAGCGCGTGCTGTGGTTTTTTAATAATTTGATTAATCCTCCTATTTAATTGCGAGAATTAAAAACCGCAAGCCTGAGAAAAAAAGAGAGAGTTGAGCACACTTGAACACCTCATTAAAGATAAGAACTTATTTCCGGATTGCTTTAATAGCAGCACTCTTCACGGCTGGGTACACATTTGCTGAAGATGGAATAGCTGGTATAAAAGCCGAAGGGTTTTATCTGCAAAGGATCGGTTTTAATGGTTCAAATTGGCAGATGCTCGGTTCGCTCCAACGCTTCAATTGCGAACGGACTTTTATTTCTGAAGCGGGCAAAGATAAATTCCTGGATCTCAAAGGTTATGATAGTGCTGGTGTATTGCTCTATGAGTTTGCTCAAAGACATCCGCAATTCATTATTTATGAGGATCAGAGCAACTATCAGTGGTTATCACAAGGAAGCGTTGATTTAAGGTTTCCCCATATTGATGGACTCGCGAAAGTGGAAATTGAATCTGTAAAAGATCAAGAGAGAAAATTGATTGCGACCATTGATACAACCCAAGCGCAATCGATAGCTGTAGCGTGCAAACCCCCCGTGTTCCATCCTAGTGCCCTGCCGGGCTCAGCACCAAATTAATCGAAAATTTGTTTGGCATTATTTTGTGAAAAGCGAATAAATATTTTGGAAATATGACTGTGCGTACAAAAGAGAGTGCATTAATGTCTCAAATTGCAGTTTTCAATGATAGAAATTCCGCATAACATGAAATGGTTTGGTTTTCATTTGCAATGCAGTCGCAAAATAAGTTTCAATATGATTTACGATGCAGCATCGAAACGAGTAATGGAAGACCGAAGTTTTTAAAACTTAATGAATGATCTTTATTCAGATTCTATTTCATAAACTTTTAATAGGTGCTGAGGCCAATAAAACAACCGCATGGATGCGATCAAAAAAAGCTGACCTAATTTACCCGATAATCTCGCTGAGTTTGGACTCACCAAGAATCTAATCAGTGCATTTTATAGATCTTCAGTTTGATTCAATATTTATATGCCTATCGGCATGAAACTGAAACCAGGTAGATAAAATTAACCTCTCAAATTATTCCAATTATCTTTAGAAATGTAATTGCGAATTTATGCGAATAGTTAGATCAGCGTCATCAATAATCTGATCGTTTAAAATGCTTTGTTGTTTTCGTTTCTTCGGTGACTGCGCTGTTCTCCTCAAATTGAGATTACTTAGTGGTTGATGATTCAACTGAGGTGAATTGCGCAGAAATATTATTTGACGAGCACAGCATGGATGCTGTAGTTGTGCAAAATAGGTTGATGGTAAATATGACAAAACATCTGTCGTCTCGTGTAGTGTTGAATTTTTTGTTAATCAACTTTGTGTTATTAACAATAACTTCCCTCGTCTTAACAACTGCGCTTAGTGGTGACTATAAAAATCAGTTTCTTACACAAGCAGAAATATCCAGTAAACGATTGGCGGGCCTGATAGAGGTTCTCGAAGCTAACACTATGGCGGGCAGAGACAATCGCAGCATTTTCCAAGCAGTCATTAATGATTTATTATTATCAGGTGAAATTGTTTACATTGATATTGCTGTTCCAACAATATTGTTAAGCGACCTAGTACAAGATGAAGTGCATCTTCTTATGGTTGGAAAATTATCGCCACAACACGATTACATTGTTCAACCTGATAAAAAGTTTGCCCAAGGCCGAGATAATATTTATTACACCTCGCTGCCATTGTCTTCATGGATGGGAATGCCTTCAGCATTTTTACGTATTGGATTTGATGAGCGACCTACACTTGACCGTATTCAACTGACGTATGTCAAAATCGCCCTGACATTAATTGTTTATATGATATTCGCTATGTTGTGCATGGCGTTGGTGACAGCGGCGACATTAGACCCGCTCAGACGCTATCTCAAAATCTCTCGCAAAGTTTCGTTGGGTAATTATCACGAACATATGCAGGAGAATTGCCGTGGCATTATTGAGTTTGAGCGAATGTTTGAAGATTTAAACTCTCTGCGTACTGAATTGGTCAGGCAGACTGATGCACTTGAGCATCTCTCATTACATGACGAGCTCACTAAACTCCCCAACCGAAATTTATTGCACGAACGTTTGCGACAGGCGACCTCAAAATTCGATGTGAACCTCAAACCGTTTGCATTGCTTTCACTCGATTTGAAGAACTTTAATCATATCAATGATTCTCTCGGCCATCAGGCTGGCGATATTGTTCTTAAAGAAACTGCGCTTAAACTGCGTGGACTTGTTAAAGAGATCGATTTGGTCGCGCGGACTGGCACAGATGAATTCGCGCTGCTTATTCGTCATGTAGATGAGAAAGCAGCGTTGGTCATCGCCCATCAAGTGAGTAAAGTGATTAGCTTACCTTTCTTTGTAAAGGGACACGAGGTGCATATCAGCGCCAGTATCGGCGTTGTCCTTTATCCAGAGCAAACGACAGATTACACACAAATTCTGCGTTACGTGGACGCTGCGCTACACGAATCGAAACGCAGTGGGCTCAATGTTGTTCTCTATCAAGATTGCATGGATCAAGACAGCTTGATTCAATTGCAGTTGGCGAATGAATTACGCGAAAGTTTGCGTAATGGTGAACTTGAAGTTTATTACCAGCCAAAAATTTGTTTGCATGACGGTTCATTAGTGGGATTCGAGGGCTTAGTAAGATGGTTGGATGGTTCACGTGGAGTTATTCCGCCGGAACAATTTATTGCCATAGCCGAACAGACTGGATTAATACAAGAATTGACCTTGAGTGTCATCGATCGTGCGATTACAGATTTAAAGCGTTGGCAGCGGATAAAACCTCACTTAACCGTGGCTATTAATCTTTCTGCGGTCAGCTTGGTAGATGATCGAATGGCTGAAGATATCATTGAACTGGTAAAACTCCACGGTCTGCCTTTCCACTTTTTAGAGTTGGAGCTCACAGAAACAGCGGTCCTAAATGATTTACAAAAATCGATTGAGATACTCGAAAAACTCAGCGCATGTGGTATTCGAGTGGCTATAGATGACTTTGGTACAGGATATAGCTCACTGTCATACTTGAAAGAACTTCCCGTTGATACTGTGAAGATTGATCGTTCCTTTGTAACGGATTTGTTTAACAATGAAAACGACGAGGCGATCGTCCGCGCGACTGTCGAGATGGCTCACGGGTTAGGATTAAAGGTTGTCGCAGAAGGTGTTGAGAGCGTTGAAGCGTTGATGCTATTAAGTGATATGGGTTGTGATATGGGACAAGGTTATTTTATCAGTGTGCCGATCAGTGCAAAAGACTGTTACCGGTATATACAGGGTATTGGAGATCGCGTAGAAGTTTTTGAACAGGCGCTGGTTGCAGAATAATTTGTACCACCTTTACAGCAATAAGAGCTCAATTAAAAAGAGCGGCATTAATTCAAACGACCGGTAATGAAATTTAATGTGATGCGATCGGCTATAAATTTTTAAGTTTAGTCTATACGACTTAGATTCAATGGAAGTAAAAACTGGAAAATGAGTGACTCCCTAGATTTGAAGTTCTGAAACTTTTTAATTTCTTTAAATGTGATAACATCAGCCTCCTGAAAAATCACACCATGCCAGGGAATTAATGAGGTGGTACCAATGTTTGCAATGACTGCTGAAACAATAAACAAAAGTGTGAGTACACTGTTACATCCAATCCGTTCCTTTAATGGTATTACCCTAGAGTATGTCGGCAGAGTGGCTGACACTCAATTTGCTTCAGCGAAATCGGTAAGTGATTTGGCATTAAATCAGATGACTGCAATAGTGTTGGTTAAGCAACCACAAGATATGCCCGATTTGGGTACCCATTCCTTCAAGACAGGGGTGGCATTTAATCAGGCAGTGTTCACCAATACACAAAAAATGATGAAAATGGGTTACCAGTATCAGGGCGATGTAAATCGATTGCTCTTCCCATTGAATTACATTGGCGGCATCAGTAATGCCCCAGAGCATGCTAAAACAGTGGTCAAGACCATAAAGACTGCTAACAGCAAAACAGCGAAGAAAAGTCAGACCATTCAAGTTGTTGAGCGGAGTGCAGTGCGGCTAGTAAGTGATCGTGCAGATAAGTTGTCAGGCGAATCTTTGAACCAAGAGCCTTTGATACAAGAAACCAATCTTGAAAGCGCGGATTCTCAGAATCTTAATAGTGGGAATGTGGTTGAGCCAAAGAAGATGTTAGAAAAGCACCCAGCAGTTGGCGAGACCCCCAGCAAAAAATCGATTGATAAGAATAAAGCTGCAACTAAGGAAAGCATAAAAAACGAAAGCCTAAAAAAAGATTCAAAAGAACCTGAGCTGACTCCTTAATAGGTTAGACATTATTCCAGGTTCACAATCAACTAAGCTAATAAGCGCGGTTTTGTGGAGGGAGGCAAAAGTCGCCTCTTTATTTAATCACAGGATTTTATTTCTAGAGAATTAATCGCAGAGCAGATTAATTCGACAATAAATCAACTCCTGTTCGTTCCTCTTTTAAACCATTAGCTTTTAAACCATAAAAAAGCCTTACCTGCTTTTTGATAATTATAGAAGACATTATATTTTGTTCTAAAACTAATTAGATTATTTATTGTTCCATATTGATTCATAACGAAGATAAATTATCTTCGCGGGATAAGGAGATTGAAGTGTCTGTACGCATAGTAATTCCAAAAGAAACTCACCCAGGCGAAAAACGCGTTGCTGTGGTTCCTGAGTTACTTTCAAAATTTGCTCAAAATGGGTTTGAGCTTTGTATCGAATCAAATGCCGCGCAGGGCCTGGGATTGAATGATTCCGCTTACGCCGCAATAGAAGTGCGCTCACGCGCGAAGCTATTTGAGAACGCGAATATTGTACTTCGCGTGCAACCACCAACTATCGATGAGATCAAGGAGTACCCAGAAGGCACTGTACTCGTTAGTTTCATGCAACCCCATAGTGGCGATGAGCGAATAAAGGTATTAAAAGAACGCAAGATCACCAGTTTCGCCATGGAATTAATTCCGCGAATTTCCCGTGCGCAGTCTTTAGATGCACTTTCATCGCAGGCCTCAATCGCAGGCTACAAAGCAGTGATCATGGCGGCAGATAAAATCACAAAATTTTTCCCCATGTTAACAACCGCTGCAGGGACTATCCGTCCAGGACGAGTCTTGATAATCGGTGCGGGCGTGGCTGGATTACAAGCTATTGCCACGGCTAAACGTTTAGGCGCAATTGTCGAGGCTTACGACGTGCGGGCAGCGACTAAAGAACAGGTTGAGTCGCTCGGCGCAAAGTTTGTGGATGTGGGCATGAAAGCGGAAGGACAAGGCGGTTACGCGCGCGACCTAACCGAGGAAGAGAAAACCAAGCAACGCGATATTTTGGCGCAACATGTGGCGAAGGCCGATGTGATAATTGCCACGGCTGCCATCCCAGGCAGGGCATCGCCCAGAATCATCGATCAAGCGATGGTAGACAATATGCGACCCGGCGCTGTGATCATTGATCTTGCTGCCGAAGGCGGCGGCAATTGTGCGCTGACGCAGGCGGGAGAAGAGATTGTCTACAATGGCGTTACTATTCTCGGTCCGCTCAATCTGGCCAGTAGTTTGGCGGTGAACGCCAGCGAAATGTATGCGAAAAATTTATATAACTTCTTACTGTTGATGGTGAAGAACGGCGAACTTCAGCTTGATTGGAAAGACCAGATCATCGCTGATAGTGCATTAACCCACGATGGTGAGATTAAGTATGGACCGGCTAAAGATCGCATCGAAGGAAAACAATAGTCGGTTTTAGATTGTCGCCAAGTACGTTTACCAAGTAACGTTTATCAAATAATTAGTCGAAGTTTAAACTGTAGAAGGAGAATAAAAGTGATAGAGGGAATAACTGCATTGTATATCTTTATGCTAGCAGCCTTTACTGGATATGAAGTTATTAGTCGAGTGCCGGTGATATTACACACTCCGTTAATGTCAGGTTCCAATTTTGTGCATGGCATCGTATTAGTTGGAGCAATGTTTGTATTGGGTGAAGCAGATACGCTGACAGAACAGTTAATCGGATTTTTTGCCGTATTGCTGGGCGCAGGCAACGCTGTAGGTGGGTATGTGGTGACAGAGCGCATGTTGGATATGTTCAAGGGCACCAAGAAGGCGACATCTTAATAATTCTGTCAGGCATAGGTTGTAAGTAAAAGGAAAAACATATATGGGTACGTTAATTCAAGTCAGTTATTTTTTCGCAGCTGTTCTTTTTATTCTTGGTTTAAAACAGATGAGTTCGCCAGTTACGGCGCGTCGCGGTGTGATCGGTGCTGGCGTGGGTATGGTAATCGCTACGGTTGCCACGCTTTTCACTCCACAGCTCCATGGTTTCGCTAATTATGCTCTCATGTTAACAGCCATCGCAATTGGCGGAGGTTATGCGTGGTTCACTGGCAAAAAAGTTGAGATGACTAAAATGCCGGAGATGATTGCCTTATATAATGGCATGGGGGGTGGTGCAGCAGCTGCCATTGCAGCCGTTGAGATTGTTAAGGCGCTAGGCAAAGTTCAAGGCGAACAAACCATTGCAGATGTGATGGGCGGACATGTGGCGATAGTTGCTGTTATTGGCGCGTTGATCGGTTCCGTAGCCTTCAGCGGTAGTTTGGTTGCATGGGGTAAGTTAGACGGCAGGCTCACGCGCTCTTCGCTAGTTAGTCAGCATCAAATAGTTAATATGGTGTTAGCGGCTTTGACCTTATGGTTTGCTTTGCAGGTATATGGTGCTGAAGGATCTTTAGTGGTGCTGGTATTTTTCCTCTGCGCATTGGCGTTCGGCGTTTTTGCTACAGTGCCGATTGGTGGCGCGGACATGCCAGTAGTCATCTCACTTTTTAATGCCCTGACTGGCTTGGCCGTTGGCTTAGAAGGTTACGTATTGCAGAACCCCGCAATGATTATCGCAGGTATCGTGGTAGGTTCCGCGGGAACGCTGTTAACTCAATTGATGGCCAAAGCCATGAATCGTTCGGTGTGGAATGTGTTAGTTGGTGGATTTGGTACTACCAAAGCATCGACCAATGGCGCCACGGTAGAAGGAACGATGAAAGAGATTCAAGCACAAGACGCCGGTATCATGATGACCTATGCGGATTCTGTCATTATTATTCCAGGCTATGGCATGGCAGTCGCTCAAGCACAGCACAAATTGTGGGAATTGGTACAGATTTTACAGCAAAAAGGCGTTGGCGTGAAATTCGCGATTCATCCCGTGGCAGGACGGATGCCGGGGCATATGAACGTACTGTTGGCCGAAGCTGGCGTGCCCTACGACATGATCTATGACATGGAAGATATCAACTCGGACTTTCCCAACACCACGGTAAGTTTAGTGATTGGTGCGAATGACGTAGTAAACCCATCGGCGCGTAATGATGAAAGCAGCCCGCTTTATGGTATGCCGATCCTCAATGCGGTCGATTCACAAAATGTCATTGTGATCAAACGCGGAAAAGGTGCCGGTTTCTCTGGCGTGGAAAATACCCTGTTTTATGCCGACAACACCCAGATGCTCTACGGTGATGGACAGAAGGCAATAGCGGAATTAATCCAGGCAGTTAAGCAACTGTAAGGACAACTATAAGGGAATGCCGATTTAGTTAGATGGGAATAACAGTCGATATTCGGGTGATTGAATGGACGCTAACCCCAAGTACAATCAAAAGTACAACCAAAAGTACAAGTGTTTAGACTGCGGTTACAAAGGGAATAAACGTTACATTGGGGGTCGTTGCCCAGGCTGCGATTCCTATAACGTACAAAATCTCGCAGCTGTCGAAGCAGAGAAAGAGAAACCTACTAGCCCTTGGCCTAGTAGGTTTCGTATTGCCTATCTCGTGTTATTTGTAGTCTTGATACTGACTCAATTTTTTTTCGATCCTAGTCAGTGGTGGTAAAGAGAGTTATTGGGTAAGTTATTGAGTAGATGAGGTAGTGCTGGTGACTGCCGCTCCGTCTTCAGTAATATTGATAACAAACTCATAGCTAAAGCCTTTGTAAACTGCCTCAATCGTCGCTGTTTTACCTTCATTGTCACTATCGTCGTCAAGAACAATAACCGCCTCCTTTTCCCCTGACGTAAAGTCAATATTAAAATCCGCCTGGACTGTTTTAGATTTTTTTCTCCATTCGGATGCAACAATTTCCTCCTTTTTGTCCTCGCTATCTATGATAACTAACATCAAGGTAACTTCATCACCAGGTTTTCGTGTGCTTGGTGTTGGTTTTTCATCTTCATCTTCAATATGGATATCAATAGCATCATCCGTTATGTCAACCGTGAATTCATCAGATAACTTACTGCAACTGGCTTTAACCTTTACGGAAGTATTTCCCACTTCTTCTTTGGTTTTTAGTAGCCCTGTTGAGCTAAGAGTGGCGCTATCGGGATTGGTGGTAATTTCATAAGTGACCAGTTTTGAGATATCGATCTTCTCTTCTTCGGCATCCAAATCTAGGAAAGCAAAAAATTGTACCTCTTCCTCAAGCACATCTATGGTTTTTGAATCTTGATTTCCATCTGAGTCTTCGAGTTCTAATTGTGCGCCCATGTCCGCCGATAAGGGAGTGAGGGTAACATCAAGGTTACCAGAAAGAGTGTTAGCGCCTTCGCTTGTTGGTTCATACTTGCCGGTAATAGTGTAAAGAATGTTTTCTGCTGTAGTTGAAGCAAACATTCCCGGAGTGACAGAACTGAAGAGACTAGCTGTTTCTGGTGACCGCGACCAAGTAACTTCAGAGGTAAAGTTATCATCCACGACATCCACAATCCCATTGCTTTCCCAGATCGCTTTCGCCGTAAAGTGCTGCGCTTCACAGGCACGGTTTGTATTTTCACTTGCAGCAACAACTTCAATGTGCGTGGGTTCTAAATCACTCACTGAAATTCCGACCTGAGCAATTGCCGTGACTGAATAAGGCGCATAGGTGATATCGATAGTGACCTGCGTAGTTCCCTCGCCCGCCCCCGTGAGTAAGCCCGCTGACTCCCCTCCGCTCACGATCGTTGCAGATTCACTTGGTGTAATGGTAAAGGAAGAGGCATTGGTGACATCACGAGTTTGTCCATTGGCTTGTAGGCCGGTTACGGTGATCTTTGCTGTTTTCCCCGCTTTAATCCGGGTGCGATCAATAGCCGCATCTATGCTAACGATGTTTATACCCTTGTTAATTTCACTCGCTTCAGCGATAGGTTGGGCGATTACATCTGTGTCACCTTTTTTGCAACTCGATAATGATAGTATCGCGCCTAGCAGAAAAAACAGCGTGAAAATTTGTCGGAACGTACAAGATCTAAAATTCATTATTATCACAACCCTTAAAACAAATAATTAAAACCGAGACTAAATTCCCTCATACGCAGATCATCGTCAGCGTAGAGTGATTTAAATTCCATGCGTAAAGCAAAGTTGGGGTGCTGTGGATAATATTGACTGAATCCGATACCGTAGGCGACGTCACTGAAGGTTTCCGAATTTACCGTAGCACCAGATACGATCACCTTGGTATTCGCATAGCCGAGCATGATATCTGCGGTGACATTGTTGAGTGGCGTAGAAATTAAGCGTAAAAAAATGGCGCTTGAATTGTCGATCTCAACATCTTGCTGAAACACTTCGTCGCTCCCCGCGCCGACACTGTACTGAGCTTCGACCACGACCTGGGGTTTGATGGTAAATCCCGCCCTAGTGGTCAACAGATAGGGGTTGCTACTTTCGTCAGCGATAACTACCGCGGCATAAGTGGCATCCAAGCCGAGATAAAAATCCCAATCATGGTTTTTGTTCGCTTCGAGCCCAGCAGAGCTATTGCTATCAGTGGCGCTAAGACCAGTGCTAGCACCTGTATCATCAGCAATACAAAGAGATGCAGAAGGGGCAACGCAGGCAGCGAATAATATATACTTAATCTTCATAAAATTGTGTGACACGTAGGTCGATAAATTTACACGGTCTTTCGCATTCAGTGATGATTTGACCGCTGGAGAGCTACTGTAATCAGATTACTGGTTTATTTCAATTCCACCTTGGTTATATCGCTTACTCCTTCATTCAAATCTAGTCAATTTGAGCGTTGAGTAATAGATTGGTTCCTTGTACTTTTTATCCTCGTTCGATGCGTATAATCTCCAGAGATTTTTATCTTCCTATGTATAGTCTTATGATTGTGCTCTATTATTGTTAGATTCTTAATTACAACATCCTATGACGTGATTCCAGAGTTGATAATTATTGTATTTAATTTAAACGACTTGTTAGGTATTTTATAAATGAATCCGGAAATTTATCAGACTGTTGCTAAGCAAATTCTGGCAGGATTTGATCGATATTTTGAAGAGTTCCAATTTATCACGGCAGGCGCGAAACAGCGATTTGTCAGTGCCGATTGGGCTGCTCTGCAAGAAGCCTCCGTGGAACGGATTGACCTCTACAAAACAATAGTTGTTCAAGTCTCTGGTAAAGTTATAGAAAACTTTGGGGAAACTGTCAGAGATTTAGAACTGTGGCCGGGGGTTCGACACGCCTATTCCGATTTGTTAAGAGATTATAAGAATTACAAAATCGCTGAGTCATTTTTTAATTCGATCTTTTGCGATATTTTCAAACATCGACACATCGATGGGAAATATATGTTTATTCACTCGTCTGACCCAGACGGCACGCCAATTTCTGGTGAAGCGATTTACACACGTTATCCGTTGACTGGCAGCATAACTGAACTCGTCTCGCGTATTCTTGGCGACTATAAATTTGCCATACCATTTCAAGATAAGGTGAGGGATATAAGCCGCATCGTCTATTCAGCCAAACAACATGTATTGCCTTTCTTTAAAAATGATGCCTATGAATCGGTAGCAGTCGAAGTTTTACGCTCGGTATTTTACCGCAATAAAGCCGCATACATTGTTGGCAGAATAGTATCTCCCTCGCGCGCAGCACCCTTTATATTGCCTATTCTCAATGATGAGAAAGGTTCTGTGTACGTGGATACACTGATATTTGATTCGAGTGATGTTAGTATTATTTTCAGTTTCACTCGTTCCTATTTTATGGTCGAGAGCAGCGTGCCACGAGAGTTGGTGGGTTTTCTGCAAACCATCATGCCGCACAAAGAAAAAAGTGAGCTATTCAATTGCCTGGGATATTGTAAACACGGTAAGACAGAATTTTACCGCGCTTTTCTGCGGCATCTGCAAGAATCGGATGACAAATTTATTATCGCGCCAGGGATTAAAGGTATGGTGATGTGTGTATTCACGCTGCCATCCTATCCGATCGTGTTTAAAATTATTAAAGACAAGTTTGATCCACCCAAAACTATGACGAGAGAAGAGGTTCGGGAAAAATACCGCATCGTTTCGCGACATGATCGGGTTGGTCGCATGGCGGACACCCAGGAATTTGCCAATTTCATGTTTGATAAAGAGCGCTTTTCTCCGACCCTGCTGGACGAATTAAAAAAAGTCGCACCCTCATTAGTGGAATTTGAAGGCGAGACAGTTATTATCAAACATCTCTATACAGAACGGCGCATGACACCGTTAAACCTCTATTTGCGCGAGGCCAGCGATGAACAAATTGAAGCGGCGATGGAGGAGTATGGCAATGCAATTAAACAACTATCCGCTGCAAATATTTTTCCCGGCGACATGTTATTGAAAAATTTTGGCGTGACTCGGCACGGGCGGGTAGTTTTTTACGATTACGATGAAATCTGTCCCTTGACTCAGTGTAACTTCCGCAAAATTCCCGAGCCGCGCAATGAAGAGGATGAATACGCCTCTCGACCCTGGTATACCATTGCGCCAGATGACATATTCCCCGAAGAGTTTAGTTTGTTCTTTTCCGGCAATCCGAAAGCGCGCAAGGTGTTTGATAATCTGCACAGCGACTTATACGATGTGAAGTTTTGGCACAAATTGCAGAAAAATATCCGTGAAGGTAAATTCGAACACGCGTTCCCTTATCGGCGTTGGAAGCGTTTCGAGCAGCAATAAGTAATAAGTGATTCGTCACTGAAGCTGAATTACGATTTAATATGAAACTCGATCATTAAGTCATTTGCTATATTTTCGAGGCGAGTAACAAGATCATCAACATCGACATCATTGGGTACTTGAACTAAGGCCGTGGCTTGAAACAATGGAGCGCCAGTCATAGGTGCACTGCTGGAATCAGAATTCAGATCAAGCAAATTTACGTTTCTCTCGGCTAATACTTGGGAAACCTCTTTTATAATACCTGGGCGATCGTTGCTGGTGAGCTGGATAATATATTCTTGATAACTCTCTTCCGATTGTTGTTGTCCAGCATTTTCGGCGGTGACCGATAGGCCGTATCGGCTGAGATTATCGAGATCAGTGAGTAGTTTGTTTTTATTATCTTGCGGGAGGTTGATTACCAATATACCGGCAAATTTTCCTGCCATATACGACATTCGACTTTTCAGCCAGTTGCCGTCATGTTTTGCGATGGTTTGAGATAAGAGCTCAACGACACCTGGTTTATCGTCACTCATGACGGTGAGAATTAATGAGCAGTTAATCATAGTGGTTCTCCCAAGTGCATTTCTAACAATTTCTATTAAAAAACGCGTGGGCAGGATAAAGTTTTGGCGTCCTGCCGAGTTATTATTGTTTGTTCATGCAACGGATTGTAACACCTCGCCAATAGTTTGGAACAGGGTGTCTATTTGCTCTTGGGTAATGATTAATGGCGGAGAGAGGGCAATTGTTGAGCCGATGTTTCTCACCAGCACGCCCTTATCGAAACACTTCTGAAACACCTCTGTCGCGCGGGCTGCTGGCGAGTCAGCGCGAGGTTGTAATTCAATGGCGGCTAACAAGCCAATGTTGCGCACATCGATTACATGGGGACTGTCTTTCAAGGCATGTGCGGCATTTTCCCAGTAGCTTTCGAGATTTAACACCGCATCAAATAATTGGTCCTTCTGATAGGTCTGTAGAGTCGCCAAACCTGCAGCACTGGCAACTGGATGTCCGGAGTAGGTGTAGCCATGGAACAATTCACAGACTTCTTCCGGGCCTTGCATAAATTGGTTAAATATTTTGTCGCTGACCATTACGGCGCCCATTGGAATAATGCCATTGGTTAGCCCCTTTGCGCAGGTGATTAAATCGGGCATTACGTTAAAACGTTCTGCCGCGCATATTTTTCCTAAGCGACCAAAAGCCGTAATCACTTCATCGAAAATCAGCAGAATGCCGTGACGATCACATATTTCTCGCAGTCTTTGTAAATATCCCTGTGGCGGTGGCAATACACCTGCAGCACCGCTGACAGGTTCGACAATCACCGCGGCGATATTGCGGGCATCATGCAGAGTAATGATGTCTTCAAGTCTGTCAGCCAACTCGACACCGTATTGCGGCAGGCCGCGGCTAAAGGCATTGCGCTTGATATCTAGCGTGTGGGGCAGGTGGTCGACACCATTGAGTAGGGGGCCAAATACTGCGCGTACAGTAGGTAAGCCGCCAACGGAGGTGCCGCCAAAATTAACACCGTGATAGGCTTTCTCGCGGCCAATAAGGCGAGTTCTGTGTCCTTCGCCTTTGCTATAGTGATAGGCGAGAGCAATCTTCAGGGCAGAATCAACGGCTTCAGATCCTGAATTGGTAAAAAATACGTGATTAAACATTTGCGGAAAAGCCGCGGTCAAATGCTGGGAGAATTCGAATGGTTTGGGATGTCCTAAATTAAATGTATGGCAGAAATCCAGTTGATCGAGCTGCTCTTTAATGGACTGAATAATGTGGGGGCGGCCGTGACCCGCATTAACACACCAGAGGCCTGCGGTGCCGTCTAATATTTTTTCTCCGGTGGTGGTTGTGTAATACATACCGGAGGCTTTTTTTATCATGCGAGGTGATTTTTTAAATCGCCGATTGGCGCTGAAAGGCATCCAATAAGCTTCCAGATCCAGTGACGCAGAGTTTGGTAAGGAAGAGTTTAGTAAGGAAGAGTCCAATGAGCCTTTTGATTCTTTGTCATTATCCATAGATTTTTCCTTTGGACTTTTGCGTTATTTTTTAGCCAAAAGCATTTTATCTCATGTGTATCCTAAGTGTAGTATTTGATTGTGGGTGTAGCACAGTTTAGTTCTGTGATAAGAGCGCTATACTCGAGTAGAGCATTCTCTTGTGATTACTCATAAGGAGACCAGTTATGTTACAGAATCTATCTTTATTAAAATCCACGGCGTATATCAACGGCGAATGGGTGTCAGCTGATAACAGAGCTGTCTTTGCCGTGACTAATCCGGCCGATGGTAAAAAAATTACTGATGTGACCGCCATGGGCAAGGCTGAAACTGAACGAGCCATCCAAGCAGCTAACACTGCATTTGCCAGTTGGCGCAAAACTACCGCCAAACAGCGCGCCGCCATCTTGCAAAAATGGTATGGACTCATCATGCAAAACCAAGAGGATCTGGCGTTGCTGATGACATTAGAACAGGGTAAACCTCTGGTTGAGACGCGAGGTGAAATTGCCTACAGCGCGGCTTTTATCGAATGGTTTGCTGAGGAAGGCAAGCGGGCTTATGGACGTATCATTCCCACCCATGCAAGTGATCGACGCCTATTAGTGACCAAAGAACCTATCGGTGTCTGCGCGCTCATTACGCCGTGGAATTTCCCCAGTGCCATGATCACGCGTAAAGCTGCACCCGCCTTGGCTGCGGGTTGTTGTGTGATTGTTAAGCCCGCTGCAGAGACACCGCTCTCCGCCCTGGCACTCGCTGTGCTGGCGCAAGAAGCAGGTATACCGCCTGGCGTATTTAATGTAGTTACTACAAAGAATCCCGCGCTGGTCGGCGAGATATTTTGCACGCATCCGATAATCAGAAAAGTTTCCTTTACTGGTTCAACGGAGGTAGGCAAATTACTTTACCGACAATGTAGCTCGACGGTGAAAAAAATATCGCTTGAGCTTGGTGGCAATGCGCCATTTATCGTCTTTGATGATGCGGATCTTGATGCTGCTGTCGCCGGTGCGATGATTTCTAAATATCGTAATTCCGGTCAAACCTGTGTATGTGCCAATCGTCTTTATGTGCAAGATGGCATCTTCGATGAATTTAATGCCAAACTTTGCGACGCAGTTAAGCAACTGAAAGTTGGTGTAGGAACTCTCCCTGGGGTCGACCAAGGACCGCTCATCAATGAAGCCGCTGTGCTAAAAGTCGAAGCGTTATTGCAAGATGCCAAACAGAAGGGCGCCAAAATAGAAATTGGCGGTCGACGCCATGAGTTAGGTGGAACTTTTTTTGAGCCAACAATTATTTCCCAGGTTACAGCGGATATGCGGCTAGCTAACGAAGAAATTTTTGGTCCTGTCGCTCCAGTGTTTCGTTTTAAACAAGAGTCTGAAGCAATTGCCTATGCCAATGCGACGGAGTACGGACTGGCTGCTTATTTTTATAGTCAAAATCTGGCAAGAGTCTGGCGTGTTGTGGAAGCGTTGGAGTATGGCATGGTTGCGGTTAACGAGGGTATTCTCTCGGCAGAGTCCGCGCCTTTTGGTGGCATTAAAGAATCGGGAATAGGTCGTGAAGGTGGGCAAGAAGGTTTGGAAGAATATCTCGAAACCAAGTATGTTTGTTTGGGTGGTATTGGGTAGTCGAGCTAACATTTTTTTAATGTGAAAATACCTTTTGCTATAGCGTGCGAATGACATGTCTTTGAGAGATTTTGAGTCGAGTTTGAGACCAATAAAACAACAATACGCGTCGAAAGCTTTGACACATAATCGACTACTACTAAAGAGCATGGGCTTACTGTTGACTTAGCGGCCTGATGATAGCTATGCTCTCGTTTTGTTGCAGCTCTGGCATGTTCATAGCTGGGTCGTCTATTCGCAGACTTTGTACTGAGTATAGTCTGGTGGCGGTATTCACATCGTCGGTTAAAACTTTGGAAATTTAGTGTCAGTAGATGGAATCACTGGTTGCCCGTTTGCACGAATTGAAGTCAGAACATCGTAAGCTCGATGAAGACATCATAACGCTTTCAACAAATGCCTATTTTGATCAACTCATGCTGCAACGTCTTAAAAAGCGTAAGCTTTGGCTCAAAGATCAGATAGTACGCATCGAAAGTAAGCTCATCCCAGATCTTGACGCCTAGCCAATTTAGTCGCCGCAAATTTATACATTCTGCATTTTTAAAAATTACTTCTATAGGTTTTTCTCTAACGCATTGTGTTTTGTGGTAGGCAAGTCCACTAGATTTGCTCTGCACAATATCCACACACTCAATTTTTTTCCTCCGATGTTTGCGTTAGTTTTCTGTCGCCTTATCTCCTGGCTGTGTGCTAAGACTTGAGTTGGCTATAAAAGTATGTTCATGTAAGCGCTTCACATCACCCACTAAAGAGAATTGATTAGAAAGGATAATACGATGAAATCAAGAGCAGCAATCGCCTGGGAGGCCGGCAAACCCCTAACTATAGAAGAGATCGACGTGCAGGGTCCTCGAGCAGGCGAGGTGATGGTGAAGCTCGTAGCAACCGGCGTGTGTCACACAGATGCATTCACATTGAGCGGCGATGATCCCGAAGGTATCTTTCCTACCATTTTGGGACATGAAGGTGCCGGTGTGGTGGTTGAAGTTGGTGCGGGTGTGACCTCCGTCGCGATAGGTGATCACGTTATTCCACTCTACACGCCGGAATGTGGTGTGTGTAAGTTTTGTAAATCAGGCAAAACAAATCTCTGTCAGGCAATACGTGCGACCCAGGGGCAGGGCTTAATGCCCGATAAAACTTCACGCTTTTCTCTTAACGGCAAACCCATTTTTCATTTTATGGGAACCTCCACGTTCTCTGAATACACCGTATTGCCAGAAATCGCGATTGCGAAAATTAATAAAGCCGCGCCATTGGATAAAGTGTGTTTGCTGGGGTGTGGCATTACGACAGGTATCGGCGCCGTACTGAATACAGCGAAGGTTGAACCCGGTTCGACAGTGGCAGTTTTTGGCTTGGGCGGTGTCGGCTTGAGCGTCATTCAAGGAGCCGTACTGGCCAAAGCGTCGCGTATTATCTGCGTCGATATTAATGAAGATAAATTTGAGATGGCCAAACTGTTGGGCGCGACTGACTTTGTCAATCCTAAAAAATATGACGCGCCCATTCAACAAGTCATTGTTGATATGACAGATGGCGGTGTGGATTACTCGTTTGAAGCGATCGGTAACGTCAACACGATGCGAGCAGCGTTGGAGTGCTGCCACAAAGGTTGGGGTGAGTCCACGATCATTGGCGTTGCAGGCGCAGGGCAAGAGATTTCTACGCGTCCATTCCAGCTGGTGACGGGTCGAGTGTGGCGCGGCAGTGCGTTCGGTGGTGTCAAAGGTCGCAGTCAATTGCCAGGCTATGTTGAGCAGTATATGCGAGGTGAGATCAAGGTGGATGAGTTCATCACCCATACCATGCCGCTTGACGATATCAACAGAGCCTTCGAATTGATGCACGAGGGCGACAGTGTTCGCTCAGTGATAATGTACTGATAAAAGTATTAATAGTCGCGGTTTGCTCTACGCAGAGTTATTGAAAACAACCCTCCCATACGAGGGTTATTTTTTTAGAAATGAGCCATAGAACAATTAAGGCGTTGCGTTATGTCAGGTTCAATACCTTCGATCGATTCCCACAAAATGTTTGGCGGTTATCAGAATCGCTATCAGCATCATTCTGCAGTATTGCAGTGTGACATGCACTTTTCTGTCTACCTGCCGCCTAAATCCCAGCAAGAAAAAGTGCCAGTGCTTTATTGGTTATCTGGTCTCACCTGTACGGACGAAAATTTTGTTACCAAGGCCGGTGCCCAGCGTATTGCATCTGAATTGGGAATTGCGATTGTCACACCAGATACCAGTCCTCGCGGCGAAGGCGTTCCAGATGACTCAGATGGACACTGGGATTTTGGTCTAGGGGCAGGGTTTTATATCAATGCTACTCAAGCACCATGGACAAAGAATTACCGCATGTACGATTACATTGTCAAAGAGTTGCCTGACTTAATCGAGAAAAACTTTCCTGTTATCGCTGAGAAAAAATCTATTTGCGGCCATTCGATGGGAGGGCACGGTGCTATCATGATTGCTGTAAAAAATCCGGGCGTGTATAAATCTGTTTCAGCATTTTCTCCGATAGTAGCGCCAACTCAGTGTCCATGGGGAGAAAAGGCGTTCAGCAATTATTTAGGTGACGATAGGCAAGCCTGGTTGTCCTATGATAGTTGTGAATTGATTAAAACGGCCGAAGAAAAATTACCGCTGCTGGTTGATCAGGGCACAGCGGATAATTTTTTGCGTGAGCAACTGAAACCAGAATTACTCGAAAAAGCCTGTCGAGAAGCAGACTATCCACTGCAACTTCGTCTGCAAGATGGTTACGATCACAGTTACTTTTTCATCGCGACTTTTATTGAAGATCATATCCGCTTCCACTTCAAGGCATTAGCCTAATGACACAGAGTAGCTATTGAAGATGACTATCGTTCCCTATCAAAAAATTTCTGCTGAGGCATTGCAGTGTCTATTGGAAGAATTTGTTACCCGTGACGGAACTGACTATGGCTCGATTGAACTCTCTTTGGAAGAAAAAGTTCGCCGCGCTCATCATCAACTGGAACAAGAAGAAGTAATTATCCTATTTGATGAGGAGTCTGAGACTTGTAATATTGTCAGTAAGCAAGAGTTGGCAAAGGGTGTTTGATTTTGTCACTAACGCGAGTCAGTTGGCTGAGCACTACATTCAGTTTTTCCATTTCTATCGGCTTGCTGAGTACAGCAGTAAAACCGCATCTTAGATACTCGTCGCTGGGCTCTAGTTGAGCGTTGGCCGTCAGGGCGATGATAGGAATGGCTGATTTTGTCGAATTTTTTAGACTACGGATTCTTTGTGTAGTTTCGAAGCCGTCCATCTCTGGCATGTGGATGTCCATCAGAATTAGATCAAAGTTGTTAGCTAAGACGGCTTTCAACGCATCTATTCCATTCGCGGCTAAACTAACTGTGTGCCCTTCGCATTCTAGAAGTCCTTTGCCTGCCACTCTGTTAATGTTCACATCATCGACCAATAAAATATTCAGCGCTCTTTGCGGTGTGTTAACAATGTTAGGTGAGAGGTTTGTAGAATTGTCTAAGTTAAAATTGAGAGTAAAATTAAAATTACTGCCTGTATTTTCTTTGCTTTGGAGATGGAGTTGACTGCCCATCGCCTCCACTAATCGTTGACAGATATTTAAGCCTAATCCTGAACCGCCAAACCGACGAGTGATGGAAGCATCCGCCTGACTAAAAATATTGAAAATGGATTTTTGTGCGGATTCGGGGATGCCTATACCTGTATCAACTACCACAAAATGGATTTTTACTTTAGTGGCATCGCTAGAAATAATAGTTGCTTTAACAACGACAGAGCCATGTTCGGTAAACTTAATGGCATTACCGACGAGGTTAAGTAAAATTTGCCGCAAACGGCTAGGGTCACCAAGCACCGCACGGGGTAGCTTGTCATCTAATTTGGCCGTAAGCAGCAGGCCTTTTTCTGATGCACGCGCCGACATCAAGAGTATCATCGAATCGATTAATAATTTTGGGTCAAAGCTTATCGTTTCCAATTCGATTTGCTGATGTTCCATTTTCGAATAGTCGAGCACATCGTTTAACAAGGATAATAAAGCATTGCCGGAATAGTCGATATTGTCGGTAAATTTGCGCTGTTCTTCATTGAGCGGTGTTTTGGCGAGTAATTTAACCATGCTGAGCACACCGTTGAGAGGCGTACGAATTTCGTGACTCATAATAGCCAGGAAGGTGGACTTTAATTTGGTCGCCTCTTCTGCTGCCTGTTTCTCGGCGTGTAATTTTTTGATGCGGTCGGCGAGTGCAAGCGATAATAAAAGCATCTCGAGTGCGCCTACTACCATAAATGATGTTGGGGCGGGTGAATCTGTTGGTTTGCCGAAAAGTGCTAAGGAGACGTCATAGGGAACCAAATCCGCAATTGACAGCCAGGTTATTGAGGTGGCGAGTGAGAGAATAGCATGGGTTAAAAAGAGAAAACGAGCGGGTCGGAATCCCTGCCTCAATACATAATAAGAACTGATTAAGCAAAGTATTGCTGCGGGCATTGCGCAAATCCAAAAAATATTGAAGATGATATTTGCATGCACAAAGGGGATTGCTGCGATACTCAAGCTCGATAAAACAAGAAATAGGATAAAGCATTGGTCGAGCTTCTTTGCTCTTTGGCGCAATGAAAGAAAGGTGCGGGTAAACATGAGCAAGAAAAACATATAGCTCATATAGGAGAGCGACATCAGGTGCCGATAAGGATCGGCATAGCCCGTTATTTCCCAAGTAAAGCCAAAATAGGTAGCCCAGGAGGTTACGAATGAGGCGCCGTAAAGGCTATACCAGAAGTAGATAAAGTCGTGGGTACCAAAAAATACAAATAGGTTGTAAAGTGTGAGTGCGATCATGATACCTATGGTGCAGAGCACTACAAGTTCCGCACTGCGTGATTCCTTGCGATAGGTATCTTCTGTCATTAGATCGACAAATAAGTTTCCTTCAAATAGAAAAGATTCAGCTCGAATCGCGATGGTGTAGGAACTGTGGGGTTGTAGGTCTAAGTTAAAAGTATGACCGAGTGAATAAACCTCTCTCGATTCAGAGTTTTTAGTTAACCCTCCTTGTAACAGCAGCGGTGAATCCGAAGATGATGAATGAAAAACTAAAACATCGATCTTATCAGTTCGCGAATGAGTGAATTTCAATTTCCATCGAGCTACGTCTGTAGTGTTATTAACGCTAAAAACAAGCCAATAAATTTTTCCGGTGTTCTCAATCGAGCTATGCGGTGCCTGAAATAAACTTTCCAAGTTTTTATCTGTATTCAACAGATCCTCTACCGACCATTCACTTTTTGGATCATGTACTGTGTGGGCAAGCGCGTTAATATTGTAAATAGTTTTTGCATCGGTCAGTGCGAGTGATGAATGTACTTCACGAGGATTTTTGATATCTGCTACAGCCTGCTGCGCTGTTATCAATAAGCAGGGTAGTAAAATCATCAGGCAACAACTGATGACTTGTTTCGTCGCAATATTCAACCGAGTGCGATTTTTCTGAAAAATATCGTAAGCTAGATCGATTGCCCTAGTGGCGCTAACAGTGGCGGGCCCTTTAAACAACATGAATCTCTCCTGTGCTGATCAAGGATTCAAAACGGCTTTTGTTATATTGAACCTAGAACTCAGTTGAATTTAATTTAATAACTATCCATTGAGTTTTGGGGGGTGCTGTAACGCGGCGTAGTGTAGCAGTACATGAGTGGCAGTTCGATAGCCGATCATAAGTTTGATATCAAAGCGAACAAATACTCGCGCGGATTGTGAAAGCAGAATGTTGGATGGTTAATATTTAATTAAATACTGTAATAGATTATTGGTGATACAGAGGACTCTCAAATTTAATTTTAATGCAGATGTTTCGTCTGAGGTGTTGCTGATTTAAAGGTGTCATTAGTGTCAGAAAAAGTTTCCTGATAAAGAAATGTCTTGGCTAAGTCGAGCCAACGAAATATTAAGGTGCGTAATTGCAAGATCTGATTGGCATTATCAGTATCATGAAGCGCAAAGCCTAGATTAAGGTCGGTGAGGGTTTCGATGGCCCTGTTAATCTGTTCTTGAGAAAGCTCAATATAAAAATGATCCGTGTTGTTTAGTGATAATATATGGAGAGGTTTTTCGATCGGCGCCTCCATTAGAATATTGCGGATTGCAAGACAGAGAGAGGGTTGGTCTTTTCGAAGCAGTGACACGGTCATTTCCAGGTCGCTGCGATTAAAAACGTTAGGCCAACTGCAAATGCGTTTGTAGGTTGATAAGTCCATGGTACAGCACAGCTCATGGTATGAACAAAATACTTTCTTTAAGCTTAGCACTTTTCAACCAGTGTCCAGTTCCGTTTTGTGATTCAAGAGAAAATGATAGAGAATAAGATGAGTACACATCTGTAGGTTTTGTATGGAAATTTTGGTAAATCATGAACTTGATGCAAGTGGGTTGTTTTGCCCTGAGCCAGTTATGCTACTGCATAATAAAATTCGCGACATCCAGAGTGGTGAAATTCTAAAGGTCACAGCTACCGACCCTTCAACGACACGCGATATCCCTAAATTTTGTACTTTTTTAGGACATGAGCTGCTTTTTGAGCAGCATACGGAATTAAGCTATCAATACTATATTCGTAAAGGTTAAGGATTAGAGATCAGATGTATATGATCGATAGACGGCCAATAAAAAATTTGAGGGGAATCAAGAGAGGCCCGTTGGACGCTCTCTTGTATTTGATTATTGATCAATAAGTAAAGAGATCGCAGCTAGGGCTTCGGGATCGTGTGACTTGATCTTATTGGCAATCTGATGCTGGAAGAAATATTTAAAATCGCTGTGTTGTTGCGCTGGATAAAGACATGGGTCACCGGGCAGTACTGGGGTCATGTGAACTTCTGCTTCGTTAATCAACATGCCATGAATCGTGCCGTCATT